>Ga0209040_10001969_pt1 | contig 16217 bp, 13 predicted proteins | sample BogFormECP12_OM3_FD_188240 | JGI IMG/M metagenome (GOLD analysis project Ga0209040, IMG submission 188240) | Bog forest soil microbial communities from Calvert Island, British Columbia, Canada - ECP12_OM3 (SPAdes) (version 2) | ecosystem: Environmental > Aquatic > Freshwater > Wetlands > Bog ...
CCAGCTGCTGGTCGAGCCCCGGTCGCCCGCGGCCGGGGTCGCCCAGCCAGTCGAGACCGAGGGAGCGCCAGTCGGTGCGGTGGACGCTGGCCAGGGCCTCGATGCCGCTCCACCACATCCGGGCCTGCTGTTCGGGGTCGGCGTCGACCACCCACCCCTCCATCGTGTAGGGCAGGTTGTCGCCGGGGACCAGGCCGTCCACGTGCTCCATGGTGAAGAACGGCACTCCGAGCCAGCCCGTGTCCTCCTCGTACCAGCCGAGCGGCGGGAGGGGGACGTCGGACCCGGCGTCGGCCAGGGCCTTCATCACCTTGTACTGGGTGGAGAAGTGGGCGTCGAGGAAGAGGAGATGCCGGGTCGGCGCCACCCGGACGACCAGGCGTTCGTCGACCGGGCCGTCGCGTCCCTGCCAGCGGGCCCGGCACATGATCGTCTCATTGGAAAAGCCGTTGGAGGCCGGTGCGTTGACGTCGGTCACGGTCGGCCGGGCCTCCCCGCCGAGCTTCATGGCCAGCCATTTCGCCAGGACGTCGGCCACCTCGTCGGGGTCGCGCTGTCCGAGGTCGGGCATGTCGGGAGCCTAAACCCGGGCGCCGGGCCGGGTTAGGGTGCCCGGCCATGGAGGTGGTCGTCGATCTCCAGGGCCTGACGGTGACCCTGGCCGGGGCCGAGGACACCGAGCGGTTCGCCGTCCGGGTCGCCGGCCCCCCCGGCGCCTCGGGCCGGCACGGCCCCGACGTGCACCGGTTGGTCGACGTCCTGGCTGCGGCCGGCGCGGGCCGGCTCAATCCCGGCGGCGACGCGTTCATCCGCCCCGACGCCGTGCGGTTCCACGCCGCCGGCCAGGTGGGGGAGGGGTGGGAGGAGCGGTTCACGGCCATGGTCGACTTCGCCGCCTCCAAGGGCTGGACGGCCGAGGACGGGTGGATCCAGGCCCACGTGGAGTGGCCCGGGCCCGACTGACGGCCAGCCCCCGGGCCGCGACCCCCGGGGGGTTCCTGGCCCGGGACTCGGTTTCGCCGCCAGCGGCCGGTGAGTACGATCGGCAGGGAACAAGAACCTGTTCTCATCGCGGCTCGACACCCGAGGAGGGGCCATGGCCATCAAGGACTACGACCGGCTGTTCATCGGCGGGAGCTGGGTGGCGCCGGAGGGCACGGAGAAGATCGAGGTGATCTCCCCGTCCACCGAGGAGGTCGTGGCCCGGGTGCCCGACGCCACCGAGGGCGACGTGGACAAGGCGGTTGCCGCGGCCCGGAACGCCTTCGACCACGGCGACTGGCCGCACACGGCCCCCAAGGAGCGGGCCCAGATCCTGGCCGAGGTGGCCGAGGTCATCACGGCCGAGATGGCGGACATGGCAACGATCATCTCGACCGAGATGGGATCGCCGGTGAGCTGGGCCCAGCTCGGTCAGGTACTCGCACCCACCATGGTCTTCAACTACTACGCCGGGCTGGCGGACACCTTCGCCTTCGACGAGGTCCGCTCGGGGGTCCTCAATCCCGAGGTCCTGGTGTCCAAGGAGCCCGTCGGGGTGGTCGGGGCCATCGCCCCCTGGAACGTCCCGCTGTTCATCGCCTCGGCCAAGCTTGCCCCGGCGCTGCTGGCAGGCTGCACCGTGGTCTACAAGCCGGCACCCGAGACCCCGCTCGACGCGTTCAGGTTGGCCGAGATCTTCAGCGACGCCGGGCTCCCCGAGGGCGTCCTGTCGATCGTTCCGGCGGGCCGGGAGGTGGGCGAGCACCTCGTCACCCACCCGGGGGTGGACAAGATCTCGTTCACCGGCTCCTCGGTCGGGGGCAAGCGGATCGGCGGCCTGTGCGGCGAGCGGCTGAAGCGCTGCACCCTCGAGCTCGGCGGCAAGTCGGCCGCCATCATCCTCGACGACGCCGACCTTTCGTCGGTGCTGCCGATGCTGCTCCCCAACGCGATCATGAACAACGGGCAGGCCTGCATCGCCCAGACCCGAATCCTGGCTCCGCGCGGGCGCTACGACGAGGTGGTCGACGCGCTGGTCGAGCAGGTGAAGGCCCTCCCGGTCGGTGACCCGCTCGACCCGGCGACCGAGGTCGGCCCCGTGGTGGCGGAACGCCAGCGCGACCGGATCGAGGGGTACATCCGCAGTGGCACCGAGGAGGGGGCCGAGATCGCCGTCGGCGGCGGCCGCCCGGCCGGCCTCGACAAGGGCTGGTACGTCGACCCCACGGTGTTCGTGAACGCGGACAACAAGATGAAGATCGCCCAGGAGGAGATCTTCGGCCCGGTCCTCGCGGTGATCCCCTACGACTCTGACGGCGACGCGGTGGCCATCGCCAACGACTCCAACTACGGCCTGTGCGGGTCGGTGTGGACGAACGACAACGACCGGGGGCTGGGCATCGCCCGCCAGGTCCGCACCGGCACCTACATGCTCAACACCGGGGTGCCGATCGACTTCGCCACCCCGTTCGGCGGTTACAAGGAGTCGGGGGTCGGCCGTGAGTTCGGTCCCGAGGGCCTCGAGACCTTCCTCGAGAAGAAGTCGATCGGCCTGCCCCCGGGGTACTCGCCCGAGGTCTGAACCGCCGGGGTCAGCCCGAGGCCGCGGCACCCGGTGCGGCCGTCGGCGCCACGTAGCCCGACAGGGCCGCCCCGCCCTGGGCGTCGGCCCGGTACTGGTCGGTCCCGGTCTCCACGACGCTGTGGCCAGTCCGGTCACCGTCGCCGTTGACCACCTCGGGGCCGCGGTTGCCCGACGAGTACCCGGTCACGACCGCCACGTGGGCCGCCACCAGGGTGGCCCGGTCCAGGCCGTACACGGCGACGTCACCGGGTTGGGGCACATAGCCCGGCCCGGCGGGGTGCCAGGTCCCGTGGACCAGCCCCCACTCGTAGAAGCTGGCCGACGACGAGTTCAGGTCCCCGTTGATGAACTGATAGGTGACCACGGCGCCCGCCTGCTTCCAGACCCAGGCGGCGAAGTCGGCGCACCACTCCTCGCGGTAGTTCGAGTTGCCGCAGTCCGGGGTTCCCGACTGCCAGTACGCGCTGAATCGGTTGCAGTACGAGTCGGCCGGGTCGGTCGCGTAGCCGACCTGCCCCTCGGCCAGTGCCACGATGCGCGAGCGCAGGGGCGAGAGAGTGCTCCGGCGGGCGACCCACACGGTGACGGTGAGCACGGCGGCGACGACCACGGCGACGAGGGCGACGGCCCGCCGCCGACGTCGGGGCGCGGCCGACCCCCTCCGGGGAGGGGGCCCCGGCCGGGCTCGGGACCGACCCGGGGACCCCGGTCGGGCGGGCACCCGGTCCAGGTTGGGGCGGGCTGCTGGCATGCAGGTGGTCCCTTCAGGCCGGGCTCGGTGATCGGCGGCCAACCAGGGTACTGAGCGGTGGTGGCCCGGAGGTGGCACCCCCGGCCCGGCCCTGGCGCGATGGCGAAGCCCCGGTCTGCGAAAATGATTCGGCCCGATCCCGACATGGTCCGGGCGCGCCCGGTGGCCACGACGCCCGGGGCGGCCCCGATCTCCCGCTCCCGATCAGGAGGCTCACCCCGGTGGTGCAGGACGCGTGGTCAGCCCAACCGGTGCCCGACCGGGCACCGGTTGGTCCCGCGCCCGCACCGCCGGACCCCGACGCACCCCACGAAGGGCCCAGCCTCTCGTACATCCCGGCCCTCGACGGCATCCGGGCCTTCGCCGTGCTCGGGGTCATGGCCTTCCACGGCGGCATCCCCTGGCTGACCGGCGGCTTCCTCGGCGTGGACACGTTCTTCGTCCTGTCGGGCTTCCTCATCACCTCGCTCCTGATCGCGGAGTGGAACCGGATCCGGACGATCAAGCTCGGGGCCTTCTGGGCCCGCAGGGCCAGGCGGCTCCTCCCCGCTCTGTTGCTGGTGCTGCTCTTCGTGGCCTTCTACGCGGCTGTGATCGTCCCTCGGGGCACGTACCCGAACCTCAGGCTGGACGCGCTCTCGACGCTCTTCTACGTGGCCAACTGGCACTTCATCCTGGTCGGCACGAACTACTTCAACCAGACCGGCATGCCGTCCCCGCTCACCCACACCTGGTCGTTGGCGATCGAGGAGCAGTTCTACCTGATATGGCCGCTGGTGGTGCTGGCGGTGATGAAACTGACCTCGAGCATGCGGGTGCTCCTGGGGGTCTGCGTCGTCGGCGCCCTGGCCTCGGCCGCCGAGATGGCCCGCCTCTACCATGCGGGGTCGGACCCGACCCGCCTGTACTACGGCACCGACACCCACGCGCAGTGCCTCCTGGTCGGCGCCACCCTGGCCGTCGCCCTCGTCCTGTTCGCCCGGCACCGCCGGAAGGCCGCCGCCGCGGCCGGCGCCCCCCCGCCGTGGCTGCGTAGTCGCCAGCTGCCCGGAGGCGATCCCGCCTGGATGGCGACGTCGGCGGGCTGGCGGGTCGCCCTCTCGGTCCTCGGCGTGGCCGGCGTCGCGGTCAGCGCCCTGCTGTGGTCCCGGCTCTCGTACGCCGACAACTTCTTGTGGAAGGGCGGCTTCCTGGTCGCGGCACTGGCCACGGCGGCCGTCCTGGTCTCGGCCGTCTGTGCCCAGCGATCACCGGTGGCCGTGGCGCTTTCCGTCGCGCCGCTGCGCTTCCTCGGCCGGATCTCCTATGGCATGTACCTGTGGCACTACCCACTCTTCATCTGGCTCAACGCCGCCCGGACCGGCCTGGAGGGCTATGCGCTGTTCGGGCTCCGGACCGCCGTCACCGTGGCGGTGGCCACCGCCTCGTTCTACCTCGTCGAGCGGCCGATCCGGCAGGGGACCTTCTTCCGCGACTGGCGAGCCTGGGTCGCCACCCCGGTCGCCGCCGTCATGACCGTGGCCGTCGTCGCCGCCGCCACCACCCCGACCGCGGTCGCCTCCCCTCCGGCCCTGTCCCCGCCCGCCACGACCGTCCCGGCCGGCGTCCCGAAGGTCCGGGTGCTCGTGGTGGGCGACTCGACCGCGCTCACCTTGGGGATCGGCCTGTCGGCGCCGCCCCTCGAGAAGGCCTACGACTTTACGGAGGTCGACGAGGGCCAGGTCGGCTGCGGCGTCGCCATCGGTGCCGAGCACGAGTTCAAGGACCAGATCGCCCCCTCGTCGGACGACTGCCAGCCGAACCCCCCGCCCGGACGCCTCCAGTGGCCCCAGGAGTGGCAGGGCTGGGTCGACGCTTACCAGCCCAACCTGGTCATCCTGCTCGCCGGGCGCTGGGAGGTCGTCGACCGCACCTACGACGGGAAGTGGACCAACATCTTGGACGCGACCTACGCCGCCTACGTCAGAGCGCAGCTCCAGCTGGCGGTCGACGTGGCGACCTCCAGGGGCGCCCACATGGTCCTCATGACCGCTCCGTGCTACGACTCGGGTGAACAGCCCAACGGCCAACTCTGGCCCGAGGACTCGCCGGCCCGCATCGACGCCTACAACGCGCTCGTACGCGAGGTCGCCGCGGCCAACCCGACGAAGGTCACCCTCTACGACCTCAACGCGCTGGTCTGCCCGGGCGGACACTATGAGGAGTTCGTCGACGGGGTGCAGGTCCGGACGTCCGACGGGATCCACTTCACCTGGCCGGGGGGGATCTGGATCGGCGCCAAGCTCTGGCCTTTGGTCATCACCGATGGCCGGGACGCGGCGGCGAGTCAGGCCGCCACCGCACCGACGACACCGTCCACCGCACCGACGACACCGTCCACCGGCTGAGCCCCCGGTCTATTGGCCCGGGAGCGTCGAGGGGGTCGGGACCGAGGGCTGCCCGGGCACGGTGGACGTGATCACCGGTGGCTGCGGATTGGTGCTGTTGGCCAGGTTGCAACTGGCCCGCAGGGCCACGACGAGGTGGCCCTCGCCGATCCGGCCGATCTCCTGCAGCGTCGTCATGAGCGGGTTGTACTGAGGGTCGGCCGAATTGGCCTGGGCCGCCAGTTGCAGCGCGTCCTGCAACTGCACCGTCGCCCGGTACTGGTCCGCCGCCGCCTGCTTGGAGGCCTCGTGCAGCGAGCGCTCGTAGAGGCGCAGCGAGAGGTCGACATGGCTGCAGGCCTGGCGGGCCAGGCCCAATCCGCCCCCGCCGCACCCGCCGGCCAGGAGCCCGGCGACCACCACCGCCACGGCCAGCGGCGGCGCCGCGGCCCGGCGGGTCATCTCAGCTGAGCCAGCTCTCGGCCGACTCGAGGAGGTAGCGGCTCACGGCGAGGCAGCGGTCGAAGACGTCGCACAGCAGCTCCTCGCCACCGAGTATCCGAGCCAGGGAGACCGGTTGCCGGGCCACGATGTTGAGCCGGCGCTCGGGTCCGTCGGTGGCCGAGGCGAACGAGTCGATGGCCGACACCTCGAGCGGGAGCTCGATGCCGCCCACCCCGGCCAGGTCGATGGCCAGCCGGAGCAGGTCCGGCCCCTTGGGCAGGGGCGGGAGGGCCCAGGTGAAGGTGAGGGGAAAGTGGAACTCATCGGGTGGCTCGTCGTCCTCCCCCAGGCCCATCACTGCGTCCTCAAAGGAGAGCAAGACCCGGGGATCGACGTCCAGGGCGAGATGGAGGTCGAGCGGGCCCCCGCATCCCTCCTCGGGGTGGAGGTCGACCTCCCACACCTGCCGGAGCGAGTAGGTCTCGACGAAGTGGCGCTCGTCGTGGACGTGGAATCCGTGGTCCACCGAGTGATCCTTGAGGTCCGCCACGTACCCGGCGACATCGATGGCTGCCACAGGGCAACGAGCCTACCTGGGGTCACGGGCGCCTCAGGCCCCCAAGTTAGGGTCTCGTGAGTGGAGGACGACCAACTGTTGGAGGTCCTGGCGGCGGCGGCGGCGGCGGTGCGCGCGGCGCTGGACGGCCTGGACGACTGGGGCCCGGCCGGTGCCCGGCCGGGCCAGTACCGCTGCGATCTGGCGGCCGACTCGGCGGCCCTCGAGGTGCTGCACGGCGCCGGCCTGGCCGTGCTCTCCGAGGAGTCGGGACGCAGCGGCGGGGAGGGACCGCTCCTCGTCGTCCTCGACCCCGTCGACGGCTCCACCAACGCCGCCCACGGGCTCCCGTGGTACGCGACGAGCCTGTGCGCTCTCGACGACGACGGACCGCGGATGGCCCTGGTGGTGAACCAGGCGTCGGGCGTGGCCTACGACGCCCGACGCGGCGGTGGCGCCCGGCGCGATGGGCGCACGATCTCGCCCTCGGGCTGTCGGCGCCTCGCTGACGCGGTGGTCGGGGTCTCGGGCTTCCCGGCCCGCGACCCGGGATGGGCCCAGTTCCGGGCCCTAGGCTCGGCCGCGCTCGACCACTGCGCCGTGGCCGAGGGGTCACTCGACGGCTACCTGCTGGTCGGGGGGAGCTGGCTCCACGGATGGGACTACCTGGGCGGCCGGCTCGTGTGCACCGAGGCCGGGGCGTCGGTCGGCGAGCTGCACGGTGCCGATCCGGTCGTGCGGGACGCGGCCCGCCGTTCGCCGGTTGCCGCCGCCGGCCCCGAGCTGCTGGCGGCCCTGGTGGAGGCCGGCGCCCAAGTCTGATGCCCGTCAGCCGTTGGGCGTGACCACCAGGCGGATCGGGTTCCCCGCCTTGGTGGCCAGCTGCTCGACGCCCCGGGCCACGTCGTCGAGCGGCATCGTCTCGGTGATCGATCCCGACACGTCGAGCCGGCCGTGGGTGACCAGGTCGACCAACTGGTCGAGGTGGCGCTTCTGGTAGCCGAGGTGGCCGAGGAGCGACTGCGACGAGACCCCGAAGAAGGCGCCGGTCCCGAGGGCGATCGGCTCCATCGACAGCCCCACCATCAGCACCCGGCCCCGATGTCCGAGGCACGCTGCCGCCTGGGCCAGCACCGCGTTGGCCCCGTACAGGTCGACCGCCAGGTCGAGGCCGAGGCCGCCGGTGAAGGACCGCACCTCGGCCACCACATCGGCCCCGGAGGGGTCGAGGGCCCGGTCGGCCCCGCGCTCGAGGGCTCGCCCGCGGGCGAGGGGATTGGGGTCGACGGCGATGATGGGGGAGGCGCCGACCATCCGGGCGATCTGCACCGCGTGGACACCGAGGCCCCCGATCCCCCAGAGCCCGACCGACTCGCCGGCCTTCAGTTGGGCCCGCTCGGTCAGCCCGGCGTACGGGGTGGCCACGGCGTCGGCCAGGATCGCCGCCTGCTCGATCGCCAGGCCGTCGGGCACCGCCGTCAGGGCGGCGCCGGGTACGACGATGTGCTCGGCCCAGGCCCCGTCGAAGCCGAAGCCCATGATCTGGAAGGCCAGGCATTCCTCGGCCCGGCCCCGGACACAGTTGGCGCACATGCCGCACGGCCGGCCACCGGCCATGACCACGCGGTCCCCCTCGCGCCACCCGGTCACCTCGTTCCCGACCGCCTCGATCACCCCGGCCGCCTCGTGGCCCGGCGTCACCACCGGCAGACCGGCCGGCAGCGAGCCGTCGATGAGGTGGACGTCGGAGAGACAGATGCCGCAAGCCCCGACCCTCACCCGGACCTCGTGGGGCCGGGGTGAGGGAACCGGGACCTCCTCGACCGCCAGGACGCGGGTGTCGGTGTGGAAACGTGCGGCACGCATGGGTCCCCCGGATCGTGCAACGGGAGCGGCGACGCCATCATCGCCCACCGGGAAGCCCTCGTGCCCGGTCCCCTACGCGGCGCGCCGTCCGGCGTGGCCGGCCAGCCGGTCGTAGGCGGGGGCGTCGTCGGGGACCGCGACCACCGGGCCAAGGGGATCTCGCCGCCCCGGGGCTCGGCGGGCAGGGCCTCGAAGGCGATCGGGAGCACCGATTCGGCCAGCTCGGGGTCGGGTGCCGAGGTCTGCCCGGTGGCCATCGCCAGGTCCCAGCCGTGGATCACCAGCTCGAGCGCGTAGATCCGGGCCATCTGCGGGCCCGGCAGGGTGGCCCAGGGGAGGGTCATCTCGCGGGTGAGGAGGCTGTCGTCCAGCCAGGCGGCCAGGGCGTCGTCCATCCCGGCGGCGAAGGCGCGGGACCAGTCGTCGTCGGGCACCTCGCCGCTCAAGCCGTCGTCGGTCTGCGGCTCGCCTCGCCCGATCCCCGCCACCCGGTGGGTCACGAAGACGAGGTGGCCGAGGGGGCCCTCGACGTCGAAGTCGGCGCAGGGCGTGGGGCGGCGGAGCGTGTCGGCGCCGACGCCGGCCACAAGGGCCGAGGCCTGACGGAACGAGCGGGCGAGCAGGGGGCGGGGGTCGGGGGATGATTCGGGCACGGGGCCTCCTTCTTCTGGCTTCCGATCGGAGCCGACCGGTTGGTTCGTCATCGTCACCGTAAGGGGGTGAACAGGACATCTCATGACCTGTTTCCAGGGGTTGGCCGGCACCGCTCCCCGCCGTCCGCCGAGCTGTGGGCAGGGCCGCCGGGGGACGTCGAGCCGGGGCGACGCGGGTTCCCGGTGCCCGGCCGGCCCGCTACCTTGGGCACCATGGCCACCACCGGAGCCGTCACCGCCCGGGAAATCCCGATCGTGCACCTCTCGAGCGTGATCAAGCGCCCGCTGGTGGACCAGGACGGCGACCGCCTGGGCCGGGTCCAGGACCTCATCGTCCGGGTGGGGGAGCGGGCCCACCCCCCGGTCGTTGGTGCCGTCGTGAGCATCGGGGCCCGGGACCTGTTCGTCCCCATTCGCAAGATCGCCGACCTGGGCGGCGGGCAGGTCAAGTTCGACGGCAAGCGGGTTGACCTGCGCCGGTTCGAGCGCCGACCCGGCGAGCTGCTGCTGGCCAAGGACCTGGTGGCCCGCCACCTCATCAACCTGGTCGGTGGGCGTCTGATCCGGGCGAACGAGATCGAGCTGGCCCGGGTCGACGGGGTGTGGGAGGTGGTCGGGGTCGACCCGTCCAGCCGTGCCCTGCTGCGCCGGTTCCTGCCTGGTCGCCTCGGCCAGGGCATCAAGACCGGCAGCGTCGTCGACTGGGAGAGCATCGAGCCCTTTGTCGCCCACGTGCCCACCGCCCGCCTGCGCATCCCGTACCGCAAGCTGGCCCGGTTGCACCCGGCCCAGATCGCCGACCTGGTGGAGGCGGCGTCGCACGACGAGGGTGAGGAGATCATCGAGGCGGTCGGGGCCGACCGCGAGCTCGAGGCGGACGTCTTTGAAGAGCTGGACCCCGAGCACCAGGTGGAGTTCGTGCGCTCGCGCTCGGACACCGAGGCGGCCCGGCTGCTGGCGTCGATGGCGCCCGACGACGCCGCCGACCTCATCATGGAGGTCGACCAACAGCGGCGACTTCCCATCCTGGCACTCCTCCCCGAGCCGCAGAAGCGCAAGGTCCGCTCCCTTCTCAGCTACAACCCCGAGACGGCCGGGGGCCTGATGAGCCCCGACTTCGTGTGCCTGCCCGAAACGACCGCCGTGGCCGGCGCGCTCGATGCGGTGAAGGTGAGCAGCGCCGCCCCCGAGGCGCTCAATGTCGTCTTCTCCGCCGGGCCCGACGGGGCCGTGTCCGGTGTCGTCTCACTGGTCGAGCTGATCCGGGCCGACCCGGCCGCGACCCTCAGCACCGTGGTCCGGCCCGACCCGCCTCACGTCCACCCCGACTGGGACATCGGGGCGACGGTGCGCAAGATGTCGGACTTCAACCTGACGGTGGCGCCGGTGATGGACGATGAGCACAAACGGATGCTCGGCGTGGTTACGGTCGACGATGTGCTCGAGCTCCTGCTGCCGAGCGGGTGGCGGCGGGACTTCGGCGTCACGTCGCCCGAGGAGTAGCGATGCGTCGAGAGCGAAGACCCGCGAGTACCACCGCCCGTCACCGCTGACGGGCATCAGGTTCGGGCCGCACCGGCCCGTTTGTCCCAAAGTGCCACGCCCGAATCCGCCCCCCGGCGGGTCGGGCCCGATTCCAAGCGGGCCATGGAGGGTCATGCCCCGCGTCCCTTCCCGTGACCGTGGCCTGCGGCGAGCGGGACGGCGCCCGAAAGGAGGTGAGCAATGAGCGAGTCCGTGCCGGCGCCCGAGGTCGAGCCGCAGGCGGCCACGGCCGTCCTGGACGAGGCCCACGCCGGCGACATCCAGGGCGCTTTCGGTACGATCCGCCAACACGACACGGCGGGGCGCCGGTCCTGGCGGGCCCGGCTCCTCACCCTGCTCGCCATCATGGGCCCGGGGCTCATCGTGATGGTCGGCGACAACGACGCCGGAGGCGTCTCCACCTACGCCCAGGCGGGGCAGAACTACGGGCTGACCCTCCTGTGGACCCTCCCCTTGCTCATCCCGGTCCTGGTCGTGAACCAAGAGATGGTGGTCCGCCTGGGGGCGGTCACCGGCGTCGGCCACGCCCGGCTCATCAACGAGCGCTTCGGCAAGTTCTGGGGGGCCTTTTCGGTTGGCGACCTGTTCATCCTGAACTTCCTGACCATCGCCACCGAGTTCATCGGGGTCAGCCTGGCCCTGGGCTACTTCGGGGTGAGCGAGTACGTCTCGGTGCCCATCGCCGCTGCAGCGCTGGTCGTGATGACCGCCACCGGGAGCTTCCGGAGCTGGGAACGCTTCATGTTCGTCTTCATCGTGGTGAACTTCCTGGTGATCCCGCTGGCCGTCTTCAGCCACCCCAGCGCCGGCTCCTTCTTCCACGGCCTGACCGTGCTCGGAGTCCAGGGCGGCTTCGACTCGACATCGGTGCTCCTGATCATCGCCATCGTGGGGACGACGGTGGCGCCGTGGCAGCTCTTCTTCCAGCAGTCGAACATCGTCGACAAGCGGATCACCCCCCGCTGGATCGGCTACGAGCGGGCCGACACCGTCATCGGCTCCCTGGTCACCGTGTTTGCCGCCGCCCTGTTGATGGCCGTCGTGGCGGCGGCATTTTCCGGGACCGTCCTGCACGGCCACTTCACCAACGCCGGGGCGGTCGCACGCGGCCTCAACCACTATGTTGGCCACGCCAGCGGGGCCATCTTCGCCATCATCCTGCTCAACGCCTCGATCATCGGTGCCGCCTCGGTGACCCTGGCCACGTCGTACGCCTTCGGGGACGTCTTCAACGCCCGACACTCCCTGCACCGCAGTTGGCGGGAGGCCAAGTTCTTCTACGGCACCTTCTCGGCCATGGTCTTCCTGGCTGCCGCGATCGTGCTCATCCCGGGGGCCCCGCTCGGGCTCATCACCACCGGGGTCCAGGCCCTCGCCGGGATACTGCTGCCGAGCGCCACCGTCTTCCTCCTGCTCCTGTGCAACGACAAGGCTGTGCTCGGCCCCTGGGTCAACCGGACGTGGCTCAACGTGGTGGCCACCTTCATCGTGTCGATCCTGCTCCTGATGTCCCTGGTCCTGATGGCGACGACCCTCTTCTCCAATATCGACGTCAACAAGCTGGCGGTCGTGCTCGCCGGCCTTCTGGTGATCGGCTCTGTCATCGGTCTGGGCGTGGGGCTGCGGGGGCATTCAAGGCGTCCCCCGGTCGAGAAGGTGTCCAAGGAGACCAAGGCCAACTGGCGCATGCCACCCCTGGCCCTGCTCGACCGCCCGAAGTGGTCGAAGGGTCGACTGATCTCGATGTACGTGCTGCGCATCTACCTGGTGGTAGCCGTGCTGTTGCTGCTGGTGAAGGCCATCGAGCTCGGGCTCCACAAGTAGCGGCTCCGCCCCACCAGTGAAGTGCGTGAACGGGAGCCGTCCGGCCTCGAGGCTTCCGCTGGAGATCAGGGCACGACACCATGCGTCATCGCCGCCTACCTCGTAGCGGGGATCGTCGCAACCGTGCTCCGCCGCCGCCCTTCACGTCGACTGCCCTGGGTTGCCGGCCCCTCGGTCTGGGGGTCGAGGGGTCGGGCTCGGTCATCCGCGCCTGGTCGATGCGAGTCTGAGTTCCTCGTATTTCGCGGACGCTGCAGGCCGGGGCTGGGCATTGGGTCGTCGACCGCGGCCCCTGTCGCCTCATCCGGCATCCGGCTACCCGGGATCGCTGCTGACCTGGGCGGGGTTCGCCCTGACCTCCCGAAGCCCTTTGGTGCTCGCCACCGTGGGTGGCCTGCTCGTGCGTGCCTGTCGGCGCCGACTGGTCGCCGAAGAAGCCCTCCTCGACCGCGAATTGCCCGGCGACGTCGAGCGCCGCCGGCGAACCAAGAGAATCGTGCCCTTCGTGTGGTAGTCGGGTCGTAGACTGCGGGCCGATGGCAGACACCGGAGACCGACCCGAGATCATCGAATGCGAGATCCGACTCCATACCGGTCGTCCTACCCATGTGTCCGATGAACCGTCGTGGGAGGAGTGGGCGACGACCGTGGTGGGCGAGCCGGTCACATTCCGCGCGATCGCAGTGACGGCAAGAGGGGCCTGGAACGGCCCGATCCCCCCAGGCGTCGAGATCGCCGCCCCGGTCGCACTGGGGGATCCCTACTGGACGGTCTTCCTTCCCGCCAGCAGGGGTCGTCCGATCCAGGTGGGCCGGGTTGGCCGTCCACTCGGCATCGGTGAGCAGTTCATCCTCGCATCGGGAGAGCCGGACACCTGGACCGACGGTGTAACCTTCGACGGAGCGATCGTCATCGAATAGCTCGTGGCCGGTGCCTTCGGGTCGCGCCACGACGTCGACTTGGCAGCGCGACGAACCGAGCCAGGGTCGCGTCACCAGGTGGGGAAGGGGCCGAAGTTGCTCGACCGCCGACTCGACCGAGCGAAAGTGACGTAAGACTCGGGCTTCGGGGAGATTGCCGGTGTCCCTGTGGGGAGCTCTGGCAGATCTCCGAGACTACGGGAGGACGGTCAGGGTGAGGATCTGTTGGGTGGCTCCCGCCACGCTCGATGCGATGATCGTCACGGTGTAAGTGCCGGCCGCCACCGTGGGAGTGCCCGTGATGGTTCCCATCCCGTTGTGGTTGTCGGTCAGCCGGAGGCCGTAGGGAAGGCCGGGCCGGATCGCCGGTAGGGGGTACCCGGTGTCGGTCACGGTGAACGGCGTCATGGGGACTCCCGACGTCACGGTGTCGCTGGCCGGACTGGTGATCGTCGGCACCTGGTACACCTTCAGGATGAACGTCTGGCCGGCGGGGGTCCCGGCACCGTTGCTGGCGATGATGTTGACGACGTAGGTGCCCCCGGCATTGGCAGCCGGAGTGCCCCCGAGGGTAGCCGTGTCGTTGCGGTTGTCGGTGAGCGTCACCCCACCGGGCAGGGTGGACGTGGTGGTGATCGCTGCCACCGGGTAGGCGTTGGGGGTGGTGACGACCACGCTGAAGGCCGTCCCGGTGTGGGCCGTGCACTTGGCCCTCGACTTGAAGACCGGGGCGTGGTCCACCGTGAGGTCGAAGCTCTGGGTGGCGGCCGGTTGGGACGGGACGATGGCGGTGATGGTTGCTGTGTACATGCCGCTTGCCTTGACGCCCGGTGTCCCCGAGATTGTCGCGGTCCCGTTGTGCATGTCAACCAGATGGACGCCGCCTGGCAGGAGTACTCCCTTGATGACGGGCACCGCGGTGGAACACGTCGTCACCGTAAAGCTGAATGGACTTCCCGCGAGCGCCGTGGCCGAGCTGGCGCTCGTGATCTGTGGGGTCTGGCACGCGTAGGTGAAGGCGCCGCCTTGGGTGACAGTTCCGCCGGGCGTCGTCACGCTCACGTCGATCGAGCCGGCGCTCCCGGGCGGAGCCGTGGCGGTCACCTGGGTGTCCGACACGACGGTGAAGGAGGACGCGGCCGATGTGCCGAAGGTGACGGCGGTGGCTCCAGTGAAGTTGGTGCCGGTGATGGTGACGACGGTGCCGCCGGTGGTCGGACCAATGTTGGGGGTGACCCCGGTGATCGTCGGGGGAGCGAGAGCGACGAACTGGACGGCAGGGATGTAGTAGTCGTTGTTGTTCGAAGGATTGGCGTAGCCAGCGGCGCTGTCGGTGTTGGCGACGCAACCGAGGCTCGAAGCGGAACCGTCGGTGACCTGGGTCACCGAATCCCAGCGCAAGAAGCCCGTTCCGTTGGCGCCGTTATCGCAGTAGGCCCCATTCCAGGAGCTGTTCAAGAAGTCACTCCCCGGGAGAGGGTTGGAGCCGACCGACGGACCCTGAGTCGAAGACAACGCCACGTTGAGAGAGTCGTAGCCGCAGCCTTCCGGGGTCTGCGCGCAGGCGGTGGCGTACCCGTAGGGGTTAGGTCCGTATCCGCTTGTGTTGTAGCTGAACCCGTATATGACGGTGTCGGGCACCGCCACACTCCCGAGATTGAAACTGATGTTGACCGGGAGACCGTGGGCGCATTTGCCATTGAACAGGAACTCCCCGTTGCCCGGCGACGAGCAACTCGGCGTGTCGGACGGTCGGAACGGGATGTTGAACGTCTGTGTCGTCGAAGAGATCAGTGGACCCACCGTGTTGGCAGGGCCCACCGAATATATGTTGAGGGTGATGGGCTCCGAGAAGGTCGCCCCCGGCGTTGTCAGGCAATCGTTGGTTGTGTGCGCCCAATGGCCGCTTTGGCAGGCCCAGCTGTCCATTGTGACGGTCGCCCCGGTGAGGACGCGCTGCGAGGTGGCGAGACTGACCTCGTTGCCGAACTCCGAGGTCGACGTTGCCTCGAAGGCTTCGCTGACCATCGGGACGAGCGGGTTCGTCGTGGAGTCGTAGACGACGACCGGTGACGGTGGTGTCGGATTTGCCGATGACGTGCCCACGGGCCCTGCCAACGCTGCAACGATCGGCAGCACGAGAACCGCAGAAGCGAGCACCGTCTTCTTGATCATCGGGAAAATTCTCCTGACCTGGTATTCCGCGGCTCGTCCACCGCCCGGGGAAAGGATGCCGCAAGATCATTGCAACGTCGGTGTAGCCGGGTTGCGGTCAAGTTGTCGCACTGGCGCGTCACGGTCGATGGGGGGACAAGGGGGTGGCGCCACGGGTCCCCGGTGGGGCGATACCTCGCCGAGAAGGGGGTGAAGGGAGTCTTGGACCAGGGACGGGCAACGACGTGGCCGAAGGGGCAGTAGAGGCGGTGGGCTGAGAGGAGATCTCGATTCAAACTCCCCGTCAAGAAGATCAGTTCGCACCGGAAGGTGGCGGGCGACGTGCCCCCTGAGCCTCCCGCTCCAGATTTGTCTCCCACAGCGCGACGCGGAGAGTTTCGTTGGGTGCCGAAGCTGACGTGCGTTACGCGATTGACTCGCTCCTCTCCCATCGCAGGAGCGAGTGCCAGCCTGGCGGCCTGCCGCCTGGATCGACCAGATCCCCTCGCGGGTGGATACAACCAAAGTGCAACTGACGTGCGACAGGAAGAAGACCTGCGGGGCTTAGCTTT
>Ga0209040_10001970_pt1 | contig 16217 bp, 19 predicted proteins | sample BogFormECP12_OM3_FD_188240 | JGI IMG/M metagenome (GOLD analysis project Ga0209040, IMG submission 188240) | Bog forest soil microbial communities from Calvert Island, British Columbia, Canada - ECP12_OM3 (SPAdes) (version 2) | ecosystem: Environmental > Aquatic > Freshwater > Wetlands > Bog ...
GATGCTGTTCTCGGCGACGATGCCGGATCCGATCATCACGCTGGCCCGCACGTTCATGAACCAGCCCACCCACATCCGGGCTGAGGCGCCGCACTCCTCCGCGGTCCACGACCTCACCAAGCAGTACAGCTACCGCGCACACGCGCTGGACAAGGTCGAGCTGGTCAGCCGAATCCTGCAGGCCCGCGGACGCGGCGCGACCATGATCTTCACCCGCACCAAGCGCACCGCGCAGAAGGTCGCCGACGAGTTGGCCGAACGCGGTTTCGCAGTGGGCGCCGTGCACGGCGACCTGGGGCAGATAGCCCGTGAGAAGGCGCTCAAAGCGTTCCGCAGCGGCGGTATCGATGTCCTGGTCGCCACCGACGTGGCCGCGCGCGGGATCGACGTCGACGACGTCACACACGTCATCAACTACCAGATCCCCGAGGACGAACAGGCTTACGTGCACCGCATCGGTCGCACCGGCCGCGCCGGCAAGACCGGTGTCGCGGTCACCCTGGTGGACTGGGACGAGCTGGCCCGCTGGACGATGATCGACAAGACCCTCGGCCTGGGCTGCCCGGATCCCTCCGAGACCTACTCCAGTTCGCCGCATCTGTACGCCGAACTCGACATCCCGACCGACTCCCGCGGCACAGTCGGGACACTGCGTAAATCGCAGGCCAAACGCGCCACATCGGGTCAGCGCGACGGCGACCGATCCGAGCCGCGGTCACCCAAGAGCAGCCGGCAGCGGCAGCGCACCCGCGGAGGCAAATCGGCAACCGGCCACCCCGTTGCGGCCAGTGCCACCAACGGCGATGCAACCCCTTCAGCGACATCCACGTCGGCTACCCAATCAACGGGTACCGCGAGCGCGAACTCCGGCGACGGCGCTCACAACGGGCGCCGCCGCCGTCGTCGCCCCCGCAAGTCGACGGGCGTGGCCGCGAATGCCAACTGAACCGGTGTCGCCTGCCCCCTGATGGTCAAACCGGAACGCCGCACCAAGGCCGATGTATTGGCCGCGGCAGCGATCGCGGCGGTGGTTGCCGTGGCGGCGGCGTTGATCTGGTGGACCAGCGATGCCCGAGCAACGATCAGCCGGCCCGCGGCGGGGCCCCCGCCCAGCCTGAGGTCGGCCCGCGAGGTGCCGGCCTCGCTCAAGCAGCTCTGGACCGCCCCCAACGCGCCTACCGACCAGCCTGTCGCGGTCGCCGGAACCGTCGTCACCGCCGACGGGCGTGCCGTCCAGGGCCGTGATCCGGTCACCGGCCAGGTGCGGTGGAGCTACTCGCGCGGCAGCGATCTGTGCGGGGTCGCCGGGGTCTACCGCTACGCGGTCGCGGTCTACCGCGACGACCGGGGCTGCGGTCAGGTCAGCACGATCGACGGATCCACCGGCAGCCGCGGACCCGCCCGAAGCAGCTACGCCGACGATCGTGTCAACCTGTCCTCCGACGGCATCACGATTTTGTCGGCCGGGGACACCAGGCTGGAACTGTGGCGTTCCGACATGGTCCGGATGCTCTCCTACGGCGAGATCGACGTACGCGTGAAGCCCTCCTCGAAGGGATTGCACACCGGATGCCGCTTCGTTTCGGCGGCGGCCAGCTCGGCGGCGGTCTCGGTGCTCGGCGCGTGCGGCAGCCAAGCGGATCTGCGGCTCACGCTGCTGCGCCCCAGCAAGGAAGAAGACGAGCCGGAGCTGCGCGACGTGCCCGAACCGGGGATCGGCGTGGGTTCTGGTGCCCGGGTGCTGACAGTGGCCGAGACCAAGACCCTCATCTACCTACCGGCGCCGCAGCCGAGAGTCGACGTGGTCGACGAATCCGGGGTGACCGTGGCCAGCACGCTGCTGCCCAAGCCGCCGTCGACGTCGAGCGTGGTGTCGCGGACCGGCAACCTGGTGACGTGGTGGACCGGCGACAAGGTGATGGTCTTCGACGGGGCAACGCTGACCTACCGCTTTTCCATTGGGGCCGCCGGGCCTTCGGTTCCGGTGGGGCCCGCGGCGACGATGGCGGGCAAGTTGCTCGTCCCCGTCACAGGTGGCATCGCCGTTTGTGATCCGGTCACCGGCGAAGGCGAAGGCTATCTGCCGGTGACCCGGCCGCCGGGCAATTCCCCGGTGATTCCCGCCGTTTCGGGTTCGCAGGTGCTCGAGCAGCGCGGCAACACCCTCGTCGCGCTGGGCTAAGCCGCGCCCGACGACGATGCGGGCCGGAACGGCCCGAGGTGGGGGCACCTCCCGCTTGCGGGGGAGAGTCGGGCTAGGCGTACGACGTCAGGCGTCGATGGTGAACGTCGGCAGTGCCTTACCCGACTTCCAGTGTTTGAGCAGGGTCTCGGCCAACTCTCGGTAGGCGGACGCGCCCTTGTTCTTGCGCGCGGCCATCACCGATGAGCCGGACGCGCTGGCCTCGGCGAAACGCACCGTGCGCGGAATGGGCGGCGCCAGCACCGGCAGGTCGTAGCGGTCGGCGACATCGAGCAGCACGTCGCGGGTGTGGGTGGTGCGCGGGTCGTACAGCGTCGGCAGCGCGCCGAGTAACCGCAGGGCAGGGTTGGTGATCTGCTGGACGTCAGCGACGGTGCGCAGGAATTGGCCGACGCCGCGATGCGCCAACGTTTCGCATTGCAACGGCACGATGACCTCGCCGGCGGCCGTGAGCCCGTTGAGCGTAAGCACGCCCAGCGACGGTGGGCAGTCGATGATGACCACGTCGAAGCGGTCACCGAGCTTGTCCAGCGCGCGTCTCAGCGCGTACTCGCGGCCGGCCCGCATGAGCAGCATCGCTTCGGCGCCGGCCAGGTCGATGTTGGCCGGCAGCAGCGTCATCCCCTCCGCTGTGTCGACCAGGGCGACGTCCGGCTCCACCTCACCGAGCAACACCTCATGCACCGACACCGCCAACTTGTCCGGGTCTTGGCCGAGTGAGAAAGTCAGACAGCCCTGCGGGTCCAGGTCGACGAGTAGCACGCGGCATCCCGCGTCCACCATCGCCGCGCCCAGTGAGGCCACCGTTGTCGTCTTGGCCACCCCGCCCTTCTGGTTGGCCACCGCCAGTACCCGGGTGTTAGTCACAGTGCCCATCCTGGCATGTTCGGGGTTGTGCGCTAAGGGCGACGGGCCCGCATGTCTCCGGCAGAATCAGTCGGCATGGCCTTGCACAACCACCGACTTGTACTGCTCCGCCACGGCGAGACCGCCTGGTCGAAATCCGGCCAGCACACCGGCCGCACCGACATCGAACTGACCGATACCGGCCGAGTCCAGGCCGAGCTTGCCGGGCGCGTTCTGCGTGAACTGAAACTCGCTGACCCGCTTGTGATCAGCAGCCCGCGTATACGTGCCCTGACCACAGCCAAGTTGGCCGGGCTCGCCGTGGACGAGGTGTCTCCCCTGCTCGCCGAATGGGATTACGGTTCCTACGAAGGGTTGACGACCCAGCAAATCCAAGAATCGGTTCCTGATCGGCTGATCTGGACCCACGGGTGCCCCGGCGGCGAGAGTGTGGCGCAAGTCAGCGACCGCGCTGATCGGGCCGTCGCATTGGCGTTAGAGCACATGATCTCGCGCGACGTATTGTTCGTGGGCCATAGTCACTTTTCCCGTTCGGTAATCACGCGCTGGGTCGAGCTGCCGCTCGTCGAGGGCAGCCGCTTCTGGATGCTCGCTGGCTCGATCGCCCTGTGCGGGTTCGAGCATGGCGTGCGACAGCTCGCTGCGCTCGGATTGACCGGCCTCCCGCAGGCAATCGCACCCGGGTGAGCACCACCGAACCACCGTTCGTGCTGTGCGGGCCGACCGGCGCTGTCGTCGCCGACGGCGTGCGAACCTGCTACAGCGACGTGGTCGGCGCGCAATCGGCGTTGCGCTCGGGGGCAGTGCCAATAGTGCTGGGCGCGTTAGCTTTTGACGTCCACAGTCCCGCCGCGTTGATGGTGCCACATTCGGTGCGACGCACTGACGGACTGCCCGACTGGCCGACCGGCCCGCTGCCGGCCGTGCACGTCGCCGGGGCGCTTCCCGCGCCCGAGGAGCACCGCGCCCGAGTACGACGCGCCCGCGAGCGGCTGACCGCTGCGGGCAGCACCCTGCAGAAGGTGGTGCTGGCTCGCGCGTTGCGGCTGGCCGCCGATGCTCCACTGGACGGCAGGATCATCCTGCGCCGATTGGTCGTGCAGGACCCTGCCGCCTACGGATATCTGGTCGACCTGTCAGCGGCGGGCGGCGAGTACTCCGGCATGGCCTTGGTCGGCGCCAGCCCGGAGCTGCTGGTGGCACGCGACGGCGACCGGGTGACGTGTCGGCCCTTCGCCGGTTCTGCGCCGCGTGCCGCCGATCCCGGGCTCGACGCTGCTGCCGGCGCCGCACTGGCCGCTTCCGCCAAGGATCGCCACGAGCACCAATTGGTGATCGATACCATGGTCGACGCCTTGCGTCCCTTGTGCAGCGAGTTGACGATCGCCCCTACGCCGGAGTTGAGCCGCACCACGGCGCTCTGGCATCTCAGCACACCCATCAATGGGCGACTGCGCGACACATCGACGACGGCAATGGATTTGACGTTGGCGCTACACCCCACACCCGCGGTCGGGGGGGTGCCCGCCGGCGCCGCCGCCGAACTGATCAGCACGCTGGAGGGCGACCGCGGCTTCTACGCCGGCGCTGTCGGCTGGTGCGACGCGCGCGGTGACGGACGGTGGGTGGTGTCCATCCGCTGCGCGCAGCTCGCAGCTGACCGCCGTACTGCGCTCGCCCATGCCGGTGGCGGCATCGTCGCCGAGTCCGATCCTGATGACGAAGTTGCGGAGACCACAACGAAATTCCTCACTATTTTGTCCGCGCTGGGAGTTGATCCGTGACCGCGCACATCCGCCGAGCCATACCTGCCGATGCCGCCGCGATCACCGCGATGATCCACGGGCTGGCCCGCTTCGAACGAGCGGCCGATCAATGCACTGTTCTCGAAACGCAAATCAGCACAGCACTTTTCGGTAATACCTCCACGCTACGGGCACACGTCGCCGAGGTAGATGGCGAAGTCGCCGCGATGGCCCTGTGGTTCCTCAGCTTCTCGACCTGGGACGGCGTCGACGGCGTGTATCTGGAGGACCTGTACGTGCGTCCACGATTTCGCCGTCTCGGCCTGGCCCGCGGGCTGCTGACGGCACTGGCAAGGGAGTGCCTGGACAACGGCTACACCCGGCTGTCGTGGTCGGTGCTGAACTGGAACACCGATGCGATTGCCCTCTATGAGGCCGTCGGCGGTCGGCCGCAGAGCGAGTGGACCACCTATCGGCTGTCCGGCCCGAAACTGTCGGAGCTGGCCGGGCCCCGCTGATTCGCGCCGGCGACGATGCAGAGCGGAGCGATGGGGAGGAGCGGCGCTTATGACCCGCCGGCGACGATGCAGAGCGGAGCGATGAGGAGGAGCGGCGCTTATGACCCGCCGGCGACGATGCAGAGCGGAGCGATGAGGAGGAGCGGCGCTTATGACCCGCCGGAGACCCAGCGCACGGCGGCCGGACTGAACAGCAACGCCAACACGGTCAGCGCGATGACGCCCACCGGGATCCCGACCAGCACCCGATGAGAACCCACGGCCAGGTACCAGGCCACCGGCAGCAGCAACAGCTCGGCGAACACCGCCAGCCCGCGACCCCAGCGCCTGCCGACCAGCAATGCGCACCCGGCGGCGAGAACAGCCCCACCGACCAGAGCGAACCACGCTGCGGTGCCGAAGCCGTTGACCACCCGCTGATCTGCACCGCCGAGCGCCCGGAATAGCAGAACCGCGGCCACCACCAACCCGGTCGCGCCCTGCAGAGCAACGATCAGTCCGGCGCCTCGGATGGGGGCCGGAGCAGGCGGGCCCACCTGCTTGCGGCGGATACGCACAGCGCCAGCGTAATCACCGCCTCCCGTAGGCTTTGGCATCATGCGCGCCGTGCTGATCGTCAACCCCACCGCGACGTCGACCACCACAGCGGGGCGCGACTTGCTGGCACACGCGCTCAAGAGCCGCCTCGAGCTGACCGTCGAGCACACCACGCACCGCGGCCATGCCGGCGAAATCGCACAGGCCGCCGTGAAGGACGGGGTGGATTTGGTCGTCGTGCACGGCGGCGACGGCACGGTCAGCAATGTGGTCAACGGCCTGCTCGGCCCTCCCGGTGAGTTGCCTAACGGCCATGTCCCGGCGCTGGCGATAGTCCCGGGTGGCTCGGCGAACGTGACGGCGCGGTCACTGGGAATCCCACCAGGCCCGGTTGACGCCACCAACCAGCTGATCTGGCTGCTGGACAGATACGGACAGCAAAAGGCGTGGCGCCGGATCGGGCTGATCGACTGCGGTGAGCAGTGGGCGGTGCTCAACGCCGGCATGGGCGTCGACGCCGAAGCAGTCGCCGCCGTGGAGGCCCAACGGGACAAAGGCGTCAAGGTCACACCAGCGCGCTATATCCGCGCGGCGGTGCGCGCTACGGTGGCCTACTCCCGTCGTGAACCGCGGCTGACCGTGCATCTGCCCGGGCGGGAGCCGATCTCGGGGGTCTACTTCGTCTTCGTGTCCAACTCGAGCCCGTGGACCTTCGCCAACGACCGGCCGATGTACACCAATCCCGGCACCACCTTCGAGTCAGGCCTGGGAGTGTTCGGCGTCACCCGTTTGAAGGTGGTGCCGAGCCTGCGACTGGTCGGGCAGATGTTCTCCAAGCAGCCGAGGCTCGAAGGCAACCAGCTCGTCCGCGACGACGATGCCGCCTGCGTGCGGGTCACCTGCGCCGACCCCCCGATGGCCAGCCAGTTCGACGGCGACTACCTCGGCGTGCGGGAGCAGATGACGTTCCGCGCGGTTCCGGACGCGCTGGACGTCGTCACTCCACCCCGCAACATAAGGCCAACTTAAGGCTCTGACCTGCGATAAGCACCGGACTGACACAAAAAAGGCTGGTCAGAAGGGTCGAAATGTAGTACAAACGATTAAGGGATTTGGTAACAGATCGCCAAAGTGAGATTGCCCACGGACCAACGGGCTGTCTTGACATCTGTTGAGCCTGTGAAACGATCGAATGAACACTTGCAACGGTACGGAAACATTTCTTGTGCCTGCGTTAACAGCCGAAGAAAAATACTCGTGCGCCCTGCTGCGCACACAGTGAGGAGTAACGACTTATGGATTGGCGCCACAACGCGGTGTGTCGCGATGAGGACCCGGAGCTGTTCTTCCCCGTCGGGAACAGCGGACCGGCGCTCGCGCAGATCGCTGACGCGAAACTGGTCTGTAACCGCTGTCCGGTGACCACCGAGTGCCTGTCTTGGGCGCTGAACACCGGTCAGGACTCCGGTGTATGGGGCGGAATGAGCGAAGACGAGCGACGTGCACTGAAGCGTCGCAATGCCCGGACAAAGGCCCGAAGCGGGGTCTGACCCGGGTTTCAGTCGCGTCAACGGTGCGGCCCCGACGAACTGTCGGGGCCGCACCGTTGTGTGCGGCACTAGTGCGCGGCCCGGACGCGACGACCGATCGGGACGCGTAACACCACGTCGGTTCCGCCTTCGGGGGCGCCATGCATGTGCAGCGAGCCGTCCAGTTCCGCGGACACCAGTGTCCGCACGATCTGCAGACCTAGCCGGTCGGACTGCTCAACGCTGAACCCCTCGGGCAGCCCGCGACCGTTGTCGTGGACCACCACGTCGAGCCAACGCGCCGAACGTTCGGCACGAATGGTCACGCCGGCCCCAGGTTCGCGCGCTGCCGGGTCGAACGCATGCTCGATGGCGTTTTGGACGAGCTCGGTGATCACCATGATCAGCGCGGTCGCACGATCGGAGTCCAGGACGCCGAGCACGCCGGTCCGGTCTATCCGGATCGGCGTGTCCACCGTCGCCACGTCGTTCATGATCGGCAGGATCCGGTCGATCACCTCGTCGAGGTTGACTTCCTCATCCACCGACATCGACAGCGCGTCGTGGACCAACGCGATCGACGACACCCGGCGTACCGACTCGATGAGCGCCTCTCGACCCTCGGCGTTGGTCGTCCTGCGGGCCTGCAGGCGCAGCAGCGCCGCGACGGTCTGAAGGTTGTTCTTCACCCGGTGATGAATCTCCCGGATCGTGGCGTCCTTGGAAATCAGCGCGCGGTCTCGGCGCTTGACTTCGGTGACGTCACGAACCAGCACCGCAGCGCCGGCTGCCGAGCCGTGGACCATCAGCGGCAGCGTCCGCAGCAGGACGGTGGCACCACCGGCGTCGACCTCGATACGCATGCTGGCACCCCCGGCCAGGGAGTTGAGCACGTGCTCGGCGAGTTCACGGGCCTCGAAGGGATCAGAGATCAGCGGACGCGTGACCGCGATCAGGTTGTGGCCCTCCAACTCCGAGGTCAAGCCCATCCGATGATAGGCCGAAAGCGCGTTCGGGCTGGCGTAGGAGACGACTCCGTTGACGTCGAGTCGGATGAAGCCGTCACCGGCTCGCGGGCTGGAGCGCGACATCACCAGGTCTCCCACGTTGGGAAAGGTGCCCTCGGAGAGCATGGTGACGAGGTCCGCAGCGCAGTCGATGTAGGCAGTCTCCAATGGGCTGGATTTATGAGTGTCCCCGACCGCCTTCTGATGTGTCAGCACCGCGACCACCATGTCGCCGTGCCGCACCGGCACGGCTTCGATGTTCAGTCCAGTTTGCTGCCACGAATACTGTTGGCCTGCATCGCTTTCCAGACCGATAGTGCCGGACTCAAACGCCGCTGCGATGAGCGGCATCTCGTCGGCGGCGAAGACGGTACCGACTGCGTCCCGCAGTAGAACCGTCGGGGCGGTATTCGGTCGGCACTGCGCGACGCACACCAGCGAACCGTCATCGCGGCGGACCCACATCAGGTAATCAGCGAACGAAAGATCTGCAAGCAGCTGCCACTCGCCGACCACCGCGTGCAAGTGGTCGACGGCGCTCCCCGGCAGCATGGTGTGTTCGGCGAGAAGGTCACCAAGTGTGGACATCGGCGACTCCCGCCAAGACGTGCAGACGAGCCAATGGCTAGCTGATCACGGCGATAAGGTCGCCGGCCTGGATGACGTCTCCGACCGAAACACTGACCTTGCTGACCGTGCCGGCAACCTCGGCCAGGACCGGGATCTCCATCTTCATCGATTCCAGCAGCACCAAGGTGTCACCCTCGCCGATCTGGTCGCCCTCGTTGACCACGACTTCGAGCACGCTGGCCACGATCTCTGCGCGGACGTCCTCGGCCATCATCACCCCGTTCGTCAACCAGCCGGTGTTTTCGCAATGCTGCCGTTCCATCGAACCACAACCAGTTCACCTGGACGCGAGGGAGTGAGTCCTACCGTCGGGTCGTGGCGGCGCCGACAGTGCAGGTCGGCCGCTGTTGCGCGCGGGAGAAAGGGGCCGGCTGATATCGCGGAGATATCAGTAAGCAAACTCCAAGATTACTAAGCGAACCTATAGAGTTCGTCCTGTGATCGTGTCGTGTTGTTATTGTGACATTTGAGCAGCATTGTTTCCAGAGTGATTGGAGTGCCTGATGCACACTTAGTGCCTCAGCCGAATTTGAGGGGAATTCCGTTGTCCGAGAACATGTTTGCGAATCCGACCGGTCGACGCCCATTGACCCGAGTGAAAGCCGGCATCGGGGTTGCGCTGGCAGCGATCGCCACCATCGGGCTTGGCGCGGGGATCGCCGCGGCCAGTCCCCAGCAACCATTCCTTGTCGACGACCCACTGCCCATTCCAGGCCTCGGCGGGGCCGACGGCGGCGCCGGCAGTGCCGTGAGCATCGCCAATTCGCTCTTCGGCTCACTGAGCGGTTTGATGAATAACATCATCCCCGGCAGCGGGGACCTGTTGATGCCGGCCAGCAGTGCCCTCACGCCGGGCGGTCTCGGAGGAATGCCCGGTGGTCTTCCGGGCGGAATGCCCGGTGGCCTCCCAGGCGGAATGCCCGGCGGCGTGCCCGGTGGTCTCCCAGGCGGCTACCCCGGCGGCCTGCCAGGCGGCCTCCCCGGACAAACCCTCGGCGGCGTGCCCGGCTACCCCGGCTACCCCGGCGGCCTCCCAGGCCAGACGCCCGGCTACCCCGGCGCGCTCCCCGGCCAGACCCCCGGCGGATTCCCAGGCCAGAACCCTGGCTATCCCGGCGGCCTCCCGGGACAGACGCCTGGCTACCCCGGCGGCCTCCCAGGACAGACGCCCGGTGGGCTGCCCGGCCAGACGCCCGCGCTACCGGGGCAGACGCCCGCGCTACCTGGGCAGACGCCGCCGGTGCCTGGACAGACAGCGGGGATTCCCGGACAGACAACGGTGATGCCAGGGCAGCCGTTGCCGGTGCAGCCTGCCGGGGTCATGCCAGTGGGCACGGGGTCGATTGCGTAGCCCCCGAGCTACGCAACACCTGACGCATGAAAGACTGACCTGCAGATACATCTGCGAGGAGGATCAGTTATGGCCAAGCGAGGCCGTAAGAAGCGTGACCGCAAGTACAACAAGGCCAACCACGGTAAGCGCCCCAACTCGTAGTCAGGCGGGGCAGCTACCGTCGGATGATCGTGGTACGGCTGATCTCTAGCCGCAGTCGCTCACGCAGGCCCTCCGGAGCTTTCTCGCCACGGCACTTGCTCGCGATCAACGCCTTGAGACGCTCCCCGAGCCCGTGGAGCTCCTCACAGGGCGGGCAATCCTCGAGATGCTTAAGTAGCTTTTCTCGAGTCTCCGGGGTGAAGTCATCGGTCACCTCGCCGTCAAGCAGTGTCCATAAATGGACGATCAGTTCGACGCACTCGACCTTGATGTGGGTGCCGCCTGCTGCCGAGGGGTCACCGGGGCCGGCTGTGGGCGGGAACTCGGTCATGACGACACCTCCTCGGGCGCCTGATCGCCCCGGATGAAACCCCGGTCCTTGGCCACATCGGTCAGCAACTCACGGAGTTGGCGTCTGCCGCGATGCAGTCGCGACATCACCGTGCCGATCGGTGTATCCATGATTTCGGCGATCTCCTTGTACGGGAAACCCTCCACGTCTGCGTAGTACACGGCCATCCGAAATTCTTCGGGCAATGCCTGTAGCGCCTCTTTTATTTCGGTGTCCGGCAGCGCCTCAAGCGCCTCGACCTCGGCAGAGCGCAAGCCGGTTGAGGAGTGCTCAGCGGTGGCCGCCAACTGCCAGTCGGTGATCTCGTCGGTCGGATACTGCGCCGGCTGCCGCTGCTTCTTGCGGTAGCTGTTGATGTAAGTATTGGTCAGGATGCGGTAGAGCCACGCCTTGAGATTGGTGCCCTCTTTGAACGACCGAAATCCCGCGTAGGCCTTGACCATGGTTTCCTGAAGCAAATCCTCGGCATCGGCCGGATTCCGGGTCATCCGCAGCGCGCCGCCGTATAGCTGATCCAGCAGCGGAATCGCGTCGCGCTCGAAGCGCGCGGTCAGCTCCGCGTCGGTCTCGTCCCGGCGGCTACGCCCAGCGGTGTCCGAGACTTCCGAGACGGCTGAGACTTCTGAGGCGTCCGCGATCTCCGACTCGGTCGCGCCATCGATGTCGGCCATGTTGAGTAACGCAGTCCCTTCTGTCGCGATGCCGCTGAACAGGTCCATCAACACCGGACCCGTCTGGCACCGGGCCAACCGCTCTTCGCCGATGAGGCTCGTCGCCGTTGACATCCGACTCCCCTTCCCCAATCTAAAGGCTGCGACCGACAGTGTCTGCTTCGCACCACTCAACAGCAATAACCGCCTCGCTATTTCCGGTCCGTTTCCACCGGCGTCGACGACTCAATCCGGGCCGCCGATTCAGGCCGGTTGTGAGCAGCGTTACTGTGACGCTCATGTCGCTGAAAGCCAAGACCATGTTCATCTCGGGTGCCAGTCGCGGAATCGGCCTGGCCATCGCCAAGCGGGCCGCCCAGGACGGCGCCAACATCGCCCTGATCGCCAAGACCGCCGAACCGCACCCCAAGCTGCCGGGCACGGTGTTCACCGCCGCGAAAGAGCTCGAAGAGGCCGGCGGCCAAGCGCTGCCCATCGTCGGTGACGTCCGCGACCCGGACTCGGTCGAGGCCGCAGTAGCCAAGACCGTCGAGCAGTTCGGCGGCATCGACATCTGCGTGAACAACGCGTCGGCCATCAACCTGGGCTCCATCAGCGAGGTGCCGATGAAGCGGTTCGACCTGATGAACGGCATCCAGGTGCGCGGCACGTATGCGGTGTCTCAGGCGTGTATCCCGCATCTGAAGGGCCGTGAGAACCCGCACATCCTGACGCTCTCGCCGCCGGTGCTGCTCGGAAAAGAGTGGTTGAAGCCGACGGCCTACATGATGGCCAAGTTCGGCATGACGCTGTGCGCGCTGGGCATGGCCGAGGAGCTGCGTGACGACGGCATTGCGTCCAACACGCTGTGGCCGCGCACGCTGGTGGCCACCGCTGCGGTGCAGAACCTGCTCGGCGGCGACGAGGCGATGAGCCGCGCCCGCAAGCCAGAGGTGTACTCCGACGCGGCCTACGTCATCCTCAACAAGCCCTCCCGTGAGTACACCGGCAACACGCTGCTGTGCGAAGACGTGCTGGTGGATTCTGGTGTCAAAGACTTGTCGGTGTACGACTGCATCCCGGGTTCGAAACTCGGCGTCGACTTCTGGGTGGACGGCGTCAACCCGCCGGGGTACAAGCAGGCCTCGTCGTGATCGCAAGCGCGGCGAAGCCGGGCGCAGCGGGTCACGACGATCAATACGTCGTGATCGCAAGCGCGGCGACACCGGCGCTTGCGGCTTTGATCGCTGCCGGTGTGCCGCACGAGCTGGTGAAGTTCGATCACGATTCGCGAGAACGCTCGTTCGGCGTCGAGGCGGTCCACGCGCTGACCACGGATGGCAGCATCGCGGCAGGGCAGATCTATAAGACCCTGATCATCGCGGTGCCGGACGGATTCGGCGTCGCGATACTGCCGGCGTCGTCGAAATTGTCGCTCAAGGCGGCCGCTGCTGCCTTGGGGGTGACCAAAGCCAGCATGGCCGAACCCGCCGCCGCACAGCGGGCCACCGGCTATGTGCTCGGTGCTGTATCGCCGTTTGGGCAGCGCGCGCTGCTGCCCACCGTCGTCGACTCCAGCGCGCTGGCCTGGGGCCGGGTGTACTGCAGTGCGGGCCGACGCGGATGGGACGTCGCGGTTGCGCCCGCTGATCTGCTCCGGCTTACCGGCGCGGTCACCGCGGAGATTCAGGCTTGAGCGGAAGTTCGAGATCCGAGACGACAAGGCGATATCCGAGATCGAGCTGCGGCTTGTCGAGAAGATCGGCGTGGCGATCTTTCCACGCGCCCGCGGCGAGGTCGGAGCCTAGCCGCGACAATCCTTCTCGCAGTGGAGGTTCGGCCATCAGTGCGAACATCGAGATCCCGGCACAGACTTCGGCGTCGAGATAGGCGTGTGGGCGACGCCAGTATGCGCCGCCGAATCCGTCAGCGCAGTCGTAAGGAATCGGGACCGTCTGGATCGATGCATTGCCCAGCAGCGACAGCAGTTTGGTAATCGGCACGGCCAGATGCATGTCCATCTCCGCGGCGGCAGGCAGGTGTTCGCGCAGCAACCAGATCTGACGAAAGACGGTGTGGTCCCACGTGAGGATGACGATGCGCCGGCGGGCGATGCGGATCATCTCGGCGACGCCGGCGTCGACATCTGACCAGTGGTGGACGGTCAGGACTGCGAGCGCGGCATCGACGGCGTTTGCGCAAATAGGCAAGTGTTCGGCAACAGCACGCACCACCGGCGCGGCGCCGCCCCTGCGTTGCCTGATCATGACCGTGCTGGGTTCGACGGCGACGACGGTGTTCGACGGTTCGTAGGAGCCGGTCCCGGCGCCGATGTTCGCGATCGTGGCCATACCCTGTAGCGCCTGCTCGACGAGCGTGCCGATCCGTGGATCCGGTTGGCGCGTCCCCGAACACGTGCGTCCGGCTCGGTCGTATCGAATCAACGACCGGCCAGCATGGTGTGCACGCTGTCGGCGAACGCGGCGGTGGTGAAGCAGGTGGGTTCGGCGAATTCCTCGATGGTGAGCGCGTCGTTCCAGCCGGCGTCGGCCGCGGCCCGCAGCAACGGCTTGGTCATCGCCACCGCGTGTGCCGGCATGGCGGCGACTCGTGAGCACCAATCGTCGGCAGTAGCGAGCAGACTGTCGTGCTCGACGACCTGCTGCACGAGGCCTAGCCGTTGTGCGGTGTGCGCGTCGATGTGATCTCCGCTCAGGTAGTAAGCAAGCGCGCCCTGGTAGCCGAGCCGGCGGGTCAGCGCCCAGCTGGTGCCGACCTCCGGAATCAGACCCAGACGACCGAACGCGGGCACGATCACCGCACGCTCGCTGGCGATGGTGAGATCGCAAGTCAGCGCCCACGCCAGGCCGACTCCGGCCGCCGCGCCGTTGAGCGCGGCCACGAAGATGGTGTCCGAACCGGCGATCAGCCGGGCAATACCCCCGAACTCGCGGCGGATCCAGCGCCAGACGTCGGCGACACCCTCCGGTTGGGTCAGCTGCTCGGTCGCCGCGCGCATCATCTTCAAGTCGCCGCCAGCGCTGAAGCCCGGGTCGGCACCGGTGAGCACCACACTGCGAACGCCACTATCGGCAACGAGAGCCTCGAGCGCGCGCCGTAACTGCCGCACCAACGGCGCGGAAAGCACGTTGAGCCGGTCGGGTTCGTCGAAGGTCACGACCGCCCGGTCACCGCGATGCTCGACCCGGATCCGGCGCGGCGCTTCGGGGTCATCACCATCGGCGACCATGCTGTTGTATAGCGATCCTGTTGCACTCATCCCGCGTCCTCCTCGATATCGTTGGCCCGCAATGCCTTCCACGCGGCATCGGCGAAGGTCTTGACCACCCCGCGCGGCATCTTGGCTTCGTCACCGGCAATCCAGTGCCGGCTGAATTCCTGTGCCGGACCGAACCACAAGGCTGCCGTGATTCCGGCCTGCATCGGCCGCAAGGCGCCGTAGCTGTGGTGTGGACGCCACCAGTCCCGCACGGCGGCGAAGAACTCCCGGTTACAGTCACGCAGCTCCGCGCTGTCCAGCCGATCACCCAGCAGCAACGCCGCCTCGCTGCGGTTGGCGGCCACCCAGCGCAGGTGATGCGCGACGCCGCCGCGGATCCCACCTTCGGCGGTGGCGTGTCTGCGCAACATGGCGAGGAATCCCGCCTGGTATTCGCCCATGACTTGGGCGTAGACGGCAGCGGCCAGCGCTGGTTTGTCCGGGAAATGGTGATACATCGCCCCGACGCTGACATCGGCGTCACGCCGGATCTCGTCGAGCGTCGCCGCGATGGCGCCGTCGGCCGCAAACCGGCGGCGGGCCACCTCCAGCAGCCGCCCCCGCGCGCCAGAACGATCGGCACTTGGCACGAGAAATATTCTACTGCTACCGAGGAATCCTCTGTCAATGGTGATCGACGGAATCAGACCGGCGGCGGCTCGATCCGCTGGCCGATGCGCCGGCCTACACCGGGCGTATGCCGTCGCCGGCCTGAGATTGCCTGGTCAGGCGAACGCGCTCTGCCCGGTGATGTGCCGCCCGACGATCAGGGACTGGATTTCAGCAGTTCCTTCGTAGGTGACCAGGGCTTCCACGTCGCACAGGTGGCGCATGACATGGAAGTCGAGCAAGACACCGTTGCCGCCCAATACGTCGCGGGCCAGTCGACACACGTTTCTGCCCTTGACTGTGCAGTAGTACTTTGCGAGCGCGGCCATCGTTTCTTCGACCTTGCCCTCATCGATGAGCCGGGCCATTCGGATGGCGTACAGCTGCATCGAGGTGAGATCGCCGAGCATCTCCACGAGCATCGACTGGATGACCTGGGTCCTGGCGATTGGCCTGCCGAACTGCTTTCGCCGCAGGGCGTAGTTCAGGGCGATGTCGTAGGCCGCGACTGCGTGTCCGGCCGACCCCCACGCGACGGAATTGCGGGTGCCCGCGAGCACCTTGCCCACATCTTTGAAGCTGTTGCAGTTCTGCAGTCGGGCGTCTTCGGACACGCGGCAGTCGGTGAGGGTGATGTCTGCGTTCTGTACCATCCGCAGCGACATCTTGCCGCCGATCTTGGTCGCCGCGTATCCAGGGTTGTCCTTCTCCACGACGAACGCCTTGACTTGGTTGTCCGCGGTGTCGCGGGCGTATACGACGATGTAGTCGCACCACACGGCGTTGCCCGGCCAG
>Ga0209040_10001971_pt1 | contig 16215 bp, 11 predicted proteins | sample BogFormECP12_OM3_FD_188240 | JGI IMG/M metagenome (GOLD analysis project Ga0209040, IMG submission 188240) | Bog forest soil microbial communities from Calvert Island, British Columbia, Canada - ECP12_OM3 (SPAdes) (version 2) | ecosystem: Environmental > Aquatic > Freshwater > Wetlands > Bog ...
AGCCTCGATAGGCGCCTCATTATTAAGAATGTCGGCCAGTTGATCCTCGGCATTTATTTCGGGTCCCCACTCTAACAGATCGTGGATGGCCGTGCCCGGCATGCGCTGCACCAAAGATGCCGGGGTTCGAACCTCGATCGGATCGTCGCTGGCCAGGAAAAGCAGGCCTGGCTGCCCAGCCAATCTGGTGCGTTGCGTTTCCGAAACGGAGTGGAACACCCGCACGTGATCGAAGGAGCTTTGCAATGCCTTGGCAACCGAAGCCGGAACCAATGGGTCACCCATCCTCTCATCCTCGGGCAGCCACTGTTCGAGGATGCCGCCGGGCCGGAGCCGCCGTTTCGCGGTTGCGTAGAACTCGCTGGTATAAAGTAAGCTGGAACCTGCAGCTCCAACCGGAGGGGGCGGATCAAGATTGATCACATCGTACTGTTCCGACGTGCGTTCCAGGTAACGCCTGCCATCGTCAATAATCACGTGCGACAGAGGTGATGCCAGCAGTTGCGGGCCATCGGCGTGATAGTACCAGAGCACCTTGGGTACGCTGGGCACGAGTTCTACCGCGGTCGTTGAGATGTTCCAGGAAAGTAGCGAGCGGTAGGTCGTTCCCATGCCAAAGCAAACAACCAAAGCGCTGCTCGGGGTGTGGTTGAGCGAGGCCAGGGTAAGGTGGGCCATGACTTTCGTGATCGGATCCAAGGAGGTGATGCCGATTCCGTTGACCTTCAGGTGTTTCTCCATGCCTGCACCCGTAGCAACGATCGTGGCCGTGTTGTCGCGAAGAACTACTCGGGGCTTGAATTGATCTTCGTAACTCTTGCTGGTGAAAACCAGCAGCAGAGCCAGCAACGCGAGCGCATAAGGAAGTTTGCCTTGCCAGCCGGTCTGCGGCTCCATGCCCTCCCCTGCCGACGACCAACGGGGAAGCATGCCCAATAACAACCAGGGCAGGGCAAACACAAAAAGGGCCCAGCGCTCGTTCATCGCGGGCAACAGAATGAAACCGGACAATAACGGCCCGAGAATGCAACCGACCACGTTTACCGAATAAGCCGTGCCGGCGCGGTCGGGGTCTCCGCCCGACCATCGGTCGACCAGCATTGGGGTTACAAATCCCAGGATGGCGGAAAAGGGACAGATTCCAAGAATGAGGCGCAATACATTGGGTAAAGTTAGAGCGTGGTTCGTGGGTTGCGACGACATCCGCGTCAGCTGTGAAAACCAGTAGCCGACGGGCAAGGGACCGATATGTATGCCGGGGTCAGCCGTGATCAAGGGCAGGAGTATGGAAAATCCGAGAAGAACCCATACCAATTTTCCCTCTGCCGCATGCTCCCTGCTCCAGAGCCGGTAAAACCGCGATCCGGCGAAGGTGGCCGCCAGGTACGATCCCAGGATCAATGCGAAGGCATAAACTACGGTGCCAAGATACGGCGTGAATTGCCGGATCCAGACCACTTCAACGGCCATGCTGGTCAGTCCGGTCGAAAACAGCAAGACCAGAAGAGTCGTGCTGGCAAGAACCTGCTTGCGGGCGAGAACCGGACGGGATGGCTCGGGCATCGCAACCTTGCGCTCGTCGGCCGCGCGTCTGAAAGTCAAAACGGTTGCTGACACAGCCAACAGGACATTCAGCATCGCGCCGAACCTTAAGGTGCCATGAAAGCCGTACAGTTCAATGAGGACGAGCGGCAGGGCTGCGCCAGCCACCGCGCCCAGAACATTCGCCAGATAGAGGAAACTGAAGGAGCGGCTCGACTCCTGCTGAAAGCTGGTACGAATCGCGAACATCGCCACCGGAATGGTGGCGCCCATCAGGGCACACCAGGGAACCAGAGCAAGGGCAATCCAAACTCCGCAAGCCACGTAGTAGGAAAATGAGGAAGCCAGGGAAACGTGTTGTAACAGGGCACGTCCCCACGCCAGTTCAATCGGCACCAGGATTGCCGATGCCCCAATCAACAATTCAGTCAGTGCGTAGAGACGCAGCGCGGGGAAGCGGATCTGGCTTCCGTATTTTCGGATTAAATGACCGCTCGCCCACGAACCCAATCCCAAACCCGCCATGAACGCCGAAAGCACAATCGAAGTCAGCGCCGTGGTGACTCCGAACTGCGCCATGGCCAGGCGGAGCCATACGATCTCGTAAATGATGCTGCAGCAGCCCGACACGAAAAAGAAAACAAAAAACCAACCCACAATTCCTCCCCGTCCTTTAATGATTTTTCTCCGAGGCATCCTAGCAGAAGCGAAAGGCCCCGACTCTATTGCGTGGTCTAGTTTACCGTCTCGGTAAGCGATGAAACGCCTGGCTCGTAGTTGCTGTCTCCTGAATAGTTGGCGGCCATGAGGTCTTGTCCGCTGTCCGAGAATTGCATGGTGTAGCTGGCTTGCCCGTTGACCAGAGGCACTACGGCAACCGGGCCGCCGTTGCGGGTAAAGGTGACCGTGCCCGTCGGCGTCCCGCCCCCTTGTCCTGTCACTGTGGCTACGAAAGTGACCGGCGAGTTCACGGTGGTGGGGTTCTGCGACGAGGTCAAGCTCGCTTGCGTCCCATATTGGACGACCGTCTGGATCATAGGCGGAGACGTGATCGGGGCGTTATGCGTGTCACCGCCATATGCGGCGGTAAGCGAGTCCATCCCCAGCGGAAGGGTGGAGATAGCCAGTTGCGCCATCCCGCTGGCGTTTAGCGTGCCCGTCCCCAGCACCGTCGTGCCGTACTGGAAGGTCACGGTGCCTGTGGGCACATTTTTGCCGGCTCCGTCCACCTGAGCCGTCAGAACCACCTGTTGTCCGAGGCTCGACGTATTTGGGCTTGAACTCAGAGTCGCGTTCTCTTCCGTGCAGCGGGTGGTGCCGGGGTAAGCTTCCACGATCGCCGCCTGCATAGAGCCCATATCCTTCGCCTGCCAGGCTGATAACGCGAGGCTGCCGTTGAGGGCAGATGAGTACTGAACGAAATACGAACCTACGTCACCCGACAGCGGCGAGTTTATGTGGAAGACCTGTACGCCCGTGGAACATTGGTTGTTGAACTCGCTAAGCTCGACCGACTTGAGGGTCTGCTGGCTTTTTGTAATCCAGTGCAGCGTTTGAGTCGTTAGTTGGAAGGCCATTTGCCATTGCGTGATGTTCTGGGCGACGGTGTGCAAGGCAGAAAAAGCGTAGCTGAGTTCGTCGTCCTGCGGCAGGTACTCGCTCGACAAAATTCCAGCTTTCGCAAAACGGGTTAGCGAATCCTCCGCCGGCAGTCCAAGAATTTGGCTTGGAGTGTACACGGTAAGAAGAGCATTCAAGTAATTGACTGATCGCTGATAGCCGTTATTTGTCAGCGCCATATAGGGCAGGGACGAGCCTTCGCGGATCACGAGGTTATGGTTGAGGTTCTCAATCACCGCGCATGCGCCGGTAGCATCGCAAACAACATACTGCACGAGGGCTCCGAAGGGGCCGGCGATTTGAACGCTCTGGGTGTTAGCGATCGCCTCCGCGGTATTGGCAGAAGTGTCCAGAATATATTGAACAAATTGTAACCCGTTCACCGCCGGTGCGTTGCTGCCCTGCGGAAGCAGGGTATTCGGATTGGAGAGCAGAGTGACGGACAGGCCCATTTCGTTCATCCCTTCCCAGGGGAACTCCAGGCCAATTGGAGAGAGCGTCAGGCTCATATATTGCGATGTCCACTGCAGCGGAGTGAGCGGCGGGTTGACGAACGCAGACGTTTTAAGCACGTCTCGCTTGTTGATAAACATGAGACCAGTGCCGGTGCTCCAGTCCATATTCGCGGCAACGACTTGGTGGGGGCTCTGCGGCAAGAAAAGAGTTGTGCATGGATAGGCGAGAACTGGCAATAGTAGAAGAAACACAGAGATTAGGAAGACAACCTTGTTCACATCGGTCGGCAAGAACATAAGTCCTCATTTCCTAAGTCAGCCAGATGCGGCCTCCGTAGAAAGGCTACGTGGAAAATAAGTCTCCGGGTGAAGGAAGCGCACTCGGGTGAAAGCGCGGGCACGTCATTATCCTCGTCTTTGATTTTTCTCGCAATACCGCTCGACAACGCACCCTGGCGCCGACTCTTGCGATGTCATTTCACAGGCGGAATCAGGTTCGAGAGCAAGTTATGCCTGATATTTGTTAACGGAGTGTGACAGTATTTCGACGGGAATGTGAATTTTGCGGAAGTGCCCGAGCCGAGAGCATTTCCAGGCTGGACTTGTTGTAGGATGAACCGGGGCGCTTAATCGGTACGGCGCAATCGCATTCCACTGAGGGAAATGGGGCGGGGACGACAATGAAAATAAATAAGATAAGGACGAAGATCGCAGCAGGCCTCGTAGGGTTGCTGGGCACGGTGGCGTCGGCTTCGCCCATTGCCCCTTTGGCTCGAACCGTGATTCCCTCGGAAGTTCAGCAGATCATTTCCGTGGACTATCGCACCGTGAAAAGCTCCGACACTGCGTTGGCCTTGAAAACGCAAGTGCAGCCGGATGATCTGAAAGTATTCGAGAGAGCGCTGAAAGGCCTTGATATCAATCCGGACCGGGATCTGGACAATCTGACCTTTGCGTCGTTTCGCAACGGTAAGCTGGGGCTGAAAATGATAGAGGTAGCTTCGGGATCGTTCTCCTCGAAGACAGTTCTCAAGAAAATGCAAGCTGTAAAGTCCGTGAAGTATCACGATTCCGTTCTCTACCCCGTGTCCAAGGAAATGTCTGTGACGTTTCTCGACGACAGCACCGTGCTGCTCGGCGAAGATAGCGCGGTCAGAGCCGCGCTGAATGTGCGCGGCGGCGACACTCCTGACTTGGACTCCAATCGGCAGGTTACGCACATGATCTTGTCCGTGGAAAAGGCTCCTGTCTGGAGCGTGCTCGACCGGCGGGGCACACAAGATATGCTGCTCTTGATGCTGGGGGACAAGCCGAAGTTACCCGACTTCGACAAAATTAGCAATCGGGTAGTGGGCTCGCACTGCGCGCTTACTCTCAAACAGGGAGTCAAGTTCCGGATGGATGTGTTGACCTCAGATGCCGGGACTTCCTCTCAGCTGTCCGCGCTGCTGAAGATGGGTATACTTTACAAAAGAGTCACCGCCGCTCCGGGGCAGAAACTTGCGCTGGAAAACATGAGGGTGAACTCCGACAGGTTGGATCTGCAGATGCATTTCAAGGCTGACCCGAAGCAGTTGCAAGACTTGCTGCATGCGCAGTTCTTCGCTTATGTCAACCCCCCAGCGAAAGACCAGGAGCAAATGCATCAGTAAGTACGCCCGCGTACGGGTTCGACGTGTCGAACTTGCTTGGTGAAGAGCTGTCGGCTACGGCACCTGTTGGGCCATGCTGCCGGCGAGTTCACTTCCGTTCCCTGCAAGAACGAGGGAGCCAGAATCGCTGGAAATGAGGTAGAGGACTTGCCAATCCACGGTTCCGACTGAAGATGCCAACACCCGGCCGTTCGGGCTGACCACGTAGTGACCCGAGACAGGTCCCTTTTGCGCCTTCGCCCCGCCCCGGTTCACAAAGTAGTTGGTGAAGGTCAAGTTGACACTTCCATCGAAAGTAATGACGCCGACCCGATCGATCAAAGGGGGAGTTCCCGAGTCATATCCGAACATGTAAAAGGCATATTTTCCGTTCAACGAGGCGGCGGAGAAGGCGCCGCTTTGCTGTTGGTTCATGCGGCCATCCTCTGCCAGGTCCGGAGTGCTCACGAGAAAGAACGCCGTTGAAGAATCGACCAGCCATGCGATCACCGGGATTGGACTCAAGCCCTTGGGACGCAGGGTTAGGGTAGCGCGTCCGTTGGCGTCAACGGCGTAAGTTCCAGTGAGCGGCACGTTTGATACGGGCGTGCCATCCTGCACCGAATCGTAGGTGCCGCTGACAATATTTCCGTTGCCATCACTGGTGAACGCTCCCGCGCTGTTTACGCCGAACAGGTGGTCCACGGTGTCCCCGGCGCTGCTGAAGGCAAATCCCTTGTTCAGGCTGGCATTGCTGAATGGGGCGCCGCTCTGCGCATCCGCCCGGCCGCCGCCCAGAGGGCCGGGATCGGTCTCCAGGAATTTCATGGTGCTGGAATCGATCACGTAGTAAAGGTAAGTGGACTGAGTGCCTGCATCGTCCGTAATAGTCGCTGTTCCTCTCCCACTGGCGTCGGGCGCCGTAATCGAGCCCGAGATGCGGGAAGAACCTGGTTCCCCCGCCCGCACCACGTCTTCCTTGCCACTGATCGAACCGTTTTGGACGGTCATGCTGCCTACGCTGGACACCGATCCGAGCGCGCCGCTGTTGGGACGGGAGGAGTGAAAGTGGAAAATAAATGTTCCGCTGGGAGCTGCGGAAAACGCCGTTGTGCTCTGGGACACCACCACGCCAGCTCCGTTCGCGAATGAGTCAAATTCGATGATGTAAAAAGAGGAACTGGAAATGAGGGTGATCGCAAGCTGAATTTTCCCCCGGGGAAGATTCAGCGCCATCATTCCTGTACCATCCTTGGCGATGTCGTAGCTCCCCGTGACTTGCCCGCTGGAGAGAACCGAATTCTGCGCAAAGTCGTCCATCCCGCCCGTGATATGTCCGTTCCCGTCAGCTACGAACGTGCCTGCTTCCTGGTAAGCTCCGGTGCTCCCAGACAGGTTGGAGTTGCCGTCGAGGGTGTAGGTGTAATTTCCGTTCAGGCTGGCATTGGTAAAGACCTTTGCAGAAGGGTGGGAACTACTGCTCCCGCAACCAGCCGCGAAGCACAAAAGGCCGATTGCAGCCACGAGTTGCATCGCTCGATTGACCATCAGCGATCGCGACCGGACAGAACTGGTCAACATAGGAGGGACAATATTCACGAGAAAACAGGCTCCCAATCGCGACGTCGGCGTTTATTCAGTTCGCTTGGCGCAAACTGGAAAGTTCGAATGCGGTCTAACACTTCGGCAAAAGGAGGCCGCCTGCAGTCTATCTTCCGCGATTGCGGGAGGGGAGCAGTGCGCAGGCACAACCAGCGGCGTTCCGTACGAACCCCCTTATTGTAAGGGATCGAAGCGGGATTTGTCGCGCAGAAAATCGCCGCAACTGGAGACGGCAGCGCTTTGCGCTGCCGGGGAAGGAAAAGCACGTCTCCAACCACGCTCGTCTGTGGTTTGTTACGGCTCGCTAACTGGACGAACTTTGGGACGACGCAGATCTGGCTGCCAGTCGCCGTCGCGTAAACATCCCAACCGCAATGAGCCCGCTGCCAAACAGTGTCAAAGTTCCAGGTTCCGGGGCCACCGAGAAATTCGAAGTACCACCGCTATCTTTAAATGTGATCTCATTTTTGTTCTTGTGCTCCACACCTGCGGCGCCGAAGGTCGTTAGTTGAACGGTCGCGCCGTTGATGTTGTTAAACGTCAGGAAGCCGCCCCCGGCGAGCGGTATCTTTAGAGTTCCATCCATGATGATACCTGAGAAGGTCCAGGTATCAGGCCCAATCAGAGTCCATGACGCGGAACTGAACGAGCCTTTGAATACGACCCCGTCGGTATAGGCGGCTCTAAAAAATCCGCCCGGGTTAAAAGTGGCGCTACCTGAGTTGGTACCTACGGTACCCGTTTGTAGAGTGCTCGTTTGCAAGGTCAGTGACCCCAGGCACGCTGGAGTGCAGGTATCCGTGAGAGGATTCCAGGAAACAGCATTATCAGGAATTCCAAAAGCAGACAACCCGCTGATTGCGGTAAGCGTACCTGGATATTGGTGGCCGGTGCCGTCGTAAATGCTGACGCCCAGATCGAGAACGCTCGTCGACTGGTTATAAGTGAATATGCCGTCGTTATCCGTAAAGACGACGCCGTCCTGAGCCGATGCAACCAACGGAAGAAACGCTGCCAATGCTGCAAACACCAGAAGTCTTGTAAGCTTCACTGCACGCCTCCCCTTGCGGAACCGTATTACACAGATAAATCCTTAGAGCTACGATGACGCGAGTATAGAGGGCCTGCACTACCGCTTTGTGACTGAATGATGAATAATGCGTTAATTTTGGGGAAAAAATGTGGAAAAACGGGCTGCCCGCGAAAACGGCGCTGCTCGGGCACTATTTGGATTCGACTGTTTTGGGGACCGTATACGGAACTCTTGGCAAACTCCTTTGCTCTTGGAGTTACGCACTGCTGTCCTATCCGCGCAATTGCCCGAGCAATTTTTTCACATCGTCAGCCTGTGCATAGTCGGGGTCGATCTTCAGCACTCGTTCCAAGTGCTGCCGGGCGAGGACGGGCTGGCCGTCTTTCTCGTAGGCCAGACCTAAGTGAAAGTGCAGGGTGGGATTGTCGGGGGAGCGGCGTTTCTCGCTCAAGGCAAGAGCCTGGCGAAAAGAGTCAATTGCTGACTTGTAGGCGCCTTTCTGATAGAGAACCCATCCGAGAGTGTCGGCAACATTGGGAGACTCGGGCAAATTGCGACGCGCGTTCTGCGCCAAAGAAAGCGCGACGTCCAAGTTGCCACCGATCTGGGTTAACAAAGAGGCCATATTATTTGCAGCCTGCGGACTCTTGGGATCGATCTCCAGCGCCTGCTTGTAACATTGCTCAGCTTTGTCCAAATCATGCTTGGACTCATACAAACGTCCGCTAAGAAGGTAGAAGGCAACTTGTTTGGGGTTGTCCTGGAGTGCGCGCTGGCTGGTTGCAATGGCGTCATCAACCGCGCCCCTGGCGGCCAGCACCTGGCTCAGCTTCAGCCAGGCATCGGTATTGTGCGGCTCGAGTTCCGCAGATTTTCTCAGGTCTGATTCCGCGGCTTCCAGATCCTTTTTCGTTTTCCGGTGGTCGAACCGTAGTGTTCCGAGCAGATCGTAGAATGCGCTGCTATTGGGCACTTTGGCGATCTGCGCTTGAGCGGCGGAGAAAGCCTTTTCGGTATGGCCCTGGGTAAGATAGGCGCTCACGAGGCTGCCCAATGCGTCGGCCGAAGCTGGGTCGCGGTCCAAAGTGTGCTGATAGAATTTCTCTGCTTCGGGGTAGTTCTTTTGCGCCAGCCTCAGGTTTCCCATTTGCATGTAGCCGTCGGGAGCTTGCGGTGCCAGGCTGATCGCCTTGAGAGCATCCTGCTCGGCGTTGCTGAATCGCTGCCGCTTGAGGAAAGACAAAGAGCGCATCGCGTAACCCGCCGGCGAAGCAGGGGCCAGGCGTATGAGCTGGTTCGCGGATTGCTCGAGCGCTTGCATGTCATTGTGGCGCAATGCGGACTTAGCGACTGCAAGCTGAGCCTCGCTCAGGTCCGGGTTGAGCCGAACCGCGTTCTGCCATGCGCCCTCGGCTTGCGCCGAATCGCCCTGCCGATCGAAGGCGGCGCCGAGATGATAATAGGCCAGGGCGTTCTTCGGATCGGTCCGGACAGCCGAGCGCAGGGTTTCGATCGCTTCCTTGACTTTACCGCTGCGAAGTTCGATCTGCCCGCGAAAGGTCAGCGCCTCCGCATCGTTCGGGTTTGCTTTCAGGACCTCATTATTGAGCTTGTTCGCTTCATCGACGCGATTCTCGAGAAGCAGCAGTTGAATGTAGTTCTTCTTCGCCAACGGATCAGCCGGATGTTCGCGGTAGATCTCGCCATACTCCGTTGTCGCCTTGTCAAGATCTGAGATGGCGAAATAGAAGTCGCCCAGCATTCGGTATCCGACCGGGTTGTCGGGGAATTGTTGCCGGACTTGCTTCAGGGATTGTTCTGCTTCACTCTTCTTTCCCTGAGCCATATAGAGTCGAACCAGCGCGGCCCGAGGATCGGGATTTTTCGGATCGGCATCGATTGCCGCTTGCACTTGCTCTTCGGACTCGGGGAACTGGCCACGGAACTGATAGTATCTGGCAAGGGCAAGCCGCGTCTCGGCGGCTTTCGGATTCAGCTCCACTGCCCTTTTGAAGTTTGGCTCGGCGGCATCGGGGCGGTTCGCGTTCATCTGGAAGGAAGCCAGCGCGAGATATGATTCCCAACGACTGGGATCCAGGGCGATCGCTTGCTGCATCTCCTGGGTTGCAGCGGGGAGTTTTTCCTGAGCCGCAAATAATTCAGCGGCGGTGACGTGCACCAGCGGGTTGTTTGGTTGCTTCTGAAGCAGGAAGTCCGTGTGTTCCTGGGCCTGCTTGAAATCGCGTCCCGCGATCAGCAGGTTTGCCAGGTCAAGGCGGGCAGGATAGTTTTCAGGTTGAAGTTCAACCGTGCGGACCAGTTCTTGATAGGCGGGAGTCCATTGCTGCAGTCTGGTGTAAACCCGAGCTAACTGGTAGTGGGCATCAGCGTAATGCGAATCCACCTGAACGGCATTGCTAAACTGGATGGCTGCTTCCTGATATTTGCCCTTCTCGAAATAGCGCTGACCGCTCTCTAGATATTTGTGCTTGCGGACATTGGGATCATGCGAACAGCCGACGAAGAGTGCGGCCAAAAAGAGTAGCGAATAGAAAACTGCGCGATTCATGGCAAATGTCTCCCAAGTGTTCAGGCTTTGGTGTTGCAGTCGCCTTTCCAGTCTTGTCCGGCCCGAGGCATGGCTCAGGGCGGAATATATGCTTCAATCGTTGGAAAAACAACCTTCAACAGCGAAAGCAACCGGTCCTGCGCATCGGCTATGCTTTCATGCGTCTCAAGTTCCGTGGTGACACGGATCAATGAACCATCGCTCCGGCGGAGGCGGATGGAGTCCTTCACCAGGTAAAACTTCGCCCAATATTCGCTAGCCACGGCTCGTCCGTGCGCCCAATACCAATAAATCGCCAGCCCGCGTCGGGCCCCTTTGCCGATGACAAAACGATTTACCAGGAAGGGTTCATGTCCAGGCAAGGCAATCTGGATTCTGCTGGAATCCACCGGTAGCCAACCTGCGCCGGGCAAACAGTTTTGGGGAGAGTGCAGAGTATCCCCGGTCCGCTGGCTGGGGAAGTAGGCCACCAAAAGTTCTACTCCAGCATCGTCGGCAGCGGCATCCCGGTAGACGCGAGTCAGAAAATCCCCCGGACCCAGCACCTCGAGAACGTCCGGAGTAATACTTATATCCCTTCCCGCCCACGTTCCCACGCGATAGGGGAAAGAGGCGAAGGTTTCGTGAGGCGGCACAATTTCAGCCTTGTTTCGCACTTGCAGGAATGAGCCCGCTCCGGCTAGCAGGACGCAGGCAACGGCGAATCTGAAAGTCGATGTCACCGCGGCGCTTCCTCTCTGAGATTGAAAAGAGAGAACGCAGCTGCGCAGAATCCGTGAGAAAAATTCGAGTATTGATCCTGCTGGAATACTGATTGGAAGAGAGTCGAGGAGCAAAGCGATGCCACCGGAATCATCACCGCAGCTTGCTCCAAATCCGGCGCCACTGCGATGCAAGGTAGCGCCCATCACGGACCGACTTAAATTCTTGCATTTGGCTCCTGCGCGAAAACGAGGCAAGCATATGCGATATTTGTGTTCCACGCAATCATTCTGCTTCGCTTGCGCACAATGCTTGTGTGGTGCGGTGACCAGCGCGTAAGTATCTGTGAATCTGTAAGCGCAGCTCCATCGGTGACGCCATGCGTCTGAGATTCTTCAGCAGTTGGCAGTCGATTGGAGCAGATTGCGCTTCTTTTAACCAAAAATTAACAAACAGTTAACGAGAAACTTTCCCCTTTTGTGGTACTTTTTGCTAGCAGTTTAGAGGCAGAGAGCCAGCCGATCTCGGTCTGAGTATCCTAAGGTTCAATCGAGCAATCGTTGCAGCCTTGAGTAGGTTGCGCCCGCCCTTTTGTCTGACCGGCGCCGGAGTGTCGACGCCAACTAAACTCAAGCGTTATCAGTTAGCGTGGTTCAACTTTTGTACGAAACGGTCACAAGAGGAGGCCGATGCAAACGCAGCCCTTGATGAAGCATGAATCGCTGGCAACGGTCGTGGAACTGGAAGGGTTCCTCGAGGCCTCCAGCCCGAACATGCGAGCGGTCGAGGCCGTGATTCGCGAGCTTTCGCAGAGCGAAGTGCCGGTTTTGCTGTTGGGGGAAGAGGGCACAGGGAAGCGAACCATTGCTCGCCGCATTCATGAGGGGTCGCTCCGCCGCGGGTACGAGTTTTCGATCGTCGATTGCGCCAAGGCCGGTGCTGAATCCTTTGAGGGGCAACATGGAAATCCCTTGCTGTGCAAAGGGACGGTGCTGTTCGACGAGGTCGCGAACCTGGAGCTTGCCTGCCAACGCTCCTTTCTCGATCTGTTAACCGGGATCGAGCAGGATGGCAGGCGCGGATTGCCGGGGCGGTTGATCTGTGGGAGCGCGCGCGATTTGGAATCCGAGGTGCGGTCTGGCCGCTTCCGTGAGGATCTTTATTACCGGATCAGCGGCGTATGCCTGCGACTTCCCCCCTTGCGGCAGCGGAAACAGGACATTTTGTCCTTGACGACTTTCTTCCTCTCCAGGTTCGCCACCGAGTTTGGCTGTCCGGCTCCGGTGTTGAGCGAAGAGACTCGGCAGCTTTTTTATGACTATGCCTGGCCAGGAAATATACGGGAATTGAGGGACGCGGCGAGAGCGATAGTGGTTTTAGGGGACGAGTCGGTCGCGATGGGCGGGCTCCGGGCGGTACTTATGAAAGCGGACCGCCATCGCCAAAGCGAGCGAATGTCGTTGAAGGAAGCGGGACGAGCCGCTTCCCGCGAGACCGAGAAGGAGCTCATCTTCGAGGCTCTGGCCAAGACTCGTTGGAATCGGCGGCGAGCGGCTCAGGAGCTGAAGATCAGTTACAAGTCGCTTTTATATAAGCTTAAACAGATTGGCGATAGCGACTTTGAGGTGTCATAGCTGCCAGACAACGGTATGAAAGCGAAGATTGCAATCGCAATGACAATGATATTGCTGCTTGGTTCCCCGGCCTTCGCCGTTTGGCCTTGGCACCACTCCAAGCCAGCAGACGTTGCACCGTCCATTCCGCCGGCCGATCCTTGGACGCCATTGCCGCCCGGACCAGCCTACAAGATTGGCATGGGGGACGTATTGCGAATTTCAGTGTGGAAGGAGCCGGACTTCAGTGCGACGGTACAGGTCCGTACGGATGGCAAGATTTCCGTCCCGTTACTCGATGAGATCCCGGTGGTGGGCTACACACCGCTGGAATTGGCCGCATATCTTACCGGGAGACTGAAGAAGTACGTTGATGACCCGCGCGTCACTGTAATTCTTTCGCAGGCGAGGCCGCCAACCGTATATATGGTTGGCGAGACTGGGCGCCACGGACCTATGGCCCTAACCCCGAACATGACGGTGCTGCAGGCATTGGTGACAGCAGGGCTAAGCACATTCGCGAACACGAAGAAGATCTATATATTGCGCGAAGAAAATGGTGTCGAGAAGAAAATTCGTGTGAACTACAAGCGGCTGGTCAAGGGCAAATCCATGAACCAGAACATTCTATTGGAGCCGGGGGACATGGTTGTGGTTCCGTAGAGACTTGGACAAGGGAAGCAGTGCAGTTGGATCTTTCTTGGGGTTCTCTGCACTGCATCCGATGAATCGTATTCTGCGGTTCTGGGCTAAGCTGGCGCGCATCCGGCGAGTTCAGATCGCGATGATAAGGGTGCCGGTATGATCGCAAATCGCGAACTCGGGATGGATGATTATCTGGCGATGGTTCGGCGTCGCCTGGGGTTGGTTCTGGTTCCGGCGCTGTTGGCGTCGCTGATTGGGTTCTTGATCTCGTTTGCATTGACTCCGAAGTATACTTCACGCGCCCTGTTGCTGGTAGAAGGACAGTTAGTGCCGACCGGCTATGTCACGCCGATCGTCACCGAGAGCGTGAGCGCGCGAATGACCACTCTGCAGCAGAACATGCTGAGCGTCAGCCGGTTGCAACCGCTTGTCACCCGCCTGGGCCTGGCGCGAAACGGCAAAAGCGTAGAGTCGGTGATCGACGAGATCCGGGCTAACGTTTCGGTGAGCCGGGCCTATCTCGGCAGGTCAGGAGGACCCGGAGGAACGGCGGATGTCCCCGGCTTTTGGGTAAGTTTCACCACCGACAATCCGCACGATGCGCAACAGGTTTGTTCCGAAATCACTTCCCTGCTGCTGGCGGAAAACCTGGAACTCCGCGAGCGTGTGGCGCAGAGCACTACAGATTTCTTGTCCCTCCAGCTCGACCAGGCGAAGCATAATCTCGATGACATGGACAGCAAGATGTCGCATTTCAAGATGCTGCACTTCGGCCGAATGCCCGGTGACGTAGAAACGAACCTGAAGATGTATGAGGGTTTGAGTTCACAACTGGATGCCAATGCCTGGAACTTAACCCGGTTGCAGCAGGACAAGGCCGCCGCGGAAACGCTCTTAACACAGGAACTTGCGGCAATGAAGTCTGCCCAGGCTTCGCCAACTTTTTCGCCGCTTCGGCAACAGCTCTTAAAGCTGGAAACCCAGTTGGTCCTCTTGAAAACCCGGTACACCGACGACCACCCTGATGTGGTCAAGGCAAAGCACCAAATCGAAGACCTGCAGGCGAAGTTGAAGGAGTTGAATGCGGAGGCCGATCAGTCGGACGCCCTCAGGACCGCTACCGTTCCACGGGAAGGAGCCAAACTGGAACCGCCGGACGTCGTGCGATTGCGTGACCAGCTCCGTCGCAGCGAGAGCGTTATCGCGCGCGCCAGTGCGGTACAAAAAAGGCTGCAGGATCGCCTCGATTTATACCAAGACCGAATGGAACTCAATCCTGACCTGGAAGACGAGTATAAGCAACTGACGCGGGACTACTCCACCGCGCACAATATTTACGATCAGCTCCTGACTAACAAGACCACGGCCGAGATGCAAACCGAAATGGAACGCAAGCAGGAGGGAGAACAGCTGAAGCTGCTCGATCCAGCCAGCTTGCCGCATTCCCCGAGCTATCCCATCCGTTCGACCTTCGCGTTGTATGGGCTTGGCGGGGGATTGGCCCTCGGTCTCACCATGGCGCTGTGGCTGGAGTTTCAAGACAAGGCGATTCGCAACGAGGGGGACGTTCTGGCGGCGCTGGAGATGCCCATGCTCGGTTCCGTGCCCTGGGTTGGTGTGGAGGGGAACGGCAAGGGCGGGAAGAACAGGCTTGGCGGTCGACTTAGGCCGCTTCTCGAAGAAGGGAAGACGGCCCAAGGTTAGTGGTTTGGCACACTGATCCCGAGCGGTTGCGCTTGGATAGCCTAGCTGTGTGGTTGACGGATATTCGGACCCCCGGCCGAGCATCCGAGAGGAAGGACTTGCATGAGCCGAATTCGTAACGCGCGGAAGAGCCTTGACATGGAAGAAGCCGCCTTGCACGAGGTCGACGCGGAACTGGAGCGGTTAGTCGAAGGTCCGGCGATGGGGCCAGTGCCCGTGTCCACGGTTGCGGACGAGGGTTCGGGCGAATTGAAATTGCCCTTAGCCGAGATCACGGATGCCACCGTCTCCGATAATTTGCTGTCAGGTTGCCGCCGAAGCAACTGGGTACCGAATCCGGAGATGGTGCTCTCATTCGGCGGGAAGGAAGAGGATCGTGGGACGGAAGAGTTCCGCTCACTCCGTTCCCGGCTTTATCGAGTGCGGAAGGAGCAGCATTTGAAATCGATTCTGGTTTCGAGTGCGGTGGCAAAAGAAGGAAGATCTTTTGTGGCCGTGAATCTGGCGCTGGTATTGGCGCTCCAACCGGAGTGCCGGGTGTTGCTGATCGATGCCGACCTGCGCAATCCGCGACTCCACGTTGCCTTTGGAACTTCCGCCAAGCCAGGCCTGTCGGAATACCTATTGAACGAAGCGGAAGAGTTCGCGATCATACAACGAGGCTATGCCGACGGTCTCTTCTTGATTCCATCGGGCCGCCCGGTGTCGGGCCCAACCGAAGTTGTCTCCAACGGTCGTTTGAAATCTCTCATTGATCAGGTCGAATCGTTGTTCGATTGGATTATTGTCGATTCACCCGCCGCCGTCCCAGTCTCGGACGCAAGCCTGCTGGCTAATTCTTGCGACGGAGTGCTGCTCGTAGTTCGCTCCCATTCGACCCCGTTTGATGTCGTGCGAAAGGCGCGGGAGAGATTTCGCGAAGAGTCTCTGGTGGGAGTCGTGCTTAACGCGATCGAGACTAAAGTCTCTCGGCGCAACCATCGACACTAGATACTAGATTCGCTGCTTCCCGGCGCGCGGGGGAGAAGGTCGCTGGTCGGGTTGCAAACGGCAGAGACCGTGACGGTGGCGGAGGCACAATGGAATGGATTTACTAGCG
>Ga0209040_10001972_pt1 | contig 16213 bp, 15 predicted proteins | sample BogFormECP12_OM3_FD_188240 | JGI IMG/M metagenome (GOLD analysis project Ga0209040, IMG submission 188240) | Bog forest soil microbial communities from Calvert Island, British Columbia, Canada - ECP12_OM3 (SPAdes) (version 2) | ecosystem: Environmental > Aquatic > Freshwater > Wetlands > Bog ...
CGATGCGCTCGATGCCGAGTGGCTGACGGCAAGTGGCATCGTCCAACTCGCCAATCACCATTCGGCACAGGCACTCGCGGCCCTGCGCGCGGCCGTCGCGCTCGGCGAGACCGCGCCGGCGACATTGCTCAATCTCGCGCTCGCCGAGTTGCAGGCGGGCGACACGGACCGCGCGTTCCGCCTGATGAAGGGTCTGGAACGTCACCTGCCGGACTGGGACGAGCCACCCTTGCGGCAGGCGGAGGCGCTGCGCGCGGCGGGACGAATGCAAGAAGCGGAACAGGCATACGGCCGTGCCCTGGAAATCAATCCCCGGCGCGAATCGGCCCTGCTCGGATTGGCCGGGCTGCTGATCCTACACGGCGACGGCGAGGCGGCGCGAGACCTGTTACTGCGCTGCTGCGGCATCGCGCCACACCGCGCCGATGTCTGGGATACGCTCGGCCTGGCAATCCGATCCACCGGCGATCCGTTACTGGCTGAATCCGCGTTCGCCAGGGCACAGGAGCTCGCACCGCAAGTCCTTGAGTACGCGCTGCATCGCGTCGAGGCGGCGGGCGCCGCCGGTTCCGACGAGAGCCTGCTGGCCTGGCTTGACGTTGCAGGCGAAGAGGATCCGTTGAATCCCGTGCTGCCCACCGCACGGGGCGCCTTGCTGGAACGGCTGGGCCGTCGCCTCGAAGCGATCGATGCGCTGGAAGCGGCCACGGCGCTTGCGCCGGATGCGCCGTGGCCGGCGTATTTCCTCGGCGAAGTGCTGGCGCGCTCCAACCGGCTGTGCGAAGCCGAGGCAGCGCTGCGCCGCGCCGGCGAACTCGACCCCAAGAATGGGCAGCTTCGCAATACCCGCGCCACGGTGCTGTTCCGCATGCATCACCACGCCGAAGCGCGCGGCGAACTGCTGGCGTCGATCGAGCGCCATGGCGAGCACGTGCCGGAACTGTGCAATCTTGCCAATGCCACCACATGCCTGGGATTGCAGGACGAAGGCGTGGCCCTCGCCCGACGCGCCATCGAGCTTGCGCCCGACGCGGCGCTGCCGCGGCGGACTCTGTGCAACACGCTGCCCTATCGCGACGGCGTCACTGGCGCGGAGCTGCTTGCTGCATTGCGGGATTGCTCCGATTGCCTACCGCGCGAGCGTCCGACGGCCTTCACCAATCGGCCAGATCCCGATCGACCGCTGGTGCTCGGCCTGTTGTCGGGTTCGCTCAGGACGCACCCCGTGGGATGGCTGACCGTCGCCGGCTTCGAGACGCTGGATCCGACGATGTTCTCGATCATCTGCCTGGCGCAGAACGGCGCGCATGACTGGATGGCGCGGCGCTTCCGTGCGCTGGCGCGGGAATGGCACGACGTGGATGCGCTGAACGATCCTGCGTTGGCGGCGAAGGCACGCGCACTTGGCATCGACATCCTGATCGACCTCGGCGGTTACGGCGATGCGGCGCGCATGCCCGCCTGTGCGCATCGCATGGCGCCGGTGCAGGTGAAGTGGGTCGGCATGCAGAGCCACAGCTCCGGCCTTGCCGAGATGGACTGGATCATCACCGACCGCTGGGAGACGCCGCCGGAGTTGGCACAGTTCTACTCCGAGCGGCTGCTGTGCCTGCCCGATGGTTACGTGTGCTACAGCGCGCCGCCCTATGCGCCGGATGTCGCGCCGCTGCCGGCATTGGCGAACCGACACATCACCTTCGGCTGCTTCAACAACCTTGCCAAGATCACGCCACGCGTCATCGCCACATGGTGCGGGATCCTGCACCGTGTGCCGGAGTCGCGACTGGTGCTGAAGGCACATCAGTTCGCCCATGCGCCAACAGTGGAACGCGTGCTGGCGGACTTCGCGGAACATGGCATCCCAGCGGAACGCATCGAATTGCGCGGTCCATCGGGCCACCGAGCGTTCATCGGCCAGTATAACGACATCGACATCGTGCTGGACCCATTTCCCTACTCGGGTGGGCTGACCACGTGCGAGGCACTGTGGATGGGCGTGCCCACCGTGACAATGCCCGGCGAGATCTTTGCGTCCCGTCACTCGGTGAGCCATTTGAGCAATGCAGGTCTCGCTGATTGGGTTGCGCCGAATGTCGCGACGTACGGGGACCTTGCGGTAGCGAAAGCATCCGACATTTCGGCGCTGGCGGCGCTGCGGTCGCGGCTGCGCGCGTGCGTCAAGGTGAGCCCGCTGTGCGATGCGCCGCGCTTCGGCCGCAATCTCGGCGCGGCATTGCGCCTTGCCTGGCGGGATTGGTGCGTCAGAGGTGCGGCAGGCGTGTGATAGATCACGCGGCATTCTCCTCCAGCGCATACTGGGAGGCGCGCTATTGCGCCGGCGGGACCTCGGGTGCTGGCTCGTACGGCCGCCTGGCGGCATTCAAGGCGGCGTTCATCAACGCCTTCATTGCGGACAACCAAATCCACGACATGCTCGACCTCGGCTGTGGCGACGGCAGCCTCCTGTCTTTGCTTGACGTCCCAAGCTATGTCGGCGTCGACGTGTCGCCGACAACGCTGATGCGTTGCGCCAACCGATTTGCCACGCGGAGCAATTACGTCTTCCTGCCACCGGCACAGCTCGATGAGGTTACGCCGGTGGACCTGGCCGTGTCGATCGACGTTATCTTCCACCTGATCGAGGACGCCGCATTCAGTCGTCATATCGACGACCTGTTCGGTCACGCCAGGCGCTTCGTGCTGATCTATGCCAGCAACCACGACAGCGCCTGGTCCGCCCCCCATGTTCGCCATCGGCGCTTCAGCGAGCCTGTCGCCGTGCACTGGCCCGCATGGCAACTGCTGGCGCACGTACCGAACCGGTTTCCCTATGATCCCACGCAACCCGACGACACCTCGTTCGCAGACTTCTTCGTCTATGGGCGGACGACGGAACCGTGTGTCATCCGGGTGCCGGGGGTCTAGCCGGTCCCCTCCCGTCGAGTGTGGGCAGCTTCACGTCGGCGAAGCCGATCGCGTCGATGAAGCCATATTGCGGACTGCCGATGCGTGCAACTGGTTTGCGGCGCAACAGGTACTCGCGAAGGAATGTCATGCGGTCCGCAGCCTCGATGCAGTACCACTGGTCCTGCGTGTAGCAGTACATGTACCGATAAGATGCAAGTGCCTCCGCCATCTGCATCGCGCGTCGAATGCGCGTGACCGTGTTGAGATACTCATCATCGCTCGCGACGAGATTGAACGGGTGGAACGAGAGATGCAGATAGGGTCGCGTTGCCGCCAACATGTCGGCCAGTGCTGGTACGACAAGGTATTCGGCACCTTCGATGTCGATCTTCAGCAGCGAGCGGCTGGTCAAGCCGATGTCTCGCAGCACCGCCCTTGCGTCACGCAATTCGACGGTTGCCTCCAGCGTTCCGCGTACGAATCTGTCGCGCTCCACCGTGCGGAAGATGCTCGCCCCGGAATCAGCATGTCCCTTGCGGTACAGAGCTACACGCTCATCACGATCGCCGAGCCCGAAACGGAACAGCCGGATGCGATCCCGCATGGCGTCATTCGCCATCACGTTCCGCGTCAGGAGATCGAAATTTGTCGGACTCGCCTCGAACGCGCAAATGTCGGTCACACAGTTCGCGGCATAAAGGCTCATCAGACCGACATGGGCGCCGACATCGATCATCTTGTCGCAATCCGGCAGCACGGCATCGAAGAACTGCAGCGTGCCGGCCGCGAAGCTCGAGCGGAACTCGGCCAGCGAAGCTGAGACGGCCGGATGCCGGATAACGTGGAATGCCCGACCGCGCCAGTCCACAAGGTCTGTCGCATCGCCTGGCGTCCTATAGGCCGCCTTCCTGAACAGCCGGTTCGGTTGCAGCGTCTCGTAACCGCGTTGCCATGCAAAAACAGATCGACCACCATCTTCACCTGTGGCGTACTGATCTGTTCGTCAGTCATGAATTGGTCGCGGTTCTCATGCATCCAGCAGGATGCCGCAAAGCTCCAGTTATAGTCATCGAATTCCAGGTAGCCACCCGGCTTCAGCAACCGATCGCACAGCACGAAGGCCAGGCCATCCACGGCGAAGGTGTGGGCTCCATCGATATAGATGTAGTCGTACACTGCCTCGCGGCCGCCAAGGATCATCCGGCCAAGCGTCCAGTTGTAGGAATCCCAGTGCCTGCCGGTGTTGCCGAAACCCTTGATAGTGGTGTAGCCGAGATTGGCCAGATCGGCGGTCAGCTCAGCCACTTTTTCGCGGAAGTTATAAAGGTGCAGTTCGCCGCGATTGGCCAGCAGCGTGGCCATCGCAACCGTGGTGGCGCCGATGCCAATGCCGATCTCGGCTATCATTGGCGCCGCATTGCCCGACGCAAGCAACGCTTGGATCACCGCCGTCGAATTCTGGTTCGGCGCCGATATGGTCTCGTATCCGGAGGTGCCGATCATTTCAATCATCGTGCGGCGGCCCGGTCGCGTAACACCGTTTCCGTCGCGATGAGTTGGCGCTCCAGGGAGAAATTCCGCACGACGTGGTTGCGCCAGCGATGTGGCGCGGCGTTGCGGATCAGCTCCGCGGCCGCGTCGACCGTGCCGTAACGTGTGGCGTCAGGCCAGAACTCGGCGGCACCCGGATGTTCAAGCACGGCGATATCGCAGCCAACGGCGGCCGCCTCGGCGATGGAGTAGCCGAAGCTTTCATGCAGGCTGGTGTGCAGGAGGACGCCATTGTGCGCATGCCAGTCGGGCATGGCGTGCTGCGGCACCGTGCCATCGACATGCACGGCGTCCGTCAGGTCGAGGTAGCGCGCGAGATGAAAGAACGATTCGATCGCGAGCGGCTCGCCGCCATTGGTGGACACATGCATGTGGTAGCGCGGGTCTATCGCGCGCAGACTGAACAGCACCTGAAGCGCGAGCACGGGGTTCTTGCGCAGCGTCAACAGGCCGCACCAGCCGATCCGAAACCTGTTCCAGATTTCCAACGGCAGAAAGCGCCGGTGATCGAGACCGTTATGCACCACATGCATTCGCGTCGTCTGGTCCAGTGTCGGTGCCGCGATTCGCACCCGCGCGGCCATATCGGTGCTGACAACGATGGCATCATGCACCTTGTGCCACGGAGTGTGCGCGACATGGTTGGTTTCCATTGCCTCGATCCGGTGCACACGCACGATGACACGGCGGCCGGCGAAATCGGTCTCGGCGATCAGGTGCGGGAAAGGCGGCCAGCAGAATTCAAACCAGAGCGCATCGTGGTCGGGCTGGTCGGTCCAGGCAAGCGCCGCGGAAAGGTCGGTCGGCTCGGCGAGGCGAAAGCCCCGCACCTCCCAGCCGGTCAAGCCTGGCAGCCCGTCGATCAGATCGTGCGCGAAGTGGTCGAGCCCCGGCAACAGCACAAATGCAAGGCGTGGGCGGCGGCACGACAACTCGTCCATTGCGAGTCCTCGTCAATCGGCGTGATCACTCTGGCCGGTGAGATTGAACGAGGAGTTAATCGGGATCGCCTCTAGGTTTTCACCGCCTCGGAACGGCGCCGACCGAATGCATCGGCGGCTGAACTGGCCGGCGGTGCTTCGACCGCCGGAACATTGCTACCCACTGCCGGACTCGGCCCGAATTGGGTGGCCTCCCATCGCTGGTAGGCCTCGATCTGGCGCTCGCTGGGGATCGACGTGGTGATCGCCCCGCTATCGTTGCGAAATTCGATCACCACCAGCCCAAGCGCCGGTTCCAGCCGCAAGGTCGGGTTGATGATCAGCGAAGCAGCAGGAGCTGGCTCAGCCGATGGCTGCGACACACTGGCAGCCGCCATTTTAGGGTCGATGGCGCTGCCGCTGCCGGTGCGGGCCACCGCGACGCCCTGGACGGAAATATCGTTCGACATGGCGGCATTGACCGCAGAACGCAGCGCCGTCCTGGCGCCTGAAACAGCGCCATCCTGCATCCGCCACCGTAAAGATACGGTTAAGCGCCCTTCACCAGCACGACCGCCTCCACTTCCACCGCGATGTTGCGCGGCAGGCTCGCCATGCCGACCGCCGACCGCGCCGGCCGGCCACCATCGCCCAGCACCTGCACGAACAGGTCGGTGCAGCCGTTGATCACCTCCGGGTGCTGGGTGAAATCCGGCACGGCGTTCACCATGCCGAGCACCTTCAGGACCGAATCCACACGCTCCAGCGTGCCGACCGCGGCGATCATGTTGACCAGCAGGTTCACGCCACACAGCCTGGCCGCCTCATATGCCTGTTCCACCGTCAGGTCGACGCCGACCTTCCCGGTGACCATCGTCTCGTCCGCGCGGCGAGGGCCGACGCCCGATAGGAACAGCAGGTTGCCGGCCAGCCGGAACGGCACATAGTTGCCGATCGGCTTCGGCGGCGACGGGAGCGTGAGGCCGAGATCGGCCAGGCGTTGGTCGGCGCTCATCAGGCGATCCTCCTTGTTGTCACGCTATCGTGTCGCTCCAGCAGGCGCATCAGGTCGGCGATGGGGCCGATCGCCTCGATCCTGCCAAGCCGGTCGAACAGGTGATGGGTTTCGCTTTCGCTCAACCCATCCCACAAGGCTACAAGGCACCGGTTCGCGTAGGATGGGTTGAGCGGAAGCGAAACCCATCACCATCGTTCACGTCCGCCCCGACACCCGCCGCCCGATCTCCAGCGCCGCAAACGACGGCACCGGACCAGGCATCAGCCAGCGGAACCCCTGTTCGATGAGGCTCTCGACGTTCTTCGCGTCCACGTGTGGATGCCCGCACGGCACGTTGTACTGCTTGCAGATCGCCAGCACTTCGTTGATCGCCGAGGCCACCGTCGGGTGCTCATACTGCCGCGGATAGCCGAGGTCCTGCGACAGGTCGCCCTCGCCGATCAGCACGACGCCGATGCCGGGCACCTGCTCCAGCATCTTCGGCAGGTTGGCGATCGCGCGCTTCTCCTCGCACATGATCACTACCAGGATCTCGCCGATCGGGTTCAGCGGCCAGGTGTCGGCGCGAGGATAGTATTCCTGTGCAGTCAGCCCCCAATAGCGTGCGGCCGTGGTGGGCGCGTCGCCACGCTGGCCGGGCGGGTCGTAATATTTCGCCTCGCGCGGCCGCGGATAGCGGCAGGCCTGCACGGCGTTGCGCGCGTCCTCCACAGTGGATACGTGCGGCCATACGATGCCATAGACGCCGATGTCGAGCACCTGCTTGGCGATCCATTGGCTGTTCTCGCCGCCGTTCGGCGGGATGCGCACAAACGGCGTCACCGCGGGCGCGATCGAGCCGGAGGTGGCGATCTGCCGGCGGTTCAGCATGTATTGGAGGCAGTCGCGCAGCGCCTTGATGTCGTAGGGGTTGTGCTCCATTTCGAACACCACGCCGTCATACAGCGCGCTGCTGATGGTCAGCGCGTTGCTGATCTCGCCGCTGGTGAACGGTACGAATGCCGGCTTGCCGGATTCCAGCGCCTTGATCGCGCCGTTGAGGCGGGGAATGTCGGCCATCGTTTCCTCCTTATGTCGCAAACAGTTCTTCGACATTGTAGGCGTGCGGAATCAGCTTCTGCTCAGTAGCATAGCGCATCAGCAGCTCGATTGCAGGGCGGTTGGCGTCGATGCCGTATGGCACCGTGTCACCGGTCTGCTGCTTCGAGGCGACGAACAGGCGCATAAGTTCGTCGGCCAGCCATGGGTGTTCGGCCAGCAGCGCGTCCTTCACCACCACGACGTGATTGATCGGGTAAACGCCGGTCTTCCGCGACCACGCGGCGGCGACCGCATCGGCATCCTGGATCACCGTGCGGACCTGCGCGGGATCCACGCCAGCCAACGCCACCGCCGCATCGATTTCGCCTGAAAGCAGCATCGCCGACAGCGATTGGCCAGGCTCGATGCGCTGCACGCAGGACGGATCAAGAAACTCCTGGACGTGCGCGTCCTCTTCGGTGACCCAGGTCATCGAATCGGCTGCGATGCCGTATTCGTCATGCAGGATGCCGCGCACCCACACGCCGGTGGTCTGCGACCAGGCGCGGACGCCGATGCGCTTGCCGACCAGATCGGCCGGCCCGCGCAGCGGCGCGTCGCGCCGGCAGATCAGCGCGCCATGGTGCAGGCCGCGCAACAGCACAACAGGCAGGGCGGTGATCGGCTTGCCGTAGGCTCGCGCCTGGGCGTGCGTGGTCAACGCGATCTCGCACAGGTCGAATTCCAGCGTGCGCACCATGCGGCGGAACGCACGGGTGACCGGATCGACCTCGACGAAGTCGAAGCCCACGCGGTCGGAAGTGACGGTGCCTTCCTTCAGCGCACGCACCAGCGGTGATTTGCCTAGCGCTGTGCGCAGAATGAGTGGAACGGTCATCTTGCATACGCCTCAAATGTCATTGCGGCCGAAGCGATGCAATCTTCAGATGGTTGCGCACAGTCATGGGGTTGCGTGCCCGGTTCAAGTCCGGGCACCATTTCGCTTGTCGCAATGACAGGAGAACATCACAGCGCCTTTTACCATCGGATAGATGTCCGCCCCATCTTGCTTGCGGAATTCGGCCGATATCCAGATCACGCACCTTGTCGAGGATGCCGCGCAGCACACGCGGATAGGCGCCCCACTCGGTCTGGCGGGACATGCTCTGGTACCAAGAGCTTCATGCTGAACCTCCTGCGCGTCAGGCGGGGTGCCAGTTGAGCCGGCTGGCGAGCCAGCCTCGCAGTTCCTGCAGCGCGGGCGCGCCGACAGCGATGACCGCGGTGTTGGCGGCAGCCGTGGGTCCCGTGAGCGGGCGCACGTTGACGGTCGCGGCGGTGGCCTGCACGCCCGGTACGGCTACTGCGTCCACGCCGGCGCGCCGCCAAAGCGACACCATCGCGGCTGGCGTGAGCTGCGGCAGCACCAGTCCGAACGCCAGTTGCGCGGCCGCCGCGGCTGCGCACCAGGCTTCAAACAGCGGGTCATTGGGCTTGTTGCCGGTGCGCCACGCGAACAGCTCGGCGAAGTGTGGCACCTCGGGGAAGCTCGGGTCGCGCGCCGCCCGGCCACCGGCATCGAACGCGCCCAGCGTGAATAGCGGCTGTGCGCCAGCAGCGGCGAGTGCGGTAAACTGTTCGGGCACGCGGTGCCCGCGCAGCAGCACCGCGTCCACCGCTCCCTGCGCAAAGGCGCTCCTCGCCGCATCCGGTTCGAGCAGGCCGAACACCGGCTCCATTCGCGCACCGAGCAGGTGGATGCCGAGCAGCGCGGCCAGATCGAAGCTGGCCGGGCCGGCAGCAGCGACTCGAGCGCGGCCATCCGGGGTCAGCACCGTGGGACGGCCCACGACGATCCCGGGACTGGCGCCGGCCATCACCGGCACCCAGTGGCCGACGTCGAACTGCGCGCGCGGATCCCCGACCAGCCAGGCGAGCGCCGCCTGGCCCGGCACCAGCAGCACCGTCTGCCCGTCCGGGGCTCCACGTGCCTCGAACTGGTTGGCGCCGGTGACACCATCGGCACTGCCGATCTCGATGCGCCGGATCGCGGTGTCGGGCGGCAGCGATTGCTCGAGCGCCGGCAACAATGCGTCCGCCCAACGGTTCAACGCACCGTCTGCCGGGCCGGCGACGAGCAGCCTGGGCGTTTCGCTGAATGGCGCGGCCACTGTGGGCGGCGGCGCGGCCAATAGCGTCCCCGCCCGCATCGCGGCGGGCAGGGAGGTCAGCATTGCCAGAAGGCTGCGCCGGCCGGTTCGCGGCAGGTCGGTCATCCTGGTCCCTCACCCTGGACGACTTCCCTACCCTGTTGCCTCGCGGATGGCAAAACCGGCCGAGGCCGCCGCTTATTGGTCGTACGCAACAAGCGCCTCGCATGGCACGTCGAGCCGCCGGCGTCCATTGAGGAAGGTGAGTTCGATCAGCGCCGCCGCGGCGGGGACCACCGCCCCCACCTGGCGCAGCAGCGCGATGCCGGCCGCCATTGTGCCGCCGGTGGCGAGCAGGTCATCGACCACCACCACGCGCTGGCCAGGCTCTACCGCGTCGGCCTGCACCTCGACGCGATCGGTGCCATACTCCAGCGAGTAGTTCAGCCCGACGGTGACGCCGGGCAGCTTGTTGCGCTTACGCAGCATGATGAACCCGCAGCCGAGCTTCAGCGCCAGCGGCGCGGCAATCAGGAAGCCGCGGCTTTCGATGCCGGCGAGCAGGTCCGGCTGATAGGCGCGCACCGCCTTGGCCATACGGCCCATCGCCACCTGCCAGGCATCGGCGTCCCGCAGCAGGGTCGAGATGTCGTAGAACAGGACGCCGGGCTTGGGGAAATCCGGAATTCCCCGGATGTGGTCCTTCAGGTCCATGTGCCGGCCGCCTTTCGCGATGTGGTCTGTCCGGCTCGGATGTAGAACGGCGGCTGGGAGGCCGCAACGGAACCCTGGTATGACGCTCGGCATTGACGGCCCATCGCAACCTCGCCACGGTACTTGCAAGCAGCGAACAGTCTGCGAACCAGGGACAGCCTCCGGGCCACGGGAGACCTCACATGTTGCAACGCTTCATCCTCTCGACAGTCTGCGCAGCGGCGGGGCTCGCCGCCATGGCGACATCGGTTTCGGGAGAAACCTTCAAGTGCCCGCATGTCGGCGGCAACTTCACCTTCGGCCAGGAGGCCAACATCAACAGCCTGGACCAGATGACGTCCAGTACGATCTCGACGCGCAACATCGCCATGAACATGTTCGAGTCGTTGATGACGCGCGACGAGAACTTCAACCCGATCCTGGAACTTGCCGACTCGATGGCGGAAACCCCCGACCACCTCACCTACACGTTCAGGCTTCGCCAGGGCATCCGCTTCCACAACGGCAAGGAAATGACGTCGGCCGATGTCGTCGCGTCGTTCGACCGCTACGCCAAGATCGGCCTCTATCGCAGCACACTCGACAACGTCGATCGCTGGGAGGCGCCGGACAAGGACACGTTCGTGATCCACCTCAAGAAAGTGCAGCCGACCTTCCTGGAGATTCTCAGCTCGTTCAATGCACCGATCGTCATCGTTCCAGCCGAGGACAAGGGCGATCCGCCGATGCAGCTCAAGACCATCGGGACCGGACCCTGGCAACTGGTGGAGTCGGTCCCCGGCGGCTACGTCAAGATGAAGCGCTACGAGGGCTACAAGCCCAACACCAACTTCGACCAGAGGACTGGCTTCGGCGGCTACAAGCAGGCGTGCTTCGACACGGTCACCTTTCGTATCGTGACCGAGCCGCAGGCACGGGTCGCGGGACTGAAGACCGGAGAACTCCAGGGCGTCGAGGATCTGCCCACCAGGTCGCTCGCCGATCTCAAGTCCGACAAGAGCATCACCATCATCCCGCTGCAGAACTGGTGGATCCAGATCGCCCAGCCGAACGTCTCGGTCCCGCCGACCGACAACCTGATGTTCCGCAAGGCAGTTCAGGCGGTGCTGGACATGGATGAGATCATGGACGCGGCATCGGACGGCAACTACCGGCTCAACGTCGGCTTCCAGTATCCCAATCAGGCGTTCTACTCCGATGCCGGCAAGGAAACCTACAACATCAAGAATCCCGACCTGGCCAAGAAATACCTGGCGCAATCGGGCTACCAGGGCGAGCCGGTCATTCTGCTGACCGACAAGGACTATCCGGCGATGTATAATTCGGCGCTGGTGATGCAGCAGGAAATGCAGGCGATCGGCATCAACGCCCAGCTCAAGGTGGTGGACTGGCCGACCTCGGCGAACATGGCGCTCAAGCCGGACACCGGCTGGAATATCTTCTATACTGGATGGGGCACCAACACCGCGCTTGGTGCTCTCTCGAGCATGCAGTTATTCGTCGAACCGGCCGCTGTCTACATGCCGAAGGGCGGTCAGGATGATCCCGAACTGCTGGCGGCATGGAACGAGATGAACAGCCTGCCCACCTTGCAGGGGCGAAAGGAAGCCTTCGCCAGGATGCAGAAATATGTCCTCGAACAGGTTTACAGCCTGCCGCTTGGCTCGCTGACCAAGGTGCAGGCGGTGCGGTCCAACGTGAAGGGCTATGTGCCGTACCGCATCCCGCGCATGTCCAACGTCTGGTTCGAGAACTGAGCAGGAGGCATGGCGGGGATCATCATCAGGCGGTTGGGCAGCGCACTGCCGATCCTGTTCATCGTCTCGCTGATCACCTTTGCCATGATCCATCTGATCCCCGGCGATCCCGCGGTGGTGATCGCCGGGTTGTCCGCTACGCCGGAACAGGTCGCCAACATCCGCCACGATCTCGGCCTCGATCAGCCGCTGCTGACGCAACTCTGGCGCTGGTATGGCGGGCTGCTGCACGGCAATCTCGGGCGATCGATCCTGCTGGGGCAGCCGGTCGTGTATGCGACGATGCTGCGCCTGCCGGTCACGCTGGCGCTGTCCGCCTACGCACTGGTGATCACGCTGCTGATCGGGCTGGGCAGTGGCATCATCGCGGCCTTGCGGCAGAATTCGTGGGTCGATCAGGTGGCGATGGTGTTCGCGATGATCGGCATCTCGCTGCCGAATTTCTATCTCGGCCTGCTGATGATCATCTTCTTCGCCGTCCAACTCCGCTGGCTGCCGACCGGCGGCTACGTCGCGTTCTCTGACGATCCGCTGGGGTGGCTCGCCACATCGACCATGCCGGCGATTTCGTTGGCGCTGCTGCTCGCGGGGCTACTGGCGCGCATCACGCGCTCCACCATGCTGGAGGTGCTGCGGCAGGACTACATCCGCACCGCGCGTGCCAAGGGGCTGCCGCGGCGCCTGGTGGTGGTGAAGCATGCGCTGACCAATGCGCTGATCCCCATCACCACCGTGGTCGGCATCATCGTCAGCCTGCTGATCTCCGGTTCGGTGGTGACGGAAACCTTGTTTTCGATTCCCGGCATCGGCCAGTTGCTGACCCAGGCGGTGCTGAACCGCGACTATCCCATGGTGCAGGGCGGCCTGCTGATCACCACCGCATTGCTGGTGCTGGTGAACATCGGCGTCGATGTCTGCTACGCGCTGCTCGATCCGCGGGTGCGCTACGATGGCGCCTGACACCGCCACGATCGCGTTGCCGGCCGCGGACCTGGAAGACGAAGCCGCGGTCCGCCACCACCATCCGGCGTGGACAACGACGCGGCTGCTACTGCACCATCGCCTGTTCGTCACTGGCCTGGTGCTGTTCGCGATCGTCGTTGTGGTGGCGGCGCTGGCGCCGTGGATCGCGCCGGTGGATCCGAACAAGCTGGCGATGCGCCAGAAATTTCTGCCGCCGTCGCCCGAGCATCTGTTCGGCACCGACAATTTCGGTCGCTCGCTGTGGTCACGCGTGGTGTGGGGCGCACAGTTGTCGATGTTCATCGGCGCCTCGGTGGTGCTGATCAACGCAGTGTTCGGCACGCTGATTGGCGCGGCGGCCGGATATTTCCGTGCCCTCGACAATGTGCTGATGCGTGTGAACGACGCGCTGATGGCGTTCCCCGCCGTGCTGTTGGCGATCGGCGTCACCGCGGTGCTGGGGCCGTCGGTGAATGATGTGATCATCGCGCTGGGCGTCGTTTATACGCCGCGCACCGCCCGCATCGTGCGCTCGTCGGTGATCGTGCTGCGGGAGATGGAGTATGTGCAGGCCGCGGTCGCCGCTGGCGCGGGCCACTGGCGCATCCTGCGGCGGCACATTCTGCCGAATGCGATGGCGCCGTTGATCGTGCAGTTGTCATTTCTGTTCGCCTACGCGGTGCTGACCGAGGCAACGCTGTCGTTCCTGGGTGTCGGTGCGGTGCCGCCGACCCCGACCTGGGGCAACATCATGGCGGAGGGGCGGCAGTACATGATCGACGCGCCGTGGATCATCACCATTCCAGGTGCGGCACTGATGATCACCGTGCTGGGGCTGAACCTGCTGGGCGACGGGTTGCGCGACGTGCTGGATCCGAGGTTGAGGATCCAGCAGTGACGCACTGCACAACACCACCCCTCCCCGTGCGGGAGGAGGGCAGTGGGAGGACCGTTTGTTCTCTCCGGCCTCGTGCCCGATGCCGCTGCTCGCCGTAACCAACCTCACCACCGCCTTTGCCACCTCGCGCGGCGAGATCACCGCCATTGAGGACGTCTGCTTCTCCCTCGACGAAGGCGAGATCCTCGGCATCGTCGGTGAGTCGGGCAGCGGCAAGAGCGTCACCGCGCTCACCATCATGGGCCTGCTGCCGCAGCCGCCCGCCCGCGTCGCCGCCGGCGAGGTGCGCTTCGCCGGCGAAGTCCTTACCAAGCTGTCCGACGCCCGCATGCAGCGCGTCCGCGGACCCGGCATCGCCATGGTGTTCCAGGAGCCTATGACCTCGCTAAATCCGGTCTTCACTATCGGCGAGCAGGTCATCGAGACCATCCGCGCGCATGAACGCCTGTCGCAGCGCGCCCTCTACGCCCGCGCGCTGGAGATGCTGGAGAAGGTCGGCATCCCCTCGGCCGATCGCCGCATGGCCGACTATCCGCACCAACTCTCCGGCGGTCAGCGTCAGCGGGTGATGCTGGCGATCGCGCTCACCTGCCGCCCGCGTCTGCTGATCGCCGACGAGCCCACCACCGCGCTCGACGTCACCATCCAGGCGCAGATCCTCGACCTGATGATGGACCTGCGCGACGAGTTCGGCATGGCGATCATCATCATCACCCACAACATGGGCGTGGTGGCCGAGACCGCCGACCGGGTGCTGGTGATGTATGCCGGCCGCATCGTCGAGGAGGCGCCGGTCGCTCGGCTGTTCGATCATCCGCTGCATCCCTACACGCGCGGCCTGCTGCAATGCGTCCCCTCTTTGGATCAGGACCACGAGCGCCTGGTGGCGATCCAGGGCACGCTCCCCGATCCGGCGCGCCGTCCCGCCGGCTGCCGCTATTCGCCGCGCTGCCGCTACGCCGTGCCCGCCTGCACTGCCACCATCCCGCCGCTTGCGACCTTCGATCCCGGCCACACCGCCGCCTGCATCCGCGTCCCGGAGCTGACGTGACGCCGCTGATCGAGGCCTTCGGCCTGACCAAGCACTTTTCGGTGCGCAGCGGCGGCGTGCTGCATCGTCACACCATCCCGTTGCGGGCGGTCGATGACGTGGCGTTGCGGATCGAGTCGGGCGAGACGCTGGGGCTGGTCGGCGAGTCAGGCTGCGGCAAGTCCACCCTCGGCCGTTTGCTTATCCGGCTGATCCCGCCGACTGCGGGCAACGTCATCTTCGACGGCACTGACATCACGCGGCTCAACCCGGGCGAACTGCGCGAGAAGCGGCAGTCGATGCAGATCATCTTCCAGGACCCGTACGGCGCGCTCAATCCGCGCATGTCGGTGGAAGACATCATCATGGAGCCGCTGCTGATCCACGGCGCGCGGCGCAACGCCGATTCCCGCCGCCAGGTTACCGCCATGCTTGACTTGGTCGGTCTGCCCGCCCGCGTGCGCGACCGGTTCCCGCACGAGTTCTCCGGTGGTCAGCGCCAGCGCATCGGCATTGCCCGCGCCCTGGTGCTGCGGCCCAGGTTCGTGGTGTGCGATGAACCGGTCTCCGCGCTGGATGTCTCGGTACAGGCACAGATCGTCAACCTGCTGCAGGACCTGCAGGGCGAGCTTGGCCTTACCTACCTGTTCATCGCCCACGACCTCGGTGTGGTGAAGCACATCTCCAGCCGGGTAGCGGTGATGTATCTCGGCAAGATCGTCGAGTTCGCCGACAAGCGCACGCTCTACGCCAACCCGCTGCACCCTTATACGCAGGCGCTGATCGCCGCCGTGCCGGCTGCCCATCCGGCGCGACGCAGTCGTGGTCGCCGCGAACGTTTGGCCGACGACATTCCGAGTGCGCTGCATCCTCCGTCCGGCTGCCGCTTCCACACGAGGTGCCCGCACGCCATGCCGATCTGCCGCGAGCAGGAACCCAGGGTCACCGAAACCGTCCCGGGACACACGGTGGCCTGCCATCTCGTGGGCTGACTTCAGGAGGGCTTGAGGCTGCCGGCATCTCGGTCCAACAATCGCCGCATGCGTGTTCTGATCATGGGTGGCGGCGTAGTCGGCGTGACCACGGCCTATCAGTTGCTGCGGGATGGCCACGAGGTCGTGCTGCTCGAGCGACAGGACGCAGTGGCGCGCGAGACGAGCTGGGGCAATGCCGGCATCATCGCGCCGGGACATTCCTTCGTGTGGTCCTCGCCGCGCGCGCCGTGGATTCTGCTGAAGTCGCTGTTCCGCAAGGACCAGGCGCTGCGGTTCCGGTTCTCGACCGA
>Ga0209040_10001975_pt1 | contig 16189 bp, 15 predicted proteins | sample BogFormECP12_OM3_FD_188240 | JGI IMG/M metagenome (GOLD analysis project Ga0209040, IMG submission 188240) | Bog forest soil microbial communities from Calvert Island, British Columbia, Canada - ECP12_OM3 (SPAdes) (version 2) | ecosystem: Environmental > Aquatic > Freshwater > Wetlands > Bog ...
GCGAGCAGGAATCCAAAGTGCTGCTCGCCAGCCTCAATCCATCTCCCGCATCTGTCCTTCTTCCCGCCGCATCCCCTCACCCGCAGCCGCAGAAGATTCGTCTCTCTTTTTCCGCCATTCGGCTTCGGCCAGCACGCTGATCGCTTCCAGTTTCTTCTTCTTCAACCCGGCATTGATCGCCGCGAGTTGTTTCTGCGTCAGTTTCTGGAAGTCATCAATCACGTCTTGCAGTTCGTGACCCAGCGACTCAGTCCTCGCTACCTGGTAGTCCGTTGGCTTGCCGTCGTATCCTGTGACCGCGCCGTAAAGCTGGCCCAGGTGTTCGCGGATTCGTTCCTCACCGGTAATCATGCCGCCTTCCTTGGTCGCCACAATCTTGCCGCGCAGCGTGTCACAATCCACGGAGAGTTGCTGCAGTTGTTTGCGCAGAGGATCTTTCTCCGTCAGCTTGGCAGCGCGTGCCTTGGCGGCATCGCGCACCCCCTCGATCGCCTCCACTCCGTAGGTCATATGTTCGAGTTCTTTGTAAACCTTCATCGAGAGATCGAACTGTGCCTTGCGCTCCTCGATCGAATATTTCGCGCGCGGATCCATCGCAACGTCCAGTTCTTCGGTGTAAGTGTGATCTCCTTTGGTTAGCTTCACCGTGTACTTACCGGGCAAAACCCGCGGTCCCTGCGCCGCCTCAAACAAGGCCGAGGCTGCAGGTGCAACCGCCGGCGGCTTCACATGCATTCCCCACCCGGCGCGGTTCAATCCTCGATGCTTGCTGCCGGCCACCGTGTCCACGAGTTTTCCATCCTGATCGAAGATTTCGATTTTCAAATCGCCGAAGATGTGGCGGCCTTTCTGGTAGTAAGTAATTTGCGCATCCGTAGGCCGGTTGCGTCCGTGGAAGGTTTCGTCCCCCTCCGGCCAGCCACCACTCACATCGAAATACTGAATCGACGGTCGACCCGGCAGCAGGGTGGCCTCCTTGGCCATCACATCTGGAGTCAGCGTGCGCAGCGGCGAAATATCATCCACAATCCATATGCCACGTCCGTGCGTTGCCAGCACCAGATCGGATTCGCGCGCCTGCAAAGCGATGTCATCCACCGGAGCGGAAGGGAAGTCTGTTCCCTTATATTGTGCCCAGCGTTGACCGCCATCGACCGAAATGTAAAGCCCGAATTCGGTGCCCAGGAAAAGTACGTTACGATCGACCGTGTCTTCCTTGGCCACATGAGCAAATCCGCGCACGCCGCTTTCCTGGGCTGGAAGCGCCGTCCACGTCTGTCCGTAGTCGGTGGTCTTGTACACATAGGGCTTCATATCCCCGAAGGTGTGCCGGTCGAACGTGGCGTAAGCGGTCGCTTCGTCGAAGCGGCTGGCCTCGATGGTGGAGACCCACGAATTCTTTCCCAGGCCGCCGACATTCCCAACTACATTCGTCCACGTTTTCGCGCCGTCTCGGGTTATCTGCACATTCCCGTCATCCGTGCCGACCCAGATAATCTGCCCATTCTTCGGCGATTCCGAGATCGAGTAGATCGTCGTATGCATTTCCGCAGAAGAATTGTCGATGGTCACGCCCCCGGATTCTTCCTGCTTCTGCTTATCGGGATCGTTCGTCGTCAGATCGGGAGAAATGCGATCCCACGATTGCCCGTGATCGCGAGAACGGAATAGGAACTGCGCCCCGATGTAAATCGTTCCTTTCTCATTGGGGCTCATATGAATCGGCGTGTTCCAGTTGAAGCGCAGTTTCTTCTCGCCGTAATTCGGCCAAGGATGGATGTCGCGACCTTCATGCGTGTAACGATTGACCCGACCAATCTCCCCGCCCTGGGCCTCTGCGTAAATGTAGTCCGGATCGGAGGTGTCTTCGAACATCCAGAAACCGTCGCCGCCGTACATATTTTCCCAGCGCGAGTTGGTTACCCCGCCCGGATAGGAAGAATCGCCCACCCACGAACTGTTGTCCTGCAAGCCGCCGTATACGTGATACGGATCCGCGCTATCCACGCTCACGTGATAGAACTGCGAAACCGGCAGGTTCATCTGGTGTTTCCAGCGATTGCCGCCGTCTTCGCTGCGCCACAAGCCGCCGTCGTCGCCCGCAATCACAATGTTGGTGTTCTTCGGATTGATCCACACGTCGTGGAAATCGCCGTGCGCCGCACTCGAAACCACGTTGAAAGTCTTGCCACCATCGTTGCTGAGCAGCAGAATCAGATCCGGCTTGAAAATTTTGTTCTCATCCTTGGGATCGACGATTAAGTTTCCAAAATAAAATGGACGCCAGACCATGTAATTGCTGGCATCGAGTTTGGTCCAAGTCTCACCAGCGTCATCGGACCGATAGAGTCCTCTTCCCTTTTCCGCCTCGATGTTGGCATAGACAACGTTGGGCTTCGACTCAGCCACCTGCACGGCGATTCGTCCGTAGGGCTTCGGAGGCAGGCCTTTCGCGTTGGTTTCGTTGATTTCCTTCCAGGTCGCGCCACCATCGATCGACTTGAACAATCCACTGCCGGGACCGCCAGAGCGGAATGTCCAACCCTGCCGCCGGAAATCCCACATGGCCGCGTAGACCGTTTTGGGTTCCTGCTTGCTGCGCGCGATCATGGCGCAGCCGCTCGAGCCGTTTACCCCGGCCAAAACTTTTTTCCAACTCTTACCCCCGTCGCTCGTCTGGTAAACTCCGCGCTCGTCGTTGTCATCCCAAAGATGTCCAGTGGCACAGGCCAGCACGTCATTGCTGTCTTTCGGGTCCACCAGGATCTTGGCGATGTGCTCGCTATCCTTCAGGCCAACATTGGACCAATTCTCGCCACCGTCAGTCGACTTATATACACCGTCGCCCACCGATACGCTGTTGCGCAACCACGCCTCGCCTGTGCCCACCCACACGATCTTCGAATTTGAAGGGTCAATCGCGACCGCGCCAATCGATTGCACGTCTTCGCGATCGAATACCGGCTTGTAGGTGGTGCCGCCGTTCACCGACTTCCACACGCCGCCGCTGGCCGCGCCCACAAACACAGTGATGCGGCCGTTTTCTTCCACCGCATCCAGTGCGGCAATGCGTCCGCTCATGGTGGCCGAACCAATGTTGCGTGCCGGCAATCCTGAGATCGTCGCTGAGTCAAACCGGTACGGAGCCTGTGCCTCAGCCTGCACGGCTGCGAAGGCCAACACGGCTAGGATGAACCTTGCACTCAGCTTTGATATGAACCGTGACTTATGAGCCGATGCTTTCATGTTTACGAATCCTCATATTTGCAGATGATTTTTCGGCGTGACTTTCAACCAGTTCGATCAATGAATCCCAACCAGGCCGGACTTCTTCTCCTCGGTCCTCAGCGAAGCCGGAAGCGCAAAATCCGCGGGATCGATCGTGACGTTGGCTTCCATCTTTTGTACGGTCGTCGTCTGGTCGTCAGGGTGACTCTTCGGTCCTTGCGAAATGGAGAAGGGATACATCACTCCAGCTACCGGCTTGTAGGAGCCGAGTCCCACCACGCGATCCCGCACCGAGCCGCGGATAAACTGCTGAATCTCCTTGCGAATCTCGATAAAAGTGTCGGGATCGAGGTAGTCATAGATGATGTCGCCATTCTTCAGCGTGATCTTCAAGCGCAGGGCATCGTCGCCATCCACCACATCGTGTCCGAGATATTCCACCGTGCTGCCCTTCTCTTTGTAATCCACGAGCGGTCCGTCAAAATCGGCATCCAGCAGCAGGTCGCGCAGGTCATCCTCGCCCATGAGTTCGGGATCCTTTTTCCCGCTAAAGGGCTGGATCTGCCAACCTGTGCTGCCGTCATAAGCCTGCACCGCGGTCATTCCTTGCAGAGAAAACGTTTCACGAACCAGGTCGGGACGTTCGTTCTCCTGGCCTAACGCCGCGGTGAACCCTCCACCGCCCTCGAACTTGCCGGTCATGCGCATGGTTTTGATGGCCTTCATCTTTTCCAGTCCACCCCGGGCCTGGATGTTCTTGGCAATCAATTCATCCGCGGTTTGAGAGACGGAAAACGTTCCGCAGCAGCAGACAGCAATCAGCACTATCACGGCGTGACGCATCGAGCAGACTCCTGTTGGCGAGGGACTTAAAGAACCCGAAAACGGAAGACAGTACTCTACCCGGTAGTAGACGAGTTGTTCAAGTGTTGGTGAGCAATAAAAGCCCGCAGGATGGATGCCCCGGATTGATCGTAAACACGCAAAGCCGCCCGTGCGGGCGGCTCTTCGAATCGCGCTTACTGAATGGTGGCTAGTGGGCGAACGAGAAGTTCAGCCCGGTGGTAAAGATTACGTCATTATCCTTGGTGCCGATGGGCGGGTTCGATACATAAAGGTCGTTAAACTGATTCTGCCAGCCCAGCCATTTGCTGATCTTCGTCACCGTACCCAAGTCGAACTCTCCGCGATATTGGCCACTATATCCGCTCGACAGGTCTGGATAGATATAGAGTTTCTCCGTGATCACCGTACTCTTTCCTGCCTTGTGCATCAGTTCTTCGCCCAGAGTGAGCGCGGCGAATTTGTTCGTCACTCCGTAGGAGACGTAAGTTGGGGGGACCGTCACCGGCGTATTTACCGCTCCATTTGAATAGGTCTCATGGGTGTAGTTCACGCCCGCCAACAGGTCGAATGTAGTGTTGTCGGACTTGATCGCATGGTAGCCGAGGCCGCCCCCGTAAACGCCACGAAGATCCAGGTCCTGCAGCGCGTTGCTCATGAAGTCAGCGCCCACAAAGCCGAACGCACGTGGATTGATATTCCGATCATAACGAATTCCACCGGTGACAAGGTTGGCCACAGTAGTGGGAGTCGATAACTCGTTCTTCGTTTCGATCGCAGTCGTATAGATCGTGAGCTTGTCATTCAACGAAGCATGGACGGCGTTGATTGCCAATGCCAGGTTGCTGGTTTGGCTGTTGCCGCGGGCCAGCGAGAAGCCCACGTTGGCTCCTCCATTCCAGCCATGCAGTAAGCCAGGATGCAATGACTTGTCGTAAGCTGCCTGCTCGGCGTCGTTGCGGATCAACGCGACATTTCCGGTCGGCACTTCAACCGTGCCGCCTGTCTTGGTGGCGACCTCAATTTTGCCGTCGCTGCTGGTGACCGGGCCAACAACGGTTTTCTTGTCCGATGTCGTTACGTGCAATTCCTTGTCAGTCGTAATCTGCGTGATCGCCTTAAAGTCGACCGTCACGTCGCCCGCGTAATCGGTGTGCAGCACCAGAGTCTTGCCGTCCGATTTCACGACCGTGCCGGTCAAGTGATCACCATTCTTCAACGTGATCTGATCGGCAAAAACCGCTGAACTCAATCCAAAAAACGCAATTAGAACCACAAATTCGACTTTACGCACCTCGACCTACCTCCTGCTCTCAAGAGTCAATTTTCACAGCTCAAACGCTTAGATGGCCCGGAATATCTGGAGCAAAATCGGACAGGAAACAGCACAAAGCGGCGATTGAATCAAAGAAGATTACAGCCCGCGAAGCAAACTCGCCTTAGCCCTTGGTTTCTTTGGATTCGGTGCTCTTGCTCTGCTCGGTCGACGGTGGGGTGGCCGGAGTATCCTTCATGCCCTCTTTCAAGGCACGAATCCCCTCACCCAGCCCCTTGCCCAGTTCGGGCAGCTTTTTGGGACCGAAAACCAGCAGGGCAATCGCGAAAATGATAATCAGGTGCGTCGGTTGAAATAAACCCTCAAACATCGGAACCTCCAAGGACCACACCACAACCTACTAATACGCTACCGGATGGGCAGGGGGGAAGTCAAACCTCTCCCGGCGCAGGTTCTGAAGTCTGTGCTGCATCCATCCTCCACTGATACTCTGCTATCCGCCGGGACGATGCTGTGATCAAAGTCACACTATGCCGTAGTCCAAACCGGCGTAAGGCGGCCTGAAGTCATTTCCCGGGATCATCGCCCAATTCTCCCAACGTCCAACCGATTTCCTCCAAGTTACTTCCGTGACCTTACCTCCGGTTCAAGGGGCAGGCTAATGTGAATCAGCGGCTGGAGACGCCGCTGAAAAGCCGCGGCAAGAAGCGTTGTGGTTAGCGCAACCCAGCAAGCCAACCGACTCCGGAGAATCGCGTGAAGCGCAAGGGCCTCGCATTTTTTTTCTTTCTTCTTTCGGTGGCCCTAGCCGCCCAGTCCAGCGAAAGCCAGCCCGTGAGTTCTGTCCAATTAATGGCGTGGCTCATGGCAGGTGTTCCCAGCAACCGCCTAGTTCGCATAGTTCAAGAGCGTGGTATCGCAGGCGTCCCAGGCAAGGATCAGATTCATCAATTCGAAGCCGCTGGTGCTGATGGGGATCTGCTTCGCACCTTGACCGGTCTGAAATCTTCCACTCCTGGAGCTTCTGAAATACCCGCGCCTCTGTTGAAGGCCGCCGCCGATGCCAAAGCGCAGCGGTTCCACGAAGCCGAACTCGATCTCCGCCCGGCCGCACTTGCTGACCCTCAGAACTCCGCGTTGCACTTCGCACTTGGCGGCATGCTCATTCGGCAGGAGCGATGGGACGACGCCTATGACGAGATCACTCTGGCGGCCCAACTCATGCCGGATCTCCCCGAGAATCACAGCAGCTTGGCCTACATTTTCTATCGCCTGGATGATGGTCCAAATGCGATCGCGGAGGCCCGCACCGCCCTCAGCATGGACCCGCAGAACGCGGAGGCTTACCAGTTCCTCGGCCTGGCTCTTTATTCCAACGGACAATACGCCGCTGCCGTCCATGCCTTCGAAGAGTCGCTGGCTCGTGATGGCGCGAACCCGGATACTTACTATGATCTGGGGATCAGCCTGAGTGCCGCGGGAAATCTGGCCGCCGCCGTCACCGCGTACCACCAGGCCATTCATCTAAATCCATCATTTTGGGAAGCCCATTCCAACCTTGCAGTGGTCTTGCACGAAGAAAACAAGCTGGACGATGCGATCACTGAGTATCGAGAAGCCAAGCGCCTCGCCCCGGAAGAAGCCTCGGTCCGTAATAATCTGGGTAATACCTATTGTGATAAGGGCGACTTCGATGCCGCCATGCTCGAACTGCGCGAACTGTACCGCCAGCATCCCGAGTGGCAGCTGGGCCACGGCTGCCTGGCCCGCGCTTACTTGTCAAAGAAGGATTACGGTAATGCCATCCAGGAATTGCAATTAGCGATTCGCCAAAATCCTACCGGCGCCGCCGAGCACCGCATGCTTGGAGAGGTTTTTGTCCTCAAGGACAAATTGGAGGAGGGTGTGCGCGAGTTGCGCCTTGCGGTTACTCTCAATCCCGATTCCGAAAGTGCCCACCACGTCCTCGGCACGGCGCTGTTTCAGCAGCAACAACTGGAAGCGGCGGAAAAGGAATTCCGCGAGGCCCTTCGTCTGAATGCCTCGCCGGATAACCACTACTCGCTTGCCGCCTGCCTCATGACTATGGATCGCTACCAGGAGGCTCTGGCCGAACTCGATGCCGCTGCGCGCCTTGATCCCGACCGTACCCTTTATCGCGCCCGCCGCGAAGAGCTGCTGAAACTGATGAAACAAGTGAACTCCCGGTAACCACGGGACAGTGCCGGTTGTGTACTCTCGGCAGTTTCGCAGGGGTCGCGGAGTTCATACACTGGTTATCTGGGAGCTTTTGATTCATGGATGTGACGCGATCGGCACAAGCCGCAGCCGCAAAACCGGCGCGCTCGGAGCATCCAAATTCCGCGTCGCCGGACCGGCGCACCTTTTCGGCTCCCGGCGAAGCCGCCGCCCAAAAATCGTCGGGCTATGGCTTGCCCTGCGCGAAATGCCGTCTTTACTATCCGGCGAATCTCGATGCTTGCCCCACTTGCAACAGCGGGGAGAGAGTTTCACCTAACGTCGTTCCGGCCGTTCCTAAGTCGCAAGCGGCGGCTGAACCGGCGCCCGACAATGCCGTCGTTGAGCAGGAGCGGGAAGCATTCCTGAAAGAGTTCAAGTCCCAGCTTTTTGCGGCACATGCAGAGGTCGCAAATGCGCCGGCAGTGTGCTCTCTGGGCGAGTATCACGTTCAAGAGGCCGAGGTGGCTTCTATCTGCAAGCCTTGCTATGACCGGCTGCAGGAGCGGGTGGACGTATGCGAGGCGGCTCTGCATATGGACGTGAAGGACGCGGCTCAAATCGTCTATGACGCCGTCTGGGCCGATCCCTCCGATCCCAGCAAAACGTACACGAATGCGGCCAGCGCCCTCCTCGCCGAATTACGCAAGCGTGCCGGTGTCTCCAGCATGATCGGACCCTTCCAACCCCTGGGGAATTAAGCCTCGTGAATCAGGGGGCTTTCGTCAAAGTTTTTTTCAAAAAAGTTCGCTGGGCGTTCTACGCCAGCTCGTTCAGACCACTCTGACTTGCATACACGCTTTGCAGTAATGAAGTCGTGTTGTCCGCGGAAGAAGCGGTACTCGAATCCAACCTGCTCAGTAGTCCTTCAACCAACTGGAGGGATTGCGAAGCGGCATTAGCCTCGTTGACTTGTGCCGCTGAGGCCGAGCCTTTCAAATCGCTAAGCACGGTCGCAAACGCAGATTGAGCCGTAGATAGATCACCCGAGCTTAGCGCGCTACCGAGGGCGGAGAGGTCGGTGGAGAGTTGAGAATTGGCCGACAGCGTGGTTCCCGTGGACGTCGCCGAATTCTGCAGGACTGCCTGCAGCGTCTCAAACGCCGACTGGGCGCTGTTCAGGTCACCTGAGGCAAGGCTGCTTTGCAGCGTCTGCAATGCCTGCTGCTGGGGGGAGTTGCTGGACGAGAGCACATACTGACTAAGACCTGCGGCCGAAATCGAACTGATCGACATTGTTCCTCCGGTCAAATCCCAACCCTACCCGCCAAAGCCATAGCGGGTGGCTGCTTATCTATGCTATCGGCAGTTTCGTCGGGAAACTTTAGGGCTTATCAGCGGGAATCACGCTGGCACGCAGCGCTGCAAGCAAGCAGCTTACCGGCCTTCGAGCCTCGCCATCGATTTCGACTGGAGCAACTTACTCAGGTTTTACCGCGACCCATCTCTTTCCGGCATAGAGCTTGTACACTCCGCCATCCTCGACGAACTTCAGAGGAACGGGCCGCTTCAATGATGCGTCTGTCTGGAAGGGGACGCCGAGCAAGTCTTCGTTCGCCACGTTCATGATCACGAACTTATCCGCCTCAAACCCGAAGCCGTAAGCCCCCGGAGTCAGTTCGGATCCTCCGATATTCAGCTTGGATTCGGTGACAAACAAACCTTGATATTTCTGCTGCACCGCCGTGGAGTACCCCGAGGTATCGACCAGAGCGGCGAATACTACTTTTCCCTCCGCCGCCTGAAATCCCGTCGCATTGCGCATCTGCGTGGCCGCCTTCTGTCCGGCAAAGAAAAACTCTGCGGGCACCACCTTTTTCAGTTCGTCGGCGCCCAGCAGGTGTTGCGCCGGCTTCTGCGCCAGGCTCGAGGTCAGAAGCATCGTTACTAGAATCCCAATGCCCGCGAAACGTATGTTTTTCATGGATTTATCCTCAATTTTTGTGTCTGCGTAGAGTCCACTGGAAATCTAATCGTTTCGGGAGATGAGCGCAAATCTCTTTTGCCCGCAAGAATCGGATAGTCCGTTCCCGGCATCTGCTCAATACTCGTTTCTATTATGACTTCCACGAACATGACTTTCGCTGGCGCGATTACCAATGCCATACTGGCAGACGACGCAACCATGCCCACGGACACTCTCAAGGCCAACTCGGCGCAAACCGAAAGCACTCAGCCCGGAAAAGCCCGACCCGGCGACGATCAGTTCTGGGATGCCGTGATCGCGCGCGACTCCCGTCGCGACGGACAATTTGTCTTTGCCGTCGCTACGACCGGCGTTTACTGCCGGCCCTCGTGTGCGGCGCGTCGTCCGCGGCGCGAGAATGTTACGTTCTTCTCGCGTCCTGAGCAGGCGGAGAAGGCCGGATTTCGCGCCTGCCTGCGCTGCCGGCCGAAAGAGTTCAGCGGCAATCCGCAATCGGATACGGTCAAAGCCATCTGCCGCTACATCGAGCAGCACCTCGATGAGTCCATCACGCTCGATCGCCTCGGCAAAGTATTTCGGCAAAGTCCCTTCCATCTGCAGCGCCGCTTCAAGGCCGTGCTCGGAATCACTCCGCGGGAGTATGCCGATTCCTGCCGTCTGCGCCAACTGAAACGCAACCTGCAGTCGGGCGACAATGTGACCCGCGCCATGTACGACGCCGGTTACGGCTCCAGCAGCCGCCTCTATGAGAAGACCGCCTCGCAACTGGGTATGACGCCCGACAAATATCGTCGGGGCGCGATCGCTGCCACCATTCGCTATGCCATTGCCGATTCGCCTCTGGGACGCATGTTGATCGCTGCCACAGATCGCGGCGTCTGCGCGATTCAGTTCGCGCGGTCCGATGCCGAATTGCTCGAAGGCCTGAGGCACGAATTTCCTTTCGCCGTGCGCAAGGCGGACGAAAGTGGATTGCAGGTTTGGATCGAAGCCTTGCTATCGAAGATGACGGGAAGGGAATTGAACGCTTCGCTTCCATTGGATATTCGCGCCACGGCTTTCCAGCGGCGGGTGTGGACTTATCTGCAGTCGATCCCATTCGGCGCAACGCGCTCTTATGGCGAGGTAGCTAAGGCGATCGGCCAACCCACCGCCAGCCGGGCCGTGGCACGTGCCTGTGCTACCAATCCCGTCGCGGTGGCGATCCCATGCCACCGTGTGGTCCGGGAAGACGGCAACATCAGCGGCTATCGCTGGGGCGTGGAGCGCAAAAAGGCGCTGCTGGAAATAGAGCAGCGGGAAGTGTGAGGAGTTCGCTCCTCCGTATCAACCGGCGGCGCTTCTTCGAGCCACCATGGCCCAGTTCACGAATGCCAGCGCGATGGTTGCCACCAGAATCAGTGACTGCCAGAAGTCCACGCGTGTTACCAGAATCACGCATAAAATCACACCTACCACCGCAAAGAAATTCCCCGCTGGCAGGTGAAACATCGCGTGCGCCCCTTCCGGCTGCTTGCGGCGCAGCAGAGGCAGGGCCGCGCAGCCGACGCCGTAATAAAGAAGCCGTGCTACGGCGGAGAGCGTCACATTCCACTTGAAGTCGCCGATCAGCGATAACCCCCAGACCATGGCCGCGAACACGAGAATCGAGACATAGGGTGTGTGAAAGCGGCGGTGCACGGCGGCGAACGCTTTGGGGAAGTCTCCTTGCTCCGCGAGAGCGAAAGGCACGCGAGGCATGGCGAGAATTTTCGCACTAAGATATCCGTAAAACGAAATGAGCGCTCCGACCGCAACCAAAGCTGCGCCTACAGGACCGATCGCGATACGCGCCACATCGGCGAGAGGGCGCGAGCTATGCATGGCATCGGGCAGCACTCCCACGACCACCCATTGGATGGAAACGTAAATCCCAGTGCAGAGCAGCAGAGCCGTGAACAGCGCAAAGGGGGCGTCGCGGCGCGGATTTTTCGCTTCGCTCATCGGGGCCAGAGCAGTCTCAAATCCGCCGTAGGCAAAGATGAGAAGCAACACGGCTTTCATCCACTGATCAACGCTGGCTGAAGCGCCGGACGCGTTCGCCATGGCCCAGTGATGCTTGTGAAGCACGAACAGACCTAAAACGATCACGGCAAACAATGGCAAAAGTTTGGCTGCGGTGAACAGGTTGCTGACCTGTGCTCCGGCGCGCACACCGCGAATGTTGATGAAAGTCAGAAGGCCGACCAAGCCGGTAAGAATCAACGCTCGGGGGATCGGGTCTTTTGCGCGCGGGAAGAACTCGCCCAGATAGATGACAAACAGATTGGCATTGGCCGCAGGCGCTGCCACCTGGCCGAGCCACAGCATCCAGGCGGTCTGAATGCCCATAAGGCGTCCGAAGGCGACGCGGGCGTAGAGATACGGACCGCCCGCCTGCTGGAAGCGCGAGGCAACTTCGGCGAAGCAGCCCATGATCACGCTCATCCCGATGCCGGCCGCAATCACGGCGTACGGACTGTAATTGCCGATCAGGCCTGCGACCGTAGAGGGCAATCCGAAGACGCCGCTGCCGATGATGGAGTTCACGACCAGTGCAACCAGGCTCCAGCGGCCGATGGCGCGGATCAGATCTTGACGAGGCGCGTTAGCGGAAGAGAGTTGGAGTTCCATCACCGCAGGTTTGTATCACAAACCGGCATCGCTCGGGCAACAGTTACGACCGAGGTGCTGGCGCATGGGGCATCAAGAACTAAGCTGCACATGTTACGCCGGTGCGTGGGGATGGTGACTTTGGAACAGATTGTGACTGCACTATTGGCGACAGTGCTGAGCCAGAAGTGCAAGAGGAAGCTGCGCGCGGAACGAAAAACGCGCGCGCGATACGCGTGAAAAGCCTTGCCAGAAGCCGATTTCTCCCTATCTTGAGGCTGGCCATGAACTATCAGACCAAAGTAATTGTGTGAATTACGAAAGCGCATGATCGTGGGACATCTATCCGCTCGGCGCTGCCGATGAGATGTTCTAACGGCACAACTTAACCGCCACCAATGGCCTCGGGAATCGATCCACAGATGGACGACCTTCATACACGGATGATGCGAGTTACCGAAGACCTGCGTGTGATTCAGCGCGAGCTGAATTGCGCCGCCATGCAAGCGCCCAGCGATCCGGAATTGATGGAAGCGCTGAGTGCTCTGCCCGAGACCGAAGCAATTCAGGTGTTATGCAAGTCGCTTGACCAGATGCGGCACTTTCTGTGGTTCTACACCCAGGTCATGAGCAACGATCCGGAACTCGGCGACAAACTCCGCCAGTCGAATGCGTCGAAAACCGTCGAGGACAGCAACGTGGATACATCGTTCCTGGATCAGCTCACTCGCGCCGATGAGGCCGTGCTCTTGCGCTACCTGGCAGAAGCGAAAGAGCGCAAGCCGAACTAAATTCCTTATCTCATTGCAACCTCGAACGCATCTCTCGAACTTTGTCGGATAGTCCCTGTTTCGCCTGCAAAACCCGCACGGGATTCGGTACGAGGTTGGCCCACTGCGGCGGTACGTTGGCGATCGTCCTCTGCAAGTCTGGCAGAGTAGCCGGGTCACCGAGGGCGCGCGTATAAGCAGGGGCGATTCTTGCCAAAGCAGATGCTGCCTGCGGTTCCAGCTGCTCAGAAATGCCGAGTTCGCGCTGCATCGCCCGTCGCCAATCGAGGCCGTCGGGACCGAGGTTAGCCACCGCCCTTTGCAGGCCCGATCGCTCAATACCTGAAATTCCTCCCATGCGCAATCCAAACTCCATGGCATTGAAGTGAGCTATCAGAAGGCTTTTTGCCACTAGAGTGGCGAAAAGCGAGCCCCCGTTGGCGACGTCATGCGAGAAACGGACGCCCGCCGCCAACGTGCTGGCCGCCCTGTCTTTGTCTCCGTTGCTAAGGAGGTGAAGGGAATACAGAACATTGAGACGGCCAAGAACGAGGGCCTTTCGCGCATACTCCTGTGGGGTATCAGGCCCCATAGCGTAGTCTAGGCCCCAGTCGCAGTTCGGAAGCTTCGTGGCACGAGCCATCATCTGCAGGGCGGGAGCGTTCTTTTCCACGAGGTCTTTGTATTGGGAATCGCCGTACGGGGCGGTGCCGTCGAGAATCGCACTGATGCTCTTCGCCTCAGCATCAGTGATGGGAGAATCCTGGATCTGAGCGAAGGCGGCCCAATAGCGCAGAGCGGCATTGTCGCTTGCACTCGTATTGCGCTGGGCGCTACAGGTTAGAGCCGTCAACACGATGAGGATTGGAACGAAACGATGAAGGTTCATAGTTTTGGGTCCTCGCTAAGCGCGTTCACAGCGCTTTGCTTGCCACTGAACGAACTGGAGTGAGACGAAATAGCAACGGCGTTGAGAGCTGCGTCGAACGATGGAGCTTCCATGAGAAGAGCGCGCGCCGACTGGATCGTTAAGGGCCCGGGATTCTCCACGTAGGCAAAGGTCGCCCGTTGCGCGGGATCATCAGGCTGACTGGACGGACGCGCGCGCAGATACTGAATAAGCAGCGCGGCGATCACAAGCGCCGCGACCGCGGCCCACGTCTTCAAGGCATGCAGCCGTCCGAGGGAGCGCTCACGCATTTCGAGGAGCAGTTGTTCGGGTGGTTGGGGACGGAATTGTCTGAGATAGGCTTCGAACTGATCATCGGGAAGGATTGGCACAGGAGTCCTCCTTGGCCAACATTGCTTCGCGCAGCTTGGCAAGGCCATAGCGGTAGCGCGATGCGACTGTGTTTGAGTTGATTTCCAGGATGCCGGCGATCTGCAGAAATGTCAGTTCTCCCCACACGTGTAAAATGACAACCTGGCGCTGATCCTTAGGGAGCGCAAACAACGACCGACGTAAGTTCATTTCCGCGGCGTAGTCTCGTTGCGGTGGCTCAAACCAGGCAGATTCTTCGTCGAACGCAACGCTGCGTTGTTGGATTCGATAGTCGTTCAGAATTGCGTTGCGCGCGGACGCAAATAGATACGACTTCACATCCGCAATCCCGTGCAGGTCCGCGCCCTCGAGCAGTCTTAAGAAAACTTGATGAAGCGCATCCTGGGCGCGCCCTCGATCGCCGGCAATTGCTAGGGCGAAAAGCAGAAGCGCGGGGCCGTGCCGACTGTAGAGCAGTTCAATCTCGGCGCGACTGTCGCGAAAGGGGTGCACGTTGTGGTCTCAAAGATATGACAACCGAGCCTGGCAGATTTGTCTGTGGCAGGAAAATATTCGTAGAAAAGTTAGGCAATACGCCCGCGGACGATTGTTTTCTTTACATCCCCATCAGAACTCAGTACTACAAGGTTGGCTTCTGCTCCAGGCATCAGCCGCCCATGTTCCGAGAGGCCAGTCGCGCTCGTCGGATTCAGCGTAGCGGCACGCACTGCATCGCGCAGGCTCCAGGTGGAGAACTGCATCACGTTGCGCACGGCGCGATCCATCGTCAGGACGCTGCCAGCAAGCGTGCCATTGGAAGTACACCGGCCATTTTTGACTTCGACTTGGATAGGTCCGAGTTGATAGGTGCCATCGGGCATGCCCGTTGCAGCCATTGCATCGGTGATGAGCACCGCGCGCTCGATGCCCTTGGCCTGTAAAAACAGTTTCACGATTTCCGGCGCGAGGTGAATTCCATCCGCAATGATGTCGGCAGTGAGTTGGTCGCTAGTCAGCACTTCCCCGAGAATGCCAGGCTCGCGGTGATCGAGCGGACGCATGGCATTGAAGGTGTGCGTGGCGTGACGAGCTCCGGCCTTCACCGCTTCGCGGGCGGCGTCGATCAACGCGTCCGAATGGCCGATGCTTACGCAAACCTTGTGCCGTGCCGCCTCCGCAATCACCTCCATGGCTCCAGGCAGCTCGGGTGCAATGGTCATCATGCGCACATGCCCGTGCGCAGCCTGCCATAGCCGCTGAAAAATCTCCAGTGTGGGCTCGAGCAGGTTTTCCGGGGGATGAACACCGCGCCGCTGGTGACTGAGAAACGGACCCTCCAGATGAATGCCAAGTGGCCGAGCCTGAACCGCATCACCGTTGGTAGCGAGGAAATCTTGAGACGCTTCGATGGCTTCGGCAAGCCCCTCCAGCGCGGCGCAGGTCTGATCCAGCGGTGCTGTAACGGTGGTCGGGAAGTAACCAGTTACGCCGTGGGTAGTCAGGAATTTGTTCAGTCTCGGGAGATCCCCGGCCGATGCCCGCATCAAATCGAGCCCGGCGCCGCCGTGCATGTGGATGTCAACAAAACCGGGAGCCAGAATGGCATCGGGAAGATCGCGCGAGAAATCGATCACTGTCGCATTCTTCGGAACTTCCCGCTCGGCGCGCGACGAGACGCCGGAAATGAGTCCGTCCTCAATAAACACGAGCGGGTTCACCAGCTCTTCTCGCGGTGTGTAGAGACGATGAGCGCAGAGCACGACCATGTTGCGTTCGTTCATGAAAATGATTGCAGCGAATGCGCCACCAGTGTAACGCGAAAAATGTATCTCTACGGCCGGGAACCAGCCAAGCGCCGCGGTGCTATAATTTGTATGCCTATCGAGAAGTAATACGCACGGGCGCGGAGTCCTTGCTTCTTACCGCCCGCGGCACCGTCGGGGAGTGGCTCAGCCTGGTAGAGCACCTGGTTCGGGACCAGGGGGTCGGAGGTTCAAATCCTCTCTCCCCGACCA
>Ga0209040_10001977_pt1 | contig 16187 bp, 17 predicted proteins | sample BogFormECP12_OM3_FD_188240 | JGI IMG/M metagenome (GOLD analysis project Ga0209040, IMG submission 188240) | Bog forest soil microbial communities from Calvert Island, British Columbia, Canada - ECP12_OM3 (SPAdes) (version 2) | ecosystem: Environmental > Aquatic > Freshwater > Wetlands > Bog ...
AGAGCGTAAGCGCCGTCTAAATACTCCCGGAAGTATCTCGTTGTTCGTGCCGGGCCACCAGATTTAGTGGTTGTATGTGACAAGCGGATAGGCAAGGTTCGATCCTCGAACGCGGCGCGGTGTTTTGCGAGGATTCTGCGCGCTTTCTCGCGGTTCCAGACGAAGCGAGACGCGGCACTCACCCGCTCCTTGCGTCGAGCCACGCGAGCAACGGCTCGCGGATCGTCGGCAGGCTCTTGTAGCGCGCCATCTCGTCCGGCAGCGCGCGGACCGCACCGGCAAGACGCGCGGCATCGTCTCGCGTCGCGATCGCCCGGTCCAACGGCGTCACGTGCACGCGAATGGTGAACAGCACGTGGTCCAGCACACGGCTGAGCGTCTGGCGCTCGACGCGCAGGAACAGCGTCGCGCCCGCATTGTCCGTCGTGACGGTTTCGTTCGGCGCCGTGCGATACTTGCCGCCGGGCTGGAACAGCGCCGAGTCATCGATCACCGACCAGTTCAGCCGCGTCGCCAGCCGCCCCGGTTGCAGATGCGCGAAGAACCGGTCCACCGGACGCGCGAGGCGCTCGCCGTACAGCGGCACGCCCTCGTGCACGTCGGGCAGGCGGCGGCCGATCTTCTCGGCCAGCCGCCAGCGGCTCGGGAAGCACAGCACCGCGGCGTCCAGCACCGGTCCCTCCGCGAGCAGGCACAGGTCCTCCTGCACCAGCCGTCCGGCGACCTCCAGCGGATGCAGCGTCGGGTCGCGCAGGCGCCAGCGCTCGCCGGTCAGCCGATTGACGATCGCCCCGTCGCCGGCCTCGAACACGTCGGGGTAGCGCCGAGGCAGCAGTTCGCCCAGCCGGGCCAGCACCTCGGCCGAGGCCGCCTCGCCGCCCGGGAGTGCGGCGAACACCTCGTCATGGCGCTCCTCGAGCAGCCGGGCGCGCTCGGCGATCTCCGCCGAATAGAGCGCGTCCAGCTCGATCATGTCGTCCGGCGGCGCGGCGGTCAGCGCCATCGCCATGCGGAACGGACCGTCCTCGAACGGCAGGCGGATCGTCTCGGGCGGCAGCATCAGCCCAGACTACCGCACCGCAGCCGGCGCGGATATCGCGCTACGCCTGCTTCAGCTCGATCAGGCTGCGGCGGATCTTCCGGCCGCGCTCGACCTTGTCCTCGATATACGACGCGTCGCCCCAGCGCACGGCGCGCGCCATCGCCTGCGCGTCCTCCATGAAGCGCGCGAGCATCTCCAGCAGCGCCTCGCGGTTGTTGAGGAACACGTCGCGCCACATCACCGGATCGGACGCGGCGATGCGGGTGAAGTCGCGAAAGCCCGAGGCGGCGAACTGCAGCACCTCGTTGCGCGTCTCGTCGGCCAGGTCGTCGGCGGTGCCGCAGATGGTGAAGGCGATCAGGTGCGGCAGATGGCTCACCACCGCCAGCACGCGGTCGTGGTGCCCCGGCTCCATCTCCTCGACCATCGAGCCGCAGCGCCGCCACAGCTCGGCGACCTTCTCGATCGCGACCGGCTCGGTGCCGGGGATCGGCGTGATCAGCGCCCAGCGCCCTTCAAACAGTGTGGCGAACCCGGAATCGGGGCCGGAATACTCGGTGCCCGCCAGCGGGTGCGCCGGCACAAAATGCACGCCGGCCGGCACGAACGGCCCAACGTCGCGGATCACCGACTGCTTGGTCGAACCGACATCGGTCAGGATCGCGCCCGGCGCCAGATGCGGCGCGATGCGCTCGGCGAGGTCCGCGAACGCGCCCACCGGCGCGCACAGCATCACGCAGTCGGCACCCTCCACCGCGCGCGCCGGGTCGATCTCGGTACGGTCGGCGATGCCGAGTTCGGCAACGCGAACGAGGCTGCGGTCGGTATGCGCGTTGGCCACGATCTCGGCCGCGATGTCGCCCCGCTTGCGGGCTACGCGGGCGACGGAGCTGCCGATCAGCCCGACGCCGATCAGCGCCAGGCGCCGGAACAGCGGTTCAGCCACGTGCGCCGCCTTCGCCGACAAACGCCGCCAGCGCCTCGATGACGAGCGTGACTTCCTCCTCGGTGCCGATGGTGATGCGCAGGCAGTGCGGCAGGCCGTAGCCGGCCACCCGGCGGACGATCAGGCCACGCTGGCGCAGATACTCGTCCGCCGCCTGCGCCCGCTCGACCATGCCGAAATCGGCGAGCACGAAGTTGCCCTCGCTGTCGCCCACGCGCAGGCCGAGGCCGCGAAGCGCCGCCGTGAGCCGCGCCCGCTGCACGGTGTTGTGCGCGCGGCCGTGCTCCACCCAGCCGGGCTCGCGCAACGCCGCGATCGCAGCCTCCTGCGCGGGCAGGCTGACGTTGAACGGCGCGCGCACCCGGTTGAGCACGTCCACTACGCCCGGCGGCGCGTAGCACCAGCCGACCCGCATGCCGCCCAGGCCGTAGATCTTGCTGAACGTGCGCGTCATCACGGTGTTGTCGCCGGCAGTCACCAGTGCGGTGCCCGCCTCGTAGTCCTCTCGCGTCACGTATTCGGCATAGGCCGCGTCCAGCACCAGCAGCACGTCCTCAGGCAGGCCCTCGCGCAGCCGCTCGATCTCGCGCCGCGGCAGCATCGTGCCGGTCGGGTTGTTCGGGTTGGCCAGGAACACCAGGCGGGTCGCCGCCGACACCGCCGCGAGCATCGCGTCCACGTCCGCGGTCAGCTCGCGCTCGCGCGTCTTGATCACGCGGCAGCCGGCGTACTGGCCGGCGATGGCGTAGATGCTGAACCCGTGCTCGGTCATCACCAGCTCGGTGCCCGCCCCGCCGTACGCCAGACATAGCTGGTAGATCAGATCGTCCGACCCTGCGCCGCAAACGATCCGCGCGGGATCGAGGCCGAACCGGCCACCGATCGCCGCCCGCAGCCCCGTCGCATGACCGTCCGGATAGCGGTACAGGTCCCCCGCCGCGCGCCGGAACGCCTCCTGCGCGCCGGGCGGCGTGCCGAACGCGCCCTCGTTCGAGCTGAGCTTGATGACGCGGTTGACGCCCTCCAGATGGCTTTCGCCTCCGACATACGGCGAGATCCGCATCACGGCGTCGCGGGCGCGCGGGATCATGCGGCGGCTCCTTCGGGAAGGGCGTAGGCGCCGATCACGACCGGGCTGCGCAGTGGCGGCGCAAGCTGGCCGAGCCGCGCGTCCTCATCGGTCACGAACCCGTCCACCTCGACCAGCGCCTGCGCGACGCCGCCGCCCGGCGAACGCCGCAGCAGCACGTCCGCGACCTCCAGCCCGGCGGCGGTCAGCGCACCCACCAGCCGCGCCCGGCTCGCCTCGCCGTCCAGCTCGATCGCGATCAGGGTGCGGTCGCGCCCGCTCGGATCGGGCGCCGAGGCGCTGATCACCAGCGCCGCCGCCGGTGGCGCGCCGTCGGGCCGCGGCGCCCAGAACGGCAGCCGGGCGACCACGTGGACACGCTTCTCGTCGGTCTGGCGCAGCGCCGGCCACCAGGCCTCCTGCGCGCTCTCGTCCTCCGCCGGCAGCTTCAGGACGGCGACCGTCGCCGAACCGTGCCGCACCTCGGTCATCGCCTGCGCCGGGCTGCGATGCACCCGGATCGGGGTCAGCGCGCCGAAATGCTCGCGGGCGAGGTGCGTCACCGCACCCGCAGGGTCGGGATCGCAGACCGCGATCAGCACCGGGCCCTGCATGGCCGTCGTCGCCGCCAGCAGCTCGCGCCACACCCGCACCAGGGCCTGCGCCGGCAGCGGGCCGTCGTGCCGCGCGATCAGGCGGCGCAGGATCGCCGCCTCCCGCCCCGGCCGCAGGGCCACGCCGCTCTTGGCACCCGAAGCCGCGATGCGCGCCACCACGTCGGCCCGCCGGCGCAGCGCGTCGTGGATGGCGTCGTCCACGGCATCCACTTCGGCCCGCAATGCGGCCAGGTCGGGGGGTGGCGAGAATTGGTCGTCTTTGGGCATCGATGCGCGGGGCGGTTGCAAAAGGGCCGGCATCGATAGCGGAACCCCCGCCCCGTGCCTACCCGCCGGGGTCACGGGCGCGCGGTTGCGGCCGCTTCGCCCTGTCCCTATCAGCACGCCGGGATGGACCAGCCACACGTATCACCGCAGGCGGACACCGACGACGTCGCGCACGCCCATGTCGTGTTCGACGGCGGGCTGGCGCTCGACTGCGGCGTCATGCTGCCGCGGCTGATCGTCGCCTACCGTACCTACGGCACGTTGAACGCCGACCGCAGCAACGCGATCCTGGTCTGCCATGCGCTGACCGGCGACCAGTATGTCGCCGAGGAGCACCCCGTCACCGGCCGCCCCGGCTGGTGGGAGGCGATCGTCGGCCCCGGCAAGCCGCTCGACACCGACCGGTTCTTCATCGTCTGCGCCAACGTTCTCGGCGGCTGCATGGGCAGCACCGGCCCGCGCACGCTGCGCGACGACGGCACGCCATGGGGCACCGATTTCCCGCCCGTCACCGTCCGCGACATGGTGCGCGCGCAGAAGCTGCTGATCGACCACCTGGGCATTTCGCGCCTGTTCGCCGTGATCGGCGGATCGATGGGCGGCATGCAGGTGCTGCAATGGGTCGCGACCTATCCCGCGTGCGTCTTCGCTGCGATCCCGGTCGCCTGCGCCTCGTATCACTCGGCCCAGAATATCGCCTTCCACGAGGTCGGCCGGCAGGCGATCTTCGCCGACCCGGACTGGCAGGGCGGCCGCTACTGGCAGAACGGCCGCGTCCCGGCGCGCGGCCTCGCGGTCGCGCGGATGTGCGCGCACATCACCTACCTGTCCGAGGAAGCGCTGACCCGCAAGTTCGGCCGCCGGCTGCAATCGGCGGCCAAGGACCCGACCGAGGCGCTCGGCCTGTTCGGCGACATCTTCGAAGTCGAGAGCTACCTGCGCCACCAGGGCAGCACCTTCGTGAACCGCTTCGACGCCAACAGCTACCTCACGATCACCCGCGCGATGGACTATTTCGACCTCGCCGCCGACGCGGGCGGCGATCTGGCGACGGCGTTCGCCGGCACGCGCGTCCGCTTCCTGCTGGTGTCGTTCTCGTCGGACTGGCTGTTCCCGACCGAGGAGAGCCGGCGGATCGTCCGCGCGCTTAATCGCGTCGCCGCCAACGTCAGCTTCGTCGAGGTCACGACAGACAAGGGCCACGACGCCTTCCTGCTCGACGAGCCGGACTTCCACCGCACGCTCGCCGGCTTCCTCGGCGGCTGCGCGGAGCATTCGGGGCTGGCGAAACCCACGCGATGAGCAGCCTCGACCTGATCGTGGAGATGATCGCGCCGGGGACGCGCGTGCTCGACATCGGCTGCGGCGACGGGCTGCTGATCGAGCGGCTGTTCCGCGACAAGGGCTGCGACGCCCGCGGCATCGAGATCGACATGGCCGCGGTGACCCGCGCGGTGTCGCACGGGCTGCCGGTGATGCAGGGCGACGCCGACCTCGACCTCGCGCACTACCCGGACGGCGCGTTCGACTACGTGGTGCTGTCGCGCACCTTGCAGGCGGTGGAGCGCCCGCGCGAGGTGCTGCGGCAGATGCTGCGCATCAGCTCGCGCGCCGTGGTGAGCTTCCCCAATTTCGGCCACTGGCAGGTGCGCTGGCAGTTGCTCAGCGGCGGGCGGATGCCGATGACGGCTACCTGGGACCGGCCGTGGCACGAGACGCCGAACATCCACCCGTGCACCGTCGCCGACTTCTTCGCGCTGTGCGCGGCCGAGGGCTACGCGGTGGAACGCTGGCTCGCCACCGACGACGCCGGCCGCCGCACGCCGTGGCGGCGCAATGCGTGGCTCGCCAACATCTTTGCCGAGCAGGCGTTGTTCCTGCTCGCCGGCCAGCGCGCGCGGGCGATGGCGGCGGCGTAGTTCGCTGTTAAGGTGCGTCGGCCACCGCCGGGCGGGTTGTCGACTCTACAGTATCTTCGAGGGTCTGTGACGGCCCGGCGGGCATCCGTCGCGCGATCACCGAACGGGCTGGGAATGACGCGCGCGGTGTCACACGGGCTGCCGGTGATGCAGCCCGATGGGCGTCACCGCGCTTCCAGGTTGCTTGACGCCCAAATCACCGGTTAGGCTGTACTTTGATTGTGGAACGGGCAGGGGGCTGTTCATCTGGACGATGCGGGTCAGTTGCTGCTCGACCTTCGATAGCACCCGGGCGTGCCGTGGACGTTAGCCGACACGCCGCACGGCGCGATCCATCTTGCGCCCACGTCCGGCAATGTCGGCCCGTTTTTCTTCTCGCGCGCATTCGAGACGCTGTGACCCCTCTCGCCGAAAGCTGCGGGGGTTGACGAGCGATCCGGCCGCTATCGCTCGAGCGGTCAAGCGAGCCGATCTGACCTACCTGACGACGGCGCGCCTTGAAGGTCTGCTGTCTGCGGTGGCCGAGTTGAAGCGCGGTAAGGTCGCCGGAGATCTTGGCGAATACGGCGTTGCGCTCGGCGGCTCAGCTATTTGCATCGCGAGCACGCTCGATGCCGGCCGACGATTCGTCGGGTACGACGCTTTCGGCATGATCCCAGCACCCACGGCAGCGGACGGCGACCAAGTGGCCGAGCGCTACCGCGTTATCAGCTCGGGCCAGTCGAGAGGCATCGGCGGCGAGACGTATTACGGCTACCACGACCACCTCTACGAGGCGGTGGTTGCTAACTTCGCCCGCTTCGGCCTGCAGGTCGACGACGCGCGCATCCGCCTCGTTCGCGGACTTTATGAGAAGACGCTGACCGCGAAGGCACGTTTCCCGATTGCCTTCGCCCATATCGATTGCGATTGGTATGAGTCGGTGCGGTTGGCGCTGGCGCATCTTCGGGAGCGGCTGAAACCGGCGGGCATGGTCATTGTGGACGATTACGGCGGCTGGCAGGGCTGCAGACAGGCAACGGATGAGTTCCTAGCCGCCCATGGCGATTTCACGATGTTGCGCGAAACGCCGCACGCCGTGTTAGTCAGGCATTCCTCAGCGCGATCGGCTTCAGCATGACCGACGCCAGTACTGCAACGCATGGAACCCCGCCTGAGGACGTCGAAACCCACGACGCCGACGACCATCATCGGATCGGCGCATCAAGCCACCACCGTGTAGAGACGGCGTGCGCGACGGGCGTGGCGACCGACGCATTCTCCGGCCTGCCCGTCGAGCCACTGGCACGGGGTTACGAGCCGGTGCGTCCGGGCGACATTCTTGCTTTCGCCGCCATGCGCAACGAGGCGATACGCCTTCCTGCCTTCCTCGATCATCACCGCAAACTCGGCGTCGCGCGTTTCTTCATCGTAGACAACGGTTCAAGCGACGATACGAAGGCGATTCTTACTGCGGCTGGTGACGTGGTTCCATTCTACACCACCGCCAGTTTCCAAAAGGCCAATTGCGCGCGACTGGACCGACGCGCTACGCGACAGGTTCGGATGTGGCCACTGGTGCCTGACGCTCGATGCCAACGAACTGCTGTGCTTCCCGGCGATGGAGCAACTGACGCTGCACGACCTGACGCAGTATTGCGACCGCCACCGTTATGAGGGCTTGTTCACGCTCCTGCTGGACATGTATCCGGCCGGCGCGTTGTCGGACGCGCCGTATAGCGCCGGCGAGTCGCTCATCGAGGCGTTCCCGTTCTTCGACGCGGCCGGATACGTTGCGTCGCGTGGCGTGACCTTTCCGCCGATCTCGGTCAACGGCGGCCCACGCCGCCGCGTCTTCGGCGGACAGAGACCGGACAAGATCTTTGCCGTGCTCCGCAAGACACCGCTGATCCGCTGGCGGCAAGGGATCGCTTACCGAAGCGTGACGCACACGCACTCACCGATCCGGCTGGCGGATATCACTGGCGCACTGCTGCATTTCAAGTTCATGAAAGATTTCGCGGCATTCGTCACCGAAGAAGCCGCGCGCGGCGAGCGGCTACCGCAATACGAAAGCTACGCCCGGACCGTCTCGGAACAGCCGGATCTGGTCATCCGCGCTGAGCGAAGCTGTCGGTACGAGGATTCACGACAGCTCGTGGAACTTGGCCTGATGAAATCGTCACGCCAGTTTCTGAACGATCTTCATCCCACGTTGCGGGCAAAGATGGGCGGCCGCGCCGCGGCGGCCTTTCGCGAGCGTCACAAGAAGGCGCTCCAGTACGCCGCCAGGCGCTACCGGCCGGATTTTCGCCAGGTGCTGCAAATCTGGGAAGCACTGTCCGATCCTCCGCGATCGTGAGCGGGCAGAACAGCATGCCCGGCAACCAATCCGGTCGTCGCACGACACCGCCGCGGCCGGATCTCACGGACGTTCCTGACCTGCAAGCCAAGATCGTTCAGCTCGAAGAGGCGTTGGAACGAAAAGAAACGCAGATCGCGGCCCTCAAGGACAAGGCCGCGAGCACGCGCGCCCAAATCCTCCGTTCCAACAAAGCGCTTCGAGTTCTGCTATCCGAGCTATTCGGTATTTCAGACGCAATGGCGTCGCAGGACATGCGCGATCCGTTCGACCCCGTGTCGATTCGGGTCTTGCGAAAGGAACGGCTGGCGACGGTCCCGTTTGCCACGGCTTTGCTTGACGACATGGTTGCCGGGGAAAGCGCCCACGCTGTCCTTATCACGCTGGTGCGCGAACTTCTTGATCGTAAACCACTCGCCGGGTTCGCACGAAGGCTTGCCTACGGCCTCGCGGAGGGCGGAGGCATGTCCGAAACCGCCGCGATGTGCTGTGCGATCGTCGGGCACAACAGAGGGGAGTTTCGTCGCGCTTTCGACCTGCTCGATCCCATTCCGTGGGACCGGCTCGCCGGCGCGGTTCCGGTCGAGTTCCTCGATTGCGCCTATCGGCTCGCGCCGGAGATTGCCCGCGCTCGGGTCGCGGCGATCGGCGCCGAGCGCAAGCCGCCGTTGCCGCCTGCCACCCTACTGGCGATCGCCGGATTGGCCTGGGGATTCCGCGACAAGGATCAGGCGAGGAGGTTGCTCGACCTTCTGAATGCCGATCGCCGAGTCGACGAAGCTCTTTCTCAGAGCGAACTCGCCGCGTTTAGCTGGTTCCGCGAATACGATGCCACCACCCACCGGCCTTGCCAGACTGCGGGACCCGCCGCGGCGACTTTGGGCGTTCTCGGCTATCACCATGCCGATCTTGGCCGGGTTTCGCGGAATATTGGGGATTATGTTCAAACACTCGCATTCCTGGGGAATCTCGTTCGCCATCGCGCATTCACGTTCATCGGTGATGCCGATATCGCCGGCTTCGCCCAATCGTTGCAGGACAGGGTCAGAGCAGACCGCCGCCTGAACACGCCACAGCGGACCGTCGCGCTGCTCCCCGTCAACCGCGATGCCGTCGGAGATCACAAGCTTCCGCCCGGAACTTGGCTCTTCGTCTTCGGCTCGCACATGCACCGCCCGTTCGGCGCCAGTTTCGATTTTCCGTATCCGGGCCATGTCCGGCCGCTGTTCGTTTCGTTTCACGTCGCCGATCCGGAAATGGTGACGTCCGAGGCCGTCTCCTACCTCAAGCGATACGCGCCTATCGGCTGCCGCGACTGGAGCACCGCGTATCTGCTCAGCAGTCGCGGCATTCCGGCATTCTTCTCAGGGTGCCTGACAACGACCATCGACACTCTGTTCGGCAGCCCGGCCGAGCCGCGGGGGCCGGAGAAACGACCGCTTGCCTTCGTCGATACCGCTCCGGCCTCTTCGGAAGAAGAAGCGCTTCCGCACGAGTCCTTCTGTCACGAGGAAATCTCTGTCGCCACCCAGTCCCTGACACGGAACCTGGCCTTGGCGCTCGCGCGGCTCGGCCTCTACCGAGACGAATTCCGCAAGATCGTCACCTCGCGTCTGCACTGCTATCTGCCCTGCCGAAGCCTTGGCCTCGACGTCGAATTCCGGCCGCGGCGACCCTCCGACATCCGATTCGACGGCTTGACCGATATCGCCGACGACCGGCTCGCAGTGATGCGGGTACGCCTGTTGGCGACGTTGGCCGGAATGATCGAGATGATAACCGGGGGCGCCGACGAGGATACGATTCGAGCACGCTGGGCCGAATTGTGCGCGGCGGATGTTGAGGCCGCAAACGTCCATCGCGCGCAGTTCCCCGATATCGCGCTTCCGGCAGCCGAAATCGAGGCGATGTGCCGGCCGGCGCGGAGCAGCATGCGTGTTTGGAATCCATTCGGCGCGACGGCCGGATCGGCGGTCGATATCGCTCTCGCCACCGACGAAGGACTGCGAGTCCAGGTGCCGGTGATGTTGGAATCCGCCGTGGCGAACGCCTCGCGACCCATTCGCGTCTGGGTATTGTCGCGCGGTCTGGGAGGCTCTTATTTCAGCGAACTCGCCGCGTGCTTCCCCGAAACGGAGTTTCACGTCTTGACGTGCGACACGGTCCAACACGGCGATGTCGTCGGTCTTCCGGCTCACGTCAGCGTGGCGACCATGGACCGGCTGCTGCTGCCCGAAATGTTGCCGGAACTGAACCGGGTGACCTATCTCGACATTGACATCGCTGTGCTCGGCGATCTGGCCGAATTGGCGGATTTCGATCTCGCCGGCATGCCACTCGCCGCCCAAGCGAGACCGAGAATCAGTGAAGACCACGATCGGGATCTGAAAGCCGCATCCAAGCGGCTTTCCCTGGAGCGGGCGGCCGAATTGCGCCGGCGGCTGCTGCATCGGTTCGCATACGATTTCGAGACTTACAATGCCGGGCTTCTCGTGCTCGACCTCGAGGCGTTGCGCCGCGATGCGTTCTGCGCAAATTTTCTCCCCTACGGTCCGCGTTACGGAATGAATGATCAGGACATCCTCAGCGCCTATGCCGGCTATCGTTGGCGGCGGCTCCCGCCGGAATGGAACGTCTTCCCCAGCTATGAGACCATCCGCGCTCCGAAGGCGATCCACTGGATCGGACGCGTGAAACCTTGGCAACGCCCGCAACGCGCGCTCTATCGTAAGCATTGGAATTTCTACCAGCGGCTCTGGCTGTCGCGCAGGCGCCGAATAACCGAAAGCGCCCTACCGGATTAGGTCGCGGAACGTCGCCCGGCGCGCGCCCTCACCCGTAGGCCCGCACGAACAACGCCACCGTCAGCACCACGCCGATCCCGACCACCAGCGCGCGCAGGAGCCTCTCGTTCAGGCGCTTGACCAGCCACACGCCGCCATAGCCGCCCAGGATCGCGCCCGCGCACACCACCGCCGCGCGCGGCCACGACACCGCCGGCGAGGCCACGAAGATCGCCACCGCCGAGGCGTTCATCACCGCCGCCAGCGCATTCTTCGCCGCCGAGGCGCGGCGCACCGCCACACCCGCCATCGTCAGCACCGCCAGCATCAGGAACCCGATGCCGCCGCCGAAATAGCCGCCATAGATCGCGATCATGAACTGCCCCGCGGCGGCGGCACGCGCCGACAGGCGCCTCGCATCGGCTCCCGACCGGCGGCGGAAGCTGCCCCAGGCGAAAACCCCGGTCGCGAACAGCACCAGGAACGGCAGCATCCGCTCGAACACGCTGCTCGGCGTGGCCAGCAGCAACAGCGCGCCCACCGCTCCGCCCGCCAGAGAGATGACCATCAGCGCGCGGAACGACAGGATGCCGATGCCGCCCACCAGCTCACGGCCGAGCCAGCCGCTCGCGAGCTGGCCTGGGAACAGTGCCACGGTGCTGGTGATGTTCGCCGCGCGCGCGTCGATGCCGCTGTAGAGCAGCGCCGCCAGCGTCACGAACGAACCGCCGCCGGCCAGCGCGTTCTGCGCTCCGGCCCACAAGGCGGCGAGGAAAAGAACGAGGTAGACCGCCACGGCCGGCGGATCAGCCGTCTCGCCGGACTTCGATGTCCCTCAATCCGACCGGACGCCCGTCCTGGGTCCGCAGTTCCAGCGCGATCGGCGTACCGGTCCCGCGTTCGACCAGATGCGGCATCATCTCGTCGGGCCGGCTGTTCCAGCGCTCGCCCCATTGCCGCAGCGCAATCAGCGTCAAATAGAGGTCGCGGCCCTTCTCGGTCAGCCGGTACTCCTGGTAGGCGCTGCCGTCCGCGGCGGGCGCAGTCGTCAGGATGCCGCACGCGACCAGCCGCTTGAGCCGCGCCGACAACATGTTGCGCGCGCACCCCAGGCTCTCGAGCAGCTCGCCGAACCGGCGATGCCCGAGCAGCAGGATGTCGCGCACGATCAACAGCGACCACCACTCGCCGATCTGGTCGAGCGAGCGGGCGATGCAGCACGGCGCATCGTTAAGCGGCTTGCGTTTCACGGCGTCCTCCCGGCGGCGACCTTTGGCCCCGCCGATGTTCTTCGAACTGTCGCACAGATGATCCCTTGAAAGCCTGGTTTCAAGTTGCCACTTGCCGTCTGGTTTCATCACGCTACCGGATGGTATGGGCGGGGATTGGCCCCGCCGGCCGCCCGGCAGATGCAGGAGAACGACCATGACGACGTTCGCACACAAAACCGCTGCACTCGTCTTCGCCACCGGCCTCGGAGCCGCGGCCCTCGGCGCCGCCGCGCCCGCGTTCGCCCAGCCCGCGGCCGAGTTCGACCCGCAGTCCGCGGTCGGCCATTGGCTGTATGACTCCAACGGCGAGTTGGTCGGCAGCGTCTATGCCGTCGCCGATGGCGGCCGCACGGTGATCGTGCAGTACGGCACCTATCTGACGCCCGGCCGCCATCTGGTGGCGGTGCCTTCCGCCGACCTGGCGGAGGTCGCGGGCCACGCGACGCTGCGCACGATGACCGCCGACGCTCTCGCCGCCGCCCCGGCGACGAACTGATCGATTGCGGAACGTAGCGGCATGCGCGCCGCCACGTTCCGCATACGATGCCGCTGCCCGGCTCATTGCCGCCACGGCGTGAGTGATCGCATTCACACCGGGCGCGGAACGGTTCCGCCAACATCATCGGCATGGTCCTGACGGCAGAACGCGGTCGGGCCAGCCGATCCTCCAACCCCAGACGGAAAGGAACCGACCATGATCAAGCTCACCTACGCGGCGACTGCTCTCGCTCTCGGCCTGCTCGGCGCGGCCGCGCCGGCGCTGGCGCAGTCGACCACGCCGTCGCCCGCCCGCTCCGCCCTCGGCGACTGGCTGTACGACAGCAACGGCGGCCTGATCGGCAGCGTCTACTCGCTCACCGACAACGGCCGCACGGCCGTCCTGCAGCTAGGCTCCTACCGGACGCCCGGACGCCGGCTCGTCGCGGTCCCGGCAACCGACATCACGATCGTCGGCGGCCACGCGGTGCTGACCGGCGCGTCGGCGGCCGCAGCAGAGCGCCTGCCTGCGATCGGCTGACGCCTTGCGATCGTGCGCCTCCGCCACGTGGCGGAGGCGCATGAGGCTTCAGTAAGGCACGCCCCCGGCACGCTGCCGGCGCAAGGCCTGCGCGAACCACGCCAGTTCCGCGATGAAGCGGTCGACGCGGGATGCGTAGCCGGCATCGCTCAGGTTGCCGTCGTCCTTGAACGCGCTCGCCACGCGCGGAAACGGCAGGATCGACGGGATGCTCGGCATGCCGAGCTCGCCGAGCATCATGCGCAGCTGCATCGCGGCGCGCACGCCGCCGAACGCGCCGGCCGAGTAGCAGACGATCGCGGACGGCCGCCAGAAATACTCCTCCAGGAAGTGATCCAGCAGGTTCGACAGCGCCGGTGGAATGCTGTGGTTGTATTCGCCGCTGACGATCACGAACGCATCGACGCCGCGGTACAACGCCGCGAGGTCCTTCAGCGTCTGCGGCGCGTCGTCGCGCAGCTCCTTGTACATACGGTCGAGCAGCGGCAGATAGCTGTCCTTGGGATCGACGAGCGTCGCCTCCCAGCCCCGGCGCGTCAGTTCGCCCGTCATGAACCGCGCGGCCTTGATGCCCTGGCGCTCGCTGCGGACCGAGCCGTAGATCACCGCGGCCTTGAGGGGAGCGTCACCCGTCATGGCGGCCACGCGACGGCCGCCTCAGACGGTGGTAGACCCAAGCGGACACGACGAGTGGCCCTTTGGAACTTCATAAGACATTGAGCTAACCCACGAAACCAGTTTATTTGTGGGTGGCTGCGTGGATGGCAATCATGCCGATGGACAATCGCTACCTCGTCCAGCGCCGCCGGGGCTGGTATGTCGTGGTCGAGGTCCCGCCATCGCTGCGGTCCAAACTCGGCCGCCGGATCAAGCGGACGCTCAAGACTTACGACATCAACGTTGCCCGCGCTCGACGCTGGAAAGCCTTGGCGGAGATCAAGGAACAGATCGAAGCGGCCCACCCAAGGCTGTTCAACGCTGGTGGCTGATAATCGGCGTGCCCGCGTTTCGCGCGCCGTAGGTGGCGTCCGGCATACCGCCGCGCAATTGGCCCGCGCCGCTCTCGCACCCGGCCTGGGTGCGCGGCTACGGCGATTGGCTGCGATCGGGGTAGCTCCAGGTTGATTTCGTCGGGAGGGAGTGCTCGATAGTTTTCAACCTGCTCGCGAGCCATCTGCATCATCTGCGGCTTGTCCGCCACATAGCGCGCCGCAACAATGTTAAGCTCCGGCTCGGATTTGCCCACGAGCTTCGGATGGTCGCGCAATACATCTCTTGCTGAACGCAGAGCTTGTTCTTCAGCTTCGTCGAGGGCCGAGCTTGGATTGCGTCTGTAATCCTCGGCTACCGTCCAGCCCCCGTCCAAGAAAAAGCTGATGAACAGGAACGCATTACTCGACGGCTCACGGACCGTGTTTACGGCCTCATGAGCCGATTTAAATCGTCGGCCCGCAAGCTCTCCCTCCCGTATTGCGAAGAAGCCATTCTCCACCACCCCCGAGATGTAATCGTGGCTTGCCGGACCAGCCGTTGCGATCTTGAACGGTGTGCCATTCGGGATAGCAATCGAATGCCCTGGGCTGTCCAAGCGTTCCCGCCGCCAATAGTAACCGCCGCCCCGCAAGACTTCGATCAGAGACATTGGCATCGTATTTCGCTCGCTTTGCCTGTGTTCTGGACAGTCTGGATTTCGCGGCCTCGGCGCGTCACCTATCCCCGTCGCGACGGTCCTTCCCGTGACGTTCGACAAGTTCTCTATGCAGCCGTCTACTCCCGCGGAAGCCGGCTTCGGCGATCTTCAAGACAGCGGCGGCGGTCTGAAGAAACGTGGCGAGATCGTGCATCACGATGTGCAGCTTTCAGCTGTTGATGCGGGGAGTGTCGGGCATGCGTCTGGGTCATTGCAAGCAGGCTACGGTCGCAACTCCGGTTCGGGCTTCGATCGCTTTTTGCGCGTGGGCTGCTTGACAACGCCATCGTGAGTTGTTCTCGCCGGGCACCGCGTAACTAGCAGAAGCGCAAAGAGCCTACGACGCAGATTGAAAGGAGGAGAAGCGCTTGTGGCGCCCGCCTCCTCGGTGAAAGCGCGCGCGAGCGCCAAGGCGCTGATGTGAAGGCTCTCCGCTCGGTGCCACCACGGAAGCAGCGCATCGGTATCCATGTGGTAGCGCGCGAAGTGCCTCGGCACCCGCACTTGGCGAACTTTGCCGGTCACGTCCGACAGGAGCTGCTCGAAGTCCCTAGGCATCGGGGTCGCGGCTGCGCTACGAGCCCTGCCCCCACCCGGCCTTCCGGATGATCAGGCAGGCAGCGGATAACCTCGGGCCGTGATGCAATTCGCTCGCATCAATCCGAACCACGCGGACCTCGGTCCCTTGTCTGACCTCAGGACGGCCGTCGCCTTGTTCGGACTTTCGGATCACCATGCTCCACACCTTCCGCCGGTTCTCTTCATACCCGACAAAGCTCTCGCGCTGCTCGGGCGTCGGATGCGGGAAGTTGTAGTGAGCAAGGTAGTCATCGAGCGCTGCTCGGCCAAGGTAGCCGATCAGTCGGACGCCGTTTTGATAACCTGCAATCCGAACTGACGCATCAGCTGGGTCGGTATCGACGTGCAGGTCGTTGTCGTTCTTCGACATGCGCAATCCTTCAGCGGGTGCGCTCGAAGCCTTCGGAACGCGGCGATGCTATACAGCCCGGTCGCGCTCAGGTGGGTTGCGTCGTTATGAGGTCAAGCTGTGCTTGATCGCCTGGGGACGAGGCCATCATCCGTGCAGCGTGGGTGGTGGCGTGGGTGGTATGCTGGGACGACCCGTGTAAGCGGGGCAAAACCCCGGGCGGCGTGCATTTTTCCGCTTCCCCCGACGCGAGCCGGTACGATTCGGTTGGTGCATGTCACCGCCCGCCGATCTGC
>Ga0209040_10001979_pt1 | contig 16181 bp, 11 predicted proteins | sample BogFormECP12_OM3_FD_188240 | JGI IMG/M metagenome (GOLD analysis project Ga0209040, IMG submission 188240) | Bog forest soil microbial communities from Calvert Island, British Columbia, Canada - ECP12_OM3 (SPAdes) (version 2) | ecosystem: Environmental > Aquatic > Freshwater > Wetlands > Bog ...
CCGGACCGTCATCTGGTTGATCGAGTGCTCGACGCCGAACCGCAGGGTATGCGGTCCCCCCGACTTGCCCTCGAAATTCGCGGGAGTCCACAGTTCGCCGTTGCCCTGGTCGATGGTGACCGGCTCGTCGAGCAGGATCGAGGACGGCGTATAGCCGTTGTCGAGCGCGGCCGAGTAGACGAACGGCTTGAAAGCCGAACCCGGCTGGCGCTGAGCCTGAGTTGCGCGGTTGAACTCGGATTCGTCGAAAGAGAAGCCGCCGACCATGGCGAGCACGCGTCCCGTGAAGGGATCCATCGCGACGCAGGCGCCAGACACTTCCGGGATCTGGCGCAGCCGATACTCGCCATCACGTCCGGCGATCGGCTCGACGTAGAAGACGTCGCCGGGTTTCACGAGGTTCCTGGGCGCCCTGCCCGTCCACCGCGCGCCGTCAACCGTGACCGTGCCCGTCTGACGGTCCTGGACGACTGCGCCTGACTTGTCGCGATCGGGCTGGAGACCGATGCGGATTGCGGTATTGCTCACGTCGAGCGCCACCGCCAACTGCCAGGGCTTGATATCGCCGTAAGCCGGAATGTCAGCGAGCGGAACGCCCCAGTCCTGGCCGAGGTCGATCGACTTCAGCGCGCCATGCCAGCCATGCGCCTCGTCATAGCGCACGAGCCCGTCGACCAGCGCCTTGCGGGCCATCAACTGGATCTTCGGATCGAGCGTCGTGCGGACGGAGAGGCCCCCCTCATAAAGCTTCTGCTCGCCGTAGCGTTCCGACAATTCCCGCCGCACTTCCTCGGCGAAGAACCCGGCCGCAATCGAATTGGGGGTCAGCACCCGCGGGTTGACCACCAGCGGCTCGGCGCGCGCCTGGCGCGCCTGTTCGGCGGTGATGTAGCCGTCCTCGGCCATTCGGCCGATCACATAATTGCGACGCTCGACCGCCCGGTCATGGTTGCGGAACGGGTTGAGGGAGCTCGGCTCTTTCGGCAGCGCGGCCAGATACGCAACTTCGGAGATCGTCAGGTCATGCACCGATTTGTCGAAGTAATTCAGCGCGGCCGCAGCCACCCCGTAGTTCGAGAGGCCGAGATAGATCTCGTTGAGGTAGAGTTCGAGAATCTTCTCTTTCGGATAGGCCGATTCGATACGCAGGCTCAGCAGGATCTCGCGGATCTTGCGATCGAACGTGCGGTCGGAGTTGAGGAGGAAGTTCTTGGCCACCTGCTGGGTGATGGTCGATGCGCCCTGGACACGCCGGGAGCCCTGGAGGAAGACAATGCCCGCGCGCATGATGCCTTCGGGATCGAAGCCAAAATGGGTGTAAAAGTTCTTGTCCTCGGCGGAGATGAAGGCCTGCTTGACCAGGTCCGGAATTGAGGCCGACGGAAGATAAAGCCGACGCTCGCGCGAATATTCGGCAAGAAGGCTGCCGTCCGCGGCATGGACCCGCGTCATCACCGGCGGCTCGTAGTTCTTGAGCGCCGAAAAATCGGGGAGATCCTGCTCGTACTTCCAGATGACGGCGCCCAAAATCGCTGAAGCGACAACGAACAGGAGCGCGCCCGTCGCAAATATGAAGCCGAGAAGTCGGCCGATCCCGCGCATTCGAAACCTTCCGTTGCGCCCGTCGGCGAACCCGCATCGAGTCGCGACGAACTTGAATGAGGCGCATTCCCGAAGGCGCGCAATCCCTTCGACGGCCGCTCCACTCTCTTCAAGGCGCGCCGCGGGATAATCCCGTGCACGCGCCTCGACCGTAACCTCGCCCCTTTTGTGCGCGAGTAAGGCGAATCTATGATGACCGCGACGTTCTCGGCGCTCCGCCGATAGCGCAAAACGACCCGCCCCGGCAAGCATCAATGTCCCGGATCGCCGGTCGGCCGGCCGCCGAGTGCGACCCCTGGCCCGCCCGCGGCCCCCACCGTCGCGGTTGAGCCGGAAAAGAAGGCGTCGATCGCCTTGACCATCGCCGCGGCCGTTTTCGTCCGCCAGTCCGGGGAATTCAAGGCCTGAACGTCTTGGGCGTTGGAGAGATAGCCGAGTTCGACCAGCACCGAGGGAAATTCCGGCGCCTTGAGCACGACGAAGCCGGCAGAACGCTCTGGGTTGTGGTTTAGCCGGGCGGCGCCGCGCAGGTTCTCCACCAGTCCTCGGGAGAAGATATGAGCATAGGCGCGGGTTTCGCGCCGCTTCAGGTCGAACAGGATATCAGCGACTCCAGGGTCCTCCTGTGCCTGCCTTTCGTTTCCAGGCTTCTGGTCGGCGGCGTTCTCGCGCGCGGCGATGCGGGCCGCCTCGGCGTCGGACGCGCGCTCGGCGGCGGTATAAACGGTCGATCCGTTGACATCCGACGCCTCGGTCAGAGTGTCGGCATGGACGGAAATGAATAGTGCTGCATTGGCGTTGCGCGCCATCGTCACCCGGTCATCGAGACCGACATAGTCATCGCCGTTACGCGTCATCGCAATCGAATATCGGCCAGTCGCCTCGAGCTGGCGCCTGAGCTCGGAGCAAAATTGAAACACGAGCGTCTTTTCCTGGACGCCGCCAAGTCCACGGGCGCCCCCGTCCGCGCCGCCATGTCCCGGATCGAGGACCACAACCGGAAGCGGAGCAGGCGGCGAGGGGTCGGGACCCGCGGCGAGGGGCGCCGCCTGTTCCAGCGCGGCGAAGGCTGCAGCTTCGCATGGTTTGAGGTCGATCATCAGTCGAGACGCCGGGGCTCCGTCGACGATCGGCTTCGAGCCGACCTCGGTTGGACAGGCCGGGCGCGCGAGATCAATGACGATGCGCGATTTGCCAGGCGCGAGCATGCCAAAGCGAAACGCTTTGACCAGCGCGGCCTCGTTTGCGGCGGCCGGGCGCCCGACCGACGGATTGAGTTGGAAGTTGACCTCCGGCAAATCGACGATGATGCGATCTGGGGACCGAAGCGCGTAGACATGCGCCTCGATCGGCAGGGAGAGATCGAACACGAGCCGAGCCTCGTTCGCATCCTGCGCAAGCCGGGCGCCGACCGCGACCCGGGTCGAGGCTTCCCCAGCCCATACCGGCGTCGCGAGCGCCAGGATGAACGCACATGCGACTGCAGCGGCAAGCCCTCGTTTTCGCGGCATGTTCATCGGCCCCTTGCACTCTCCTTTACCCTCAGGGACCGCCTTCAGGCAATCGTCATACTGGCCACGCTGCCGAACGCCGCCCTCGCTCGAGCGTCAACCGGGATTTTGAGCCTCGAAGTCGTTTACGGAACGTGAATCGCTTTGAGCACAAACTGCGAGCCCGCTCGAAACGAACGGAGCGCCAACGGCGGAATTTAGGAAAAAACTTGCCAAGGCGCGGGACGACCCCTATTTATGTCGCGTTACGAATTCGGACCGAATCTGCGGGGCCGTCTCGCTCAAAGTTGAGCGACAGATAGGGCAAGACCGTCGGGCGACGGCTTGCGGCTCTTAGCGGAGAACGCCTGGGGCGGGCTGTCGGCCCGTCGGCTCAGTCGCTTTCCTTGTGGGCGGGCTTTTGTTTGAACAGGGGCCTCGCGGACTGAAACCAAAAAGCGATCAGCCGGACCTGCGCCGGCGGCTCGGCTCCGAATCGTAGCGTTGGCGCGTGCAACGCGCCGCTCGAAAGGCGACGAGCCGAGCTGCGCCCGGGTATTTCTTGACGATGTCTCCATCGCGCAACTGCAGCTTCACGCCCGCGATGACGGCGACTCGCGGAGCGGCGATCGCGCGTCTCAGGCAGAACCGCCGCGGCGCTTCTTTCCTATTTTCAATTTCCTTCATCTCCAACACAGACGCCGCGCGCGGCTCGATTGAACGGCTTTCTCAGCCTTCGACGGGTCCTTGCGCGCGGCGCAAGAGAGTTCTTCATGGCAAACAAGATGATCATCGACGCCTCGCACCCGGAAGAAACCCGGGTGGTGGTGCTGCGGGGTAATCGGGTCGAAGAGTTCGACTTTGAGTCGGCAAGCAAGAGACCGCTGCGGGGCAACATCTACCTCGCCAAAGTGACGCGCGTCGAACCTTCGCTTCAGGCCGCCTTTGTCGATTATGGCGGCAATCGTCACGGGTTCCTCGCTTTTTCCGAAATTCATCCGGATTACTATCAAATTCCAGTCGCCGACCGCCAGGCGCTTCTGGAAGAGGAGGCTCTTTCTCAACGGGAGGAGGACGACGAACCCAATGGCGACCGACGCAGCCGCCGTCATCGTCGTCCGCGCCACTCTGAGATCGAGGCACGGACGGGCGACGCGGAGACGATTTCGGAATTGGCGCCGGAGGAAGACGCTGCTCGGGACGAAGGGGAATCAGATTCGGCGGCCATCGAGACGGCGGACCCGGGCGGCGCTCTGGCTCCCGGAGCGGAGACCGCTCAGCGCCGCATTTCGGAGGGCCCCTCGGCCGAGCCGCCAGACGATGCCGCCGCGCCGCTTGCGACGGCGGACATAGCCGAGCGCAGCGAGCCAGAAGCAGACCAGACCGGGCGCTCCCAATTGCCCGTGGCCGAACCAGGCGACAGCGGGGCCGCCGACCACGGAAGCGAGGCGACGCCAGCCGCTTCCTTTGACCCGGTGCACACCGCCGGGCAGCGCGAGGACGATCCACATCCCCACGACGAGGATGACCACGAGGTGACGACCCTCGAAGGGGGTTCGGAGGAGCCAATCGCGCCGAGCCGCAAGACGTCCATCGAAGACGAGGGCGAAGCGGTCGAACAGGTCGGCGGCGACGCGATGGAGGAACTGCCGCGCCGACCGCAGCGCCTGCGCAGACAGTACAAAATTCAAGAGGTGATCAAGCGGCGCCAAGTTTTGCTTGTTCAGGTTGTCAAGGAAGAGCGCGGCAATAAAGGGGCCGCCCTGACGACCTACCTGTCGCTCGCCGGCCGCTATTCCGTACTGATGCCGAACACGGCGCGCGGCGGCGGCATTTCACGCAAGATCACCAACGCGCAGGATCGCAGCCGTCTCAAGGGCATCGCCGAAGAACTCGAGGTTCCCGAGGGCATGGGAGTGATCCTTCGAACCGCCGGGGCTTCGCGGACCAAAGCCGAAGTCAAACGCGATTTCGAATATCTCCTAAGGATGTGGGAGACCGTGCGCGAGACCACGCTCGCATCAAGCGCCCCGACGCTCGTCTATGAGGAAGGCTCGCTGATCAAGCGTGCGATCCGCGACCTCTACAGCAAGGAAGTGGACGAGATCATCGTCGCGGGCGACGCCGGCTTCCGCGAAGCCCGCCAATTCATGCGTCTTCTTATGCCGAGCCACGTCAACAGCGTGCAGCTTTATCGCGACACCCAACCGGTCTTCGCCAAGGCCGGCGTCGAGTCCCAGCTCGACGCGATGTTCTCCAATCAGGTGACGCTGAAGTCGGGGGGCTACATCGTCATCAACCAGACCGAGGCGCTCGTCGCCATCGACGTCAATTCGGGACGCTCGACGCGCGAGCACAACATTGAAGACACAGCGCTTCGCACAAATCTCGAGGCGGCCGACGAGATCGCGCGCCAACTGCGGTTGCGCGACCTTGCCGGCCTGATTGTCGTAGACTTCATCGATATGGAAGAATCGCGCAACAATCGCGCGGTCGAACGACGAATCAAGGACGCGCTGAAGAATGACCGAGCACGCATCCAGGTTGGCCGCATCTCTCATTTCGGTCTGCTCGAAATGTCGCGTCAGCGCATCCGGACCGGCGTTCTCGAGGGTTCGACGGTCGTGTGCGCTCACTGCCAAGGCGCGGGCGTCGTGCGCTCGACCGCGTCGATAGCGCTCCACGTGCTGCGAGTGCTCGAGGATGCGCTGATCAAGAGCTCGACCCACGACGTCGTCGTGCGCACTCGTACTCCGGTCGCGCTCTATATCCTCAATCAGAAGCGAGCCAATCTGCGCGACCTCGAACGGCGCTTCGGCGTTGCGGTCGTCATCGAGGCCGACGATACTCTGACCGGGTCGAACTACCATGCGATCGAGCGTGGCGAGCCGGCGACCGGTTTCAGAGGCGAGGCGGAGGCGCCGTCCTTGTCCACCGAAGACTTGGCGACTGTCGCCGAAGAGCCAGCGCCGATCGACGAGGATCTTGAGGACGAAATCGAGTCCGAACAGGACGAGGGCGTTGCGGAACAAGAGCGGGAAGGCGAACGCGAAAGCGCCGGCTCGTCCGACGAGACCGAAGTCGGCCGTCGCCGCCGCCGCCGGCGGCGCCGGCGAGGGGGCGACCGTCCGTTCGGCGAGAGCATCGCCCCTGACGCGCCGCAGCCGACCGACGACGGCCTCGCGGTCGTGGCCGAAATCGGCGGCGATCTTCAGGCGCCAATCGGGGACGCCGAGGCGTTCACCCGAAGAGAGCCGCGAGGCGAGGGCGACCGCAGCCGCCGATCGAGACGCTCGCGTGGCGGGCGCAACCGGTTCGCGCCGCGAACAACCGACGCAGGATACGGCGAGCCGCACTCCTCAAGCGATGCGGAAGGGATCGAGACGGAGGCGGCGGCTCATGCGGTAGCGCCCTCAGAGCCGGGCCTTGATTCGACGTCAGGCGCGGACGCCGAGCCGGTCGCGGCGACGGAGCGATCGCGCGCGCTCGAAACGCCGGTCGCCGAGATCGAAGAGCCGTTGCGCGCGGAGCATTCATCTTTGGAGCCGGAGGCTGCGGCGACGCTCGCAGAGCCGGCGCCAGTCGATCCGGAAACGCAAGCGCCCCCGTCGCCTTCGCCCCATCCAGTCCAGGAAACGGCGCCCGCGGCGGACGAGCCGCCCCGTCCGCGTCGCAGCGGATGGTGGCAGCGCGCCCGCGCCAGCATCGTCGGCGAGTGAGGCATGACGGGTCGCTCTGCGACCCGTCAGAGGAGCGCCGCGCGTGGCGACGCGCTCTCGTCACAACGCCCGCACTTTCGCGCCGCCAGCCTTCTCCACGCGCAGCCGATTGCGCAGCGGCAGGCCGAACGGTTCGGACTCGATCTCAAGAACGTCGCCCTTCTGCGTCTGGACATTTGCGCTGAACGAAAGCGTTGCAGTGCCAAAGAAGTGAACGTGGACATCGCCTGGTCGCCGGAAAAGCGCGTATTTGAAATGGTGCGCCTCGAGATTGGCGATCGAGTGCGCCATGTTCTGTTCACCGGAGAGGAACGGCTTTTCCCAGATCAACTCGCGGCCGCGCCGGATCCGCGAGACCCCCTGAACGTCTGCGGGAAGATCGCCCACGAGCAACTCCGGGCCGACGCTCGCAGGGCGTAGTTTGGAATGGGCGAGCCAGAGATAATTCTGCCGCTCGGTGACGTGATCGGAGAACTCGTTGCCGAGCGCGAAGCCGATGCGAACCGGCCTGCCTGCGTCATCGACGACATAGACCCCGACAATCTCGGGCTCCTCGCCGCCGTCGAGAGCGAAGGACGGGTTTTTCAGGTCGCCTTCCGGCGCCACGAGGATTGAACCGTCGCCCTTGTAGAACCACTCTGGTTGGGCGCCCGTCTCTCCTCTTCCCGGCTTGCCGCCGTCGAGGCCGAGCCTAAACATTCGCATCGAGTCGGTGAGCTTGGCGGGATCGGCGAGATCCCGGTGCATCTGGTCGCGCCCCTCCGCTGAGCCGAGATGGGTGAGGCCCGTGCCGGTAACGAAAACATGCGCGGGGTCCTTGTGATCGATCGGCGGAAGGACCCGCCGCTCTTTGAGCGCCCGGTGAAGATCGATGGATTTGCCGACCCCGCGGTCCGCGATCAGTTTGCGAAGCGAGACCTCCTCGGCGATCGCCTGGCGCGCCAGGTCGAGCGTCGAGCGCGCGCCTCTCACCATCCGGCTTTCGCCGCGCGCCGTCACCGCGAGCGCCCGCTTCCCGTTCTCGTCCACGAATTGGGCAAGTCTCATGAACGAAGCCCGTCGTTTTGGTCGACGCCGGAGCGCGCCGCAATTAGCGCCCGGATTCGCGGGTCGGTGAAATCGGCCGCGGCGATGGTCGCCCCCGCTGCGATTAGAACGTCGGCCCTCAATGTCGTGGTCAGGCCGACGACCGCGAGGCCGGCAGCAGCCGCAGCGCAAACGCCCGACAGAGAATCCTCGAACGCCACCGAGCGCGCCGCTTCGGCGCCGGTGCGCTCAAGGCCCTTGAGATAGGGCAGGGGATCGGGCTTGGAGCGCGGCAACTCGGAGCCGATGACGACAATCGGCAGACGCTCGCCGATCCCGAGGGCCGCTAGGACCTTCTCGGCGTTGGCGCGCGGCGCGTTGGTGACGACGGCACGTTCGAGCCCGTACAGGTCGGCGAAATCCAGGAGCGCAACAGCGCCCGCGATGGGTTCGACGCCGTCGAGGCTGTTGCGATAGTCTTCTTCCTTGGCGTCGATGGTCGCGGCCTGCTGCATCGGCGTCAAATGCGACAGGAACGCCTGGGCGATCATGGCGTTCGACGCGCCCGTGATTTTCGCCGCATATTCGGACGGGCCCAGTTCGATCCCGTGGCGCGCGAAGGCGCGCTGGAAGGCGGCGAGATGCTCCGCGTCGCTGTCAACGAGGGTGCCATCAAGGTCGAAGAGGAGCGCAGCGCGGTCCGTCACATCGTGGCCCCGATTTGCCAGGGCGTGAACTCCGCTTCCCCGTAGCCGAGCTCCTCGGACTTGGTTCGCGCGCCCGAGGCGACTGCGAGGATTTTGTCGAAGATTTCCTTGCCCTTGTCGACGATCGAAACGCCGTCGAGCACGTCGCCGCAATTGATGTCCATGTCCTCAATCATTCTGCGGTAAACGTCATTGTTGGTCGCGAGCTTGATCGAAGGGGTCGGCTTGCAACCGAAAGCGGAGCCGCGTCCGGTGGTGAAGGCGAGGACATTTGCACCCCCTGCGACCTGCCCCGTCGCGGAAACAGGATCATAGCCCGGCGTATCCATGAACACGAAGCCCTTAGCGGTCACCGGCTCGGCATATTTATAGACGGCATTGAGCGGGGTTGTTCCACCCTTTGCCGAAGCGCCAAGCGACTTTTCCAGGATCGTCGTCAGCCCGCCCGCCTTGTTGCCGGGCGACGGATTGTTGTTCATTTCGCCGCCGTTGCGCGCGCAATAGTCTTCCCACCAGTGAATGCGCTCGATGAGCTTATGTCCAACTTCAGGCGTCGCGGCGCGACGCGTCAGCAGGTGCTCCGCGCCATAGATTTCCGAGGTCTCGGAGAGAATCGCAGTGCCGCCGTTGCGCACGAGAATATCCGCCGCCGCGCCAAGAGCCGGATTGGCGGTGATGCCCGAGTAGCCGTCCGAGCCGCCGCATTGCAGCGCAAGCGTGAGGGCGCTGGCGGGCGCCGGCTCGCGCTGCGCCCGATCAAGCTGCGGCAACATCGCGCGCACACGTTCGACGCCCGCTTCGACCGTCTTGCGCGTTCCGCCCGTCGCCTGAATGGTGAGGCTCTGGAACGTCTCGCCTTCGACTATGCCATATTCCTCCTTCATGCGGCCAATCTGGAACACCTCGCAGCCGAGCCCGACCATCAGCGTCGCGCCGACGTTCGGATTGGCGGCGTAACCCCACTCGGTCCGCATCAGGGCTTCGAAGCCTTCGCCCTTCGACGCCATGCCGCAGCCGGTCCCGTGAACGAGGGGGATGACCCCGTCGACATTCGGGTAGTCGGCGAGCACCCCCGACCGCTCGACCTCGCGCGCGATGAGACGCGCCGTGGTGGCTGAGCAGTTCACCGAAGTCAGAATGGCGAGATAGTTGCGAGTTCCGACCTTGCCGTTCTTGCGTCCGAACCCCATGAACGTCGGCTGGTTCTCGATCGCCGCGATCGTTTCCGGACGCGCATCCTCGCCGAAGTGGTAGTCTCGGGCGAACTCTTTCACCGCGCAATTGTGCTCGTGCACCCATTCGCCGGGCGCGATCGCGCGCGAGGCGAAGCCTATGATTTGTCCAAACTTGCGAACCGCCGCCCCGGCGTCCACCGTCGCGACCGCCATCTTATGCCCTTTTGGAATGCGTTCGCGCGCCACGACGCCAGCCTCGGGCTGGGCGCCGGCTGGAATCTCGTCGATGGCGATGATCACGTTGTCCAGGGTGTTCAATCGCAAAGCGCGAGGCGTTGTCATGGGCGTGGTCCAACAATTGAGCGTTTCGTCACCGCGAAAACAATTCGGGCCGCTGCTGAGCGACGGTCTCGAGCAGGGCGCCTGTCACTCCGAGATGACGCTTCATCGCCTCTCTCGCCGCTGACCCATCGCCGGCTTCGACGGCTTCCCCTATCGCCTTATGTTCGCTGAGCACTTCACGCAAGCGACCAGGCGGCGACATCAAAAGGCGTCGGGCGCGTTCGAGATGAACGCGCAAGCCGTCGAGAATTTCGCCCGCGCGCGCCATGCCGAGGCGCGCCGTCAGAATATGATGAAAGGCGACATCTATCGAATAGAAGGTCGCCCTGTCGTCGGCTTCGACCGCCGCCGCCGCCTCCTTCAGGTTGGCGATGAGCGCGTCCTTATCCTCGCGGGTCATCCGGACGGCGGCCTCCGCCGCAATTTCAGCTTCCAGAGCGCGGCGGACGAAGAGCCTTTCGCGCACGTCCTCGAGTGAAATTCGAGAGACAAAAGATCCATGCTGCGGGGCAACATCGACCAGTTGGTCATAGGCGAGGCGGCTGACCGCCGCCGAGACGGGAAAACGCGAGACGCCAAACCTCCCGCAAAGTTCCGCCTTGTCGATCAAACGGCCGGGCTCGAGAGCGCCGGACAAAATCGCTTCTTTCAGTTCGCCGTAGACGGCTTCCGCCTTCGAATGGGCGCCCTTGGCCAAATTCCTCGCCCGTTCCCAATGTCGAAGCGACCCGGCTTCGCGCTTCGCTGCTAACATGTTAGAGGGTAGTGAGACGGGACGGCGGCGTCAATCCTTCATTCGCCGCAAAGAGAGAATGGGTATGGCGTCGCTGGCGTTGAGCGAAGAGACCACGCTGCCGGACGACGGTTTCGCCGGCGCGCTCGCCGGCCGGGTCTGGCGCCCGGACGTCGCCGGCCCCTCTGTCGTCGCGGTCAGGGCCGACGGCGTTTTCGATGTCAGCGCCGATTTTCCGACCGTGCGCGACCTTTGCGAAGTTCCTTCGCCAGCGGAAGCTCTCCGCGGCGCGAAGGGAGCGCGGATCGGCGCATTGGCGTGTATCCTTGCACACACCGCGCGCGACGCGCGCGCCCCCGACCGGCCGCGACTCCTCGCCCCTGTCGACCTGCAGGCCATCAAGGCGGCGGGCGTCACCTTCGCCGAATCCATGCTGGAGCGCGTCATCGAGGAGCGCGCGCGCGGCAGCCGCGAGGGCGCGGCAAAGGAGCGCGAGGCGATCGCGGCCATCCTTGGGGAGGAGCTCGGCAGTCTCAAGCCGGGCTCTCCCGCGGCGATGCGGCTCAAGGACGCACTGGTCGCGGCGGGCGGCTGGTCGCAATATCTCGAAGTCGGCATCGGGCCCGACGCGGAGGTCTTCACCAAGAGCCAGCCGATGTCGGCGGTCGGATGCGGCGATGACGCGGGATTTCACAGCGATTCGCAATGGAACAATCCCGAGCCCGAGGTCGCGCTCGTGGTCGCCTCCAGCGGCCGAATTGTCGGGGCGACGCTCGCCAACGATGTAAACCTGCGCGATTTCGAAGGCCGTTCCGCGCTGCTCCTGGGGAAGGCGAAGGATCAAAACGCGAGTTGCGCGCTCGGGCCCTTCCTGCGCATCTTCGATTCGACCTTCTCCCTCGACGATGTGCGCCAGGCGTCGATTGTGCTCAAGGTCGAGGGCGAAGATGGCTTCCGGCTGGAAGGCGGCTCGTCGATGGCCAAAATCAGTCGTGACCCCGTTGACCTCGTCGCTCAGACGCTCGGCTCAAACCACGCCTATCCCGACGGACTGGTCCTGTTGCTCGGCACGATGTTCGCGCCGGTCGCCGATCGCGGGGCGCCCGGCATGGGCTTCACCCACAAGACCGGCGACATCGTGACCATCGGCGCGGCGAAACTCGGGAGGCTCGTCAACCGTATGCGTCCCTGCGAAGAGTGCGAACGTTGGACGTTCGGGACGAGCGCGCTCATGCGCAATCTGGCGCGGCGGGGGTTGATTTGACGGCGCCGCGCGGACAAAGTTCGGCGTCGAAAAACCGGGAATGGCAATGAACGCGCTGCACAAGAATTTCATCGCCGGAGATTGGGTGGAGGGCGCGGGGGTCACGCGAGACATCAACCCGTCGGACACAAACGACGTGGTCGGCGAGTTCGCGCAGGCCGACGCCGCGCAGACCGGCGCTGCGATCGAGGCGGCCCACGCCGCCTTTCCCGCTTGGGCGCGCACGACGCCGCAGGAGCGGCACGACATTCTCCTGCGCGCCTCGTCCGAGATCCTTGCGCGTCGCGAGGAGCTGGCGCGCGTTCTCGCCCGCGAAGAGGGCAAGACCCTGCAGGAAGCGATCTACGAGGTCGGCCGGGCAGGGCAAATCTTCGACTTCTTCGCCGGCGAAGCCCTGAGAATACCTGGCGAGAAATTCGCTTCGGTGAGACCTGGGGTCGACATCGAGGCGACGCGGGAGCCAGTCGGCGTCATCGGGATCATCGCGCCGTGGAATTTCCCGATTGCGATCCCCGCATGGAAGATCGCCCCCGCGCTCGCCTACGGCAACGCGGTAGTATTCAAGCCGGCGGACCTCGTTCCAGGCTCCGCCCACGCGCTCGCCGAGATCATCGTTCGCGCCGGCGTTCCCAAAGGCGTCTTCAACCTCGTCATGGGGCGCGGCTCGGTGGTGGGTCAGGCGATGCTCGATCACAAGCGGATCGACGCGATCACCTTCACTGGTTCGGTCGCGACCGGCCGGCGCGTCGCCGCCGCCTGCGCGGGCACGATGCGCAAATTCCAGCTGGAAATGGGAGGCAAGAATCCGCTCGTCGTGCTCGCGGATGCGGACCTGCCGAACGCCGTCGAATGCGCGGTCAACGGCGCGTATTTCTCGACCGGCCAACGCTGCACGGCGTCATCGCGCGTCATCGTGGAGGAGCCGGTATACCGGCGTTTCGCCGACGCGCTGATCGAGCGCATGCGCGGGCTCGTGGTCGACGACGCGCTGAAGGCCGGAACCCAGATCGGGCCGGTCGTCGACGCGACCCAGCTCGAGCAGGACCAGTCCTATCTCGCGATCGGCCAGGGCGAGGGCGCCAAGCTCGCGCTCGGCGGCGAACGGCTCAATCGCGCGACGCCCGGCTTCTACATGGCGCCGGCTCTTTTCCTCGACGCAGACAACTCAATGCGGATCTCCCGCGAGGAAATTTTCGGCCCTGTTTCGGCGATGATCCCGGCGCACGATTACGACCACGCGCTTTCGATCGCCAACGACACGGAATTCGGCCTTTGCGCCGGCATCTGCACAACGAGCCTCAAGCGCGCCTCGCACTTCAAGCGCAATGCGGAGGCGGGCATGGTGATGGTGAATCTGCCGACCGCAGGCGTCGACTATCACGCGCCGTTCGGCGGCCGCAAAGGCTCGAGCCTGGGTCCACGCGAGCAGGGGCGCTACGCGGCCGAGTTCTATACGACGGTGAAGACGGCCTACACGCTGGCGTGAACCTGCGGCTCCGGGGGCGACTCCAACCATGATTCTAATTTCTGGCGAGGCTTTGATCGACCTCATTCCCGACCCGGTGAAGGCCAACGCCTATGATGCGGTCCTGGGCGGTTCCCCCTACAATGTGGCGATCGGCCTCGCCCGTCTCGGCTCGAAGACGGCGTTCGTCTCGCGAATCTCGGCAGACGGCAATGGCGAAGCGCTCGCCCGCGCCCTCGCCGAAAGCGGCGTCGACCTTGGAATGGTCGTTCGCGACAAGCGGCCGTCGACTCTGGCGTTCGTGATGCGGGGGACGGCAAAGACCGGGTCCCGTTATTCTTTCTACCTTGACGGGACGGCCTACGACGGTCTCTGGCCGTTTCCCAAGGAATGGCCCAAGGGCGGGAGGCATTTGCATGTCGGCTCGTTTTCCGCGGTTGAGAGGCACGGCCAGGCCGTGGTCGAGGCGATGGGCGCCGCTCACCCGGTTGCGACAGTTAGTTACGATCCCAACATTCGCCCGTTTGTGACCCCTGACCGGGACGCGGTCCGACCACTCGTCGAACGGCAGGCTTCGCTCGCTCACATGGTCAAGGCCAGCGCGGAGGACCTCGAGTGGCTCTACCCGGGCCGCTCGATTGAGGAGAGCCTGTCAGTCTGGACGAAAATGGGTCCGCACTTCAGCGCGGCGACTCTGGGCGAACGCGGCGCGCTCGCCATATTGGGCAAGGAGCGGATCGAAGTCGCCGCCCCCCGCGTCGATGTCGTCGACACCGTCGGCGCCGGCGACAGTTTCATGTCTGCGCTGCTTTCGGCGATGGACCGTGACGCCGCGCTTGGCGAAAGCGCCATTCCGCCATCGCGCGCCGATCTCGAACGATGGCTGCGCTTCGCGGCAACTGCATCCGCGATCACCTGCACGCGCAAGGGGTCAGACCCGCCCACACGCGCCGAGGTCGAGGCGGCGCTGAAACCCTGAAAGTCGGCGCGATTGAACTTTCGATCAACGCACGCCACATTGCGAGTGCGGTTCCGCGGGTCTAGAAGGTTGGCCGAACCGGACTAGGAAACCACACCATGGCAACTACTGACGCTGCCGCCGGCAAGCGCCGCCCTCGGCCGCTTTCGCCGCACCTCGGCATTTACAAGCTGACGATGACGATGGCGATGTCGATCGCCCATCGGATCAGCGGGGGCGCGCTCTATATCGGCGTTTTGCTCCTCGCATGGTTTCTCATCGCGGCTTCGACCGATGCGGCGACCTTCAGCGTGTTCTCGGCCTTCATCGAGTCGATCATTGGCCGGCTCGTTCTATTCGGCTTCACCTGGGCGCTGTTTCATCATCTCGTCGGCGGAATCCGGCATTTCATCTGGGACGCCGGATACGGCATGGACCCGCCGATGCGCGATCAGCTTGCGTGGGCGACGCTGATCGGCGGTCTTGCGCTGACTCTGATCGCCTGGTCGATCGGCTACGCAGTCCGGTAAAGGAGCTTTCCCATGGCCGATCATCCCTCCGGCTTGCGCACGCCCCTCGCACGAGTTCGGTTCCTGGGCTCGGCCCGCTCCGGAACGACGGAAGCGTGGCTCATTTACCTAACCTCGCTCGCGCTGATCCCGTTGACGCTCGGTTTCGTGTGGCTTGTGCTTGATCTGTTGCACAAGGACTACAACGGGGTGCGCGAGACTCTCGAGCGACCCCTGCCCTCGATCCTGCTGCTGGCCTTCATCCTCGCGGGCATCCTCCATATGGAGATCGGCATGCGCTCGATCGTCGTCGACTACATTCATGGCCCGGCGCGCGCCTGGGCTCTGCTCGCAAACACATGTTTCTCGGCGCTGCTCGCGCTCGCCTGCGTCTACGCGACGCTGCGCATCGCCTTCACCTGAGCAACTCTTAGCAAGACGGGACTTCGCATGGCGACGAACGGCTCATCCACCCCCTGGGCGCCGGCGCTCAATGGCAAGGCCTATCCGATCACCGACCACACCTTCGACGTTGTCGTCGTCGGGGCGGGCGGCGCGGGCCTGCGCGCCAGCGTCGGCTGCGCCCACGCGGGTCTGCGGACGGCCTGCATTTCCAAGGTATTTCCGACCCGCTCGCACACTGTCGCGGCGCAGGGCGGCATTTCGGCTTCGCTCGGGAACATGGGGCCCGACGACTGGCGCTGGCACATGTATGACACGGTGAAGGGTTCGGACTGGCTCGGCGACCAGGATGCGATCGAGTATCTCTGCCGCAACGCGCCCGACGCCGTCTACGAGCTCGATCACTGGGGCGTGCCGTTCTCGCGCACCGACGCGGGCAAGATCTACCAGCGACCGTTCGGCGGCATGACGACCGAGTTCGGCAAGGGCACCGCCCAGCGCACCTGCGCCGCCGCCGACCGCACCGGCCATGCGATCCTGCACACGCTCTACGGACAGGCGCTGAAGGCGCGCTGCGAGTTCTTCATCGAATATTTCGCCATCGACCTCATCCGCGACCCCGAGGGCGCCATCCGCGGCGTCGTTTGTCTCAAGATGGACGACGGCACGATCCACCGCTTCCGGGCGCAAACGACGATCCTGGCGACCGGCGGCTACGGCCGCGCCTATTTCTCGGCGACATCCGCCCACACCTGCACCGGCGACGGCAACGCCATGGTTTTGCGCGCG
>Ga0209040_10001980_pt1 | contig 16161 bp, 13 predicted proteins | sample BogFormECP12_OM3_FD_188240 | JGI IMG/M metagenome (GOLD analysis project Ga0209040, IMG submission 188240) | Bog forest soil microbial communities from Calvert Island, British Columbia, Canada - ECP12_OM3 (SPAdes) (version 2) | ecosystem: Environmental > Aquatic > Freshwater > Wetlands > Bog ...
TCTTAGGACTACCGAACCCACCGCTTCGCTTCACGGTGGGCTAGCTTCTGTTCCGCCCTGGCCACACGCCTCGCGCAAAACCGGCGCTTGGCGTAAGCGTGGCTGCGGGCTCGGATGCAACACCGCCGCGAATGGTCATGCCCCCACCAGTTCCAATGTACGACCCCTCGCTTGAGAATTTCGAGATGTTCAGGGTTGGCCATGGCCGCGCGACCTCGCTTGCTTCCGCGCTGGTGCGGATGATCTGGGTGTGGCTGAAAGGTCACACTCTATGCGACCCTCTCCGCTCAGTCAACGCACTAAACGTCGCAGCGTCGCGGAGACAGGTTAATACCGTCGGCGGAAATAATCCTCGGTCTCGCGCGAAAGGATGTATCGCGCACGCCCGAGCGCCGTAGGCGCGGAATTGCAGTTAGCCCAGGGTGAAGCCGAAGGCGGAACCCTGGGTAGGCCGATTATACGAATCCTGAGCCGGCTTTCAGCCGGCGACACAAGAAGAATCTGTGCCGCCCCTGAAGGGGCTTGGAATTCATATAACCAGTCTACCCAGGACTCCGCTGCGCTCCGTCCTGGGCTATCATTGTTCCGCCCTCCGGGCTCGGATCCGACGCCACCTCGGAGTCTTCATCCCTCTATTTGTTCCACTGCTCGACCCCTTGCTTGAGGATTTCGAGATGTTCAGGGTTCGCCATGGCCGCGTGACCTCGCTTGCTTCCGCGTAATGAAAAAAAGTGGATAGTGGATAGTGCCAGGCCGTGCCCGAAAAAAGTGGATGGTGGTTATAATCGATCTCATAAGCCGCTTTGTAACAGGGCACAGCCTCAGGCCCATCTTCCCGTTTTGGGAATCCGAGAAAAATATTTTCGCAAAATCCTGTAACGCTTTTTGGTCGAAATGCGTTTATTGTTGTGGCCCCCATAGCAACCTTCCCGGCGTCCCTATCGCGCCGAGCCGTGGGAAAAGCAGGTCCCCTTCGACTTCGCTCTGGGCAGGCTCTCGACTCGGACGGCTTCGCCGTCCGGAGCTAAAAGCTCCGGACTACCGAGTCCTCGCTCCCGATGACAAAAGGGCTTAGACGCGACGCTAAAGCGCCGCACCACTAAAAACAATCACCCCATCTCATGATGATCGTCATTGCGCTTCCCTGCGCAACGCGCCAGAATGGCTGAGTGAAAGCCCTGTTCAACTTAAGGATACTTTTCCTGGCGCTGGTGGCATTGGTGCTCATCGGCGTGGCGGGATTTCACTTCATGGAAGGCTGGTCGTGGTTCGACGGCTGGTACATGGTACTCACCACCATCACCACCATTGGCTACGGCGAAATCCATCCGCTTTCGCACGCTGGACGCATCTTCAACTCGTTCATCATCGTCACCGGCGTTGGACTATTGCTGCTGTTCTTCGGTGGCGCAACCCAGGCTTTGCTGGAATTCGAGCTACAATCGGTCTTCGGCAGGAGACGCATGGACCGCGAGATCAGCCACTTGTCGAACCACTTCATCGTCTGCGGCGCGGGGCGGGTTGGCCGCAGCGTCGCGCGTGAGCTGGCGCGCAAGCCTCTGCCCTTCGTCGTCATCGATAGCGACGAGGCCAAGATGGCGCGCTATACGGCCGAGGGCTGGCTGACTCTCATCGGCGACGCCACCCAGACGAAAATTCTGCAGCAGGCGCACATTGACACCGCCCGCGGCTTGGTTGCGGCCGCCACCACAGACGCCACCAACATCTACATCATCCTGAGCGCACGGAGCCTGAACCCAAAGCTCAAGATCATTGCGCGTGCCAGTGAAGACAACGCCGAGAAGCATTTGCTCACTGCCGGCGCCGATCGCATCGTCTCCCCCTATAACTTCGCCGGCTATCGTATCGCGCAAACTTTCATGCGCCCGAATGTGGTCGATTTCTTCGATACCGCCATGAACCAGCAAAAACCGCTGGAGATCGAAGAAGTGCAGGTGCAGCCGGGCTCGCGCTTCGCCGGGCAGACCCTGGAAGGCTCGCGTATCCGCCAGGAAATGGGGGTCATCGTACTCGCCATCAAGGGAGAAGATTCTCACATGCGCTTTAATCCCCCGCCCGACGAGGCGATCCACGTGGGCGACCATCTCATCGTCATGGGCGAGCCCGCCGGTTTACGGCGGCTGGAAGAGTCGGCGACGGGACGCGCATGAAGATAACCACCGCTGCCGAAATGCGCGAGATCGACCGCGCTACCACCGAGCGCTTTGGCGTGCCTTCACTCACCCTGATGGAGAACGCCGGCTCGGCCATCGCGCAGTTCGTCCTGGAAAAGTACGGCGAGGCGAATCGCATCGCGGTGGTTTGCGGCAAGGGCAACAATGGCGGCGACGGCTTCGTGGTGGCGCGCAAGCTGCATCGCGCCGGTCGCGTGGTCGAGGTCCTGCTGCTCGCCTCGCCGACCGACTTGCGCGGCGATGCCTTATCCATGTTTGAGCGCCTGCCGCTGCGGCCCATCGCAGTGCAGTCACAGCAGGAGCTTCATGCCGAGTCCTCGCGCAGCCTGGCGAACTGCGACCTCATCGTGGACGCCATACTCGGGACCGGCTTCCAGCCGCCAGTCAAAGGCCTGTACGCCGACGCGATCGCTGCGATCAACAGCAGCGGCAAGCCGGTGGTCGCGGTGGACATTCCCTCGGGCGCAGGCTCGGATGCGATGGCTGAACAGTCGGGCGAAGGTATAGTTCGCGCCGATGCCATCGTTACTTTCACCGCGCCGCGTCCGGCGCACGTCTTCGGCAATCTGACTCGGGGCCCGATTACCATCGCGCCCATCGGTTCGCCGCCCGAGGCAGTCGTCTCCAAGCTCGACCTTGAGCTCACCACACCGCGCGACATCGCGGCCGTGTTCGCTCCACGGCCTGCCGACAGCAACAAGGGCATGTATGGCCACGTGCTGATCGTCGGCGGCTCTCTTGGGAAATCGGGCGCTGCGGCGATGGCTGGCATGGCTGCATTGCGCTCCGGTTGCGGATTAAGCACGGTCGCCACGCCGGCAAGTGCGCTGAACAACGTCGCCGCGTTTGCGGCTGAATTGATGACCGAGCAGCTGCCGGAGACCGACACTGGCAGTATCGCGATGGGCGCTATCGAGAGCGGCCGGTTTGGACAACTGGTGAAGGCGATCGATGTAGTGGCAATCGGCCCCGGCATCGGGCGCAATACCGAGACCGCCGAGTTCGTGCATGAAGCAGTGCGACAAGCTAAAGTTCCGCTCGTTCTTGACGCCGATGGTCTGAATGTTTTTCAGGGACACACGGACCAGCTCGAGGGGCGCGCGCGTCCATTGGTGCTTACGCCCCATCCGGGAGAAATGTCGCGGCTGACGGCCCTTTCGATCAAGGATGTTCAGGCCGACCGGCTGAAAGTCGCGCGCGATTTCGCGCGTGAGCATCACCTCATTCTGGTGCTCAAGGGAAACCGCACCATCATCGCGCTGCCGGACGGGACGGCTTGGGTGAATCCGACGGGGAATCCCGGAATGGCTACGGGCGGCACCGGCGACATCCTCACCGGAATGACAGCCGGATTCATCGGTCAGATGCAGAATGACGTGGCGCGCGCCGCCATCGCCGCGGTTTACATGCACGGCCTGGCCGGCGATATCGCCGCCGAAAGAATGGGCGAACACTCGCTGGTGGCTACCGATCTTCTCGACGCTCTGCCGGAAGCCTTCCGCCGCGCAACACAGTGGGCAAAGGAAAGCACCGTCCGCATCGGATGATAATGTGCTCGCCATTGAATCGCGACACCGGCCCCGTCCGATGAATCTCGGTTCCGTCCCGCAGCACAAAACGAACTGCTGCCAGACGGAGGAAGGGTGCGGCGCCTTATTGCTTCTTGTTCCACTCCTCCTGCGACATCACCACCAGAGGCGCAACCTTGGAATTCTGCAGTTGTGAGTTTAGGCTCGACACCTCGGTCGTGGTCATCGACTGGAACTTGGCCGATGCCTCGTCGAGTTGCTTCTTAAGGATGGGGGTGCGGTCGATCTGTGACTGAGTCGGACGCCCGGAATAACCGTTCACGCCGCCGTACAGCTCTCCCAGATTTTCACGCAGCTTCTTCTCGCCGGTGATCATGCCGCCCTCCTTCACCGAGACAAGTGAGGAGCGAAATTCCTCGAGGCTGTCCGCCAGCTTCTGAAGCTGCGCTTTGGTCTGGCTGTCGGATGCGCTACTGGCACGCTGACGGGCCTGGTCGCGAAGATCGACCGACGCATCCACGATGTAGGTCAGTTGTCCCAGCATGTCATAAAGCTGCATGACCGTTTTGTGCTGCACAGCACGATCTTCCGCCGTGCTCTTGGTGCGCGGATCGGGCACCAGCTTGATCGTAGTGGAGTATGTTTCCTTACCCTTGATCAGCTTTACCGTGTAGACACCTTCCTGCACCTGCGGGCCCAGGAACGCAAATCCGTTCTCAACCAGCCCGGCCGCTGGTGGAACCTTAGGCGGCTTGGCCCGCTCCGGCCATTGGACGCGATTGAGGCCGCGCCGCTTGTCGCCCTGAATGGTGGTGACCAGTTTTCCTTGCGGATCGTAAATCTCAAGCCGCAAGTCACCGAAGATGTGGCGCTTCTTCTGGTAATAGACAATCGGCGCTGCCTCGGGCAGCGTGGGACCGACGAAGTCAGCATTGCCATCAAAGCGCTGCTCTCCAGCAGGCAAGGTGAGCGTCGCCGGCCGTGAGGGCAGGAATGCGGCGTCCGTCGCCAATATTTCCGGAGTTAAAGCGCGCAACGGAGTGAGATCGTCAACGATGAATATCCCGCGGCCATGAGTGGCAACGATTAAGTCCGATTCGCGAGGATGAATGACGACGTCGCGCACCGCCACGTTGGGCAGTCTGCCGGTGAACTGCGCCCAGTGCGCTCCGCCATCGATGGAAACAAAAAGTCCAAACTCCGTGCCGACAAAAAGCAGGTTGGCATTGACCAGGTCTTCGCGGACCACATGGGCATATCCCTTCAGCTCGGGCCTGGACAACGAAGTCCAGGTTTTGCCGTAGTCGGTCGTCTTGTAGATATAGGTTTTCATGTCGCCCGCGGCGTGGCCGTCAAACGTGGCATAAGCGACCGCCGGATCGAAATGGCCGGCTTCAATCGTGGACACCCAGGTGTTTGGTGGAAGGTCGGAAATATTCTTGACGAGGTTGGTCCAGTGCTTACCCCCGTCGCGCGTGATTTGGACGTTACCGTCGTCGGTGCCTACCCAGATCACGTTTCCGTTCTTCGGAGATTCCGAAATGGTAAAGATGGTCTCGTACTTTTCGGCATCAGAATTGTCGATGGTCAAGCCGCCAGAATTTTCCTGGTGTTGCTTGGCTGGATCGTTGGTTGTCAGATCGGGTGAAATGCGCTCCCAGGATTCGCCGTGGTCGTGAGAGCGGAAGAGAAACTGCCCGCCCAGGTAGATTGTGCCGGGAGCGTTTGGGCTAAGGTGAATGGGTGCATTCCAGTTGAAGCGAAACTCCGGTTCGTTGGCGCGCGGCAACGGCTTGATGTCCTTCGACTCGCCCGTGGACTTGCGGAAACGCGAGATCTTGCCGCCCTGATATTCGGCATAGGCGTAGTCGGAATCGGCAGGATCGGAGAACGCCCAAAAGCCATCGCCAAAGTCGATGTTGCGCCAGTGACGGTTGGCGATTCCATCTACTCCGCGAGTGGGGCCCATCCAAGTGCCGTTGTCTTGCAGTCCGCCGTAAACGTTGTAAGGGTCGGCCATGTCGAAGCTGACATGGTAGAACTGCGAAACCGGCAGGCTGTTGAGGAAACGGAAGTGTGAACCGCGATCCAGCGACTGGTACACGCCGCCATCGTTCCCATCGAGCATTTGATCGGAGTTGGCCGGGTTGATCCAGAGCGCGTGGTGATCTCCGTGCACGCTGTCGCCCGGGCTCTCACCCATAGACATACCTGAGCTGAAGCTTTTTCCGCCATCTTCGCTGACCGTCAGCGAGAACCCCGGTTTATAAACGCGGTCTGCATGGTTGGGGTCGGCGACGACCCGGGCAAAATAGAATGGCCGTCCGCTAATGTTGAAGGAATTATTGACCTCGATCCAGTTTTCGCCTGCGTCATCCGAACGAAACAGTGCAGTGTGGTTCTTGGCTTCCACCACGGCGTAGATGCGGGTGTGTTGGGAAGCTGGAATGGCCAAACCTATACGACCCAGGTCGCCTGCAGGCAGGCCCTTGCGCAACTCATGCCAGGTTTCGCCGCCGTCGCTGCTCTTTAAGAGGCCGCTGCCGGGGCCGCCGGAACGGAAGTTGAAGGGCTGCCGCCGCACGTCCCACATTGCGGCATAGAGCACGTTGGGCTCTTGCGGATCCATCACCATCTCGGCACAGCCGGTATTCTCGTCACGATACAGGACCTTCTTCCAGGTCTTGCCGCCGTCGGTGGTCTTGAAGACGCCGCGCTCCTGATTGGCATTCCACAGATGTCCGAGGGCACAGGCATAGACCGTCTGGCTGTCTTTAGGGTGAATGACAATGCGGCTGAGGTGTTCGGAATCCGTGAGGCCCAGGTTCTCCCAAGTGTCGCCGCCGTCCCGCGACCGGTAAATGCCGGTTCCGACGGAAACGCTGTTGCGCACCCACGCCTCGCCGGTACCGACCCACACAGTTTGTGGATTAGAGGGATCGATGGCGAGGGAACCGATCGATTGGGTGGCTTGTTTGTCAAAGACGGGCTTGAAGGTGGTGCCTCCGTCAGAGGATTTCCACACGCCACCGCCGGCGGAGCCGACGTAAATCGTCAGCGGCTTCTGACCCTCCTGCACAGCCACGATGTCTGCGATACGGCCGCCCATCGCCGCGGGACCAATCGGGCGGGCCGAGAGTCCACTGAAGGTATCGGAATCAACCGTGACTTCTTGCGCTAAGGTGACGCCGGAAACAGACGCAACGAGCAAAGCAACAGCAAGAAGACGCAAACGATTTAACATGACGTGTCCTCGACGACGACTGAGCAACGGATTACGAGCCTATTTCGTGGGCGCATCTGGCTTGGCGGGAGGCGCAGCAGGCATCTTGAAGATTGCGTCATCCACGGGCGTGTTAAGTTCGATCTTTGAGATCGTAATCTTCTGCTTCTGCTGGCTGCCTTTGATACCGTTTTCCGTTGCAAAGGGGAACATCAATCCGTTGACTTCTTTGTAGTCGCCCATCACCGCTTCCACCTCTTGTTCGCTGCCCCGGACATTGCGCTTCAACTCTTCCTTGATCTCCAGAAAGGAGTCAGCGTCCAGGTACATGGTGATAACGTCTCCGTTCTTGAGAGCGACCCTCAGCTTGTAGGCGTCGGTCCCCTCCAGCTTTTCTTTACCCAGCAACTCCACTTTGTTGCCCTTGCTTTTGTAATCGACTAGCGGCCCATCAATATCGCCATTCTCTTCCAGGTCTTTCTTGTCATCGGCCGACATCGTCTCCGGGTCTTTCTTTCCGGTAAACGGCATGATCTGCCAGGCATCTTTACCGTCATATGCCTGGATCGCAGTCAGGCCTTGCACCGTAAACTCCAGGCGCGCCATGTCGGGGCGCTTCTGGATCATCAATCCCGGAGCTTCCATTCCCGGACCCATGGTCATGGTGGCGGTGGAGCGGATGGTCTGCACAGACTTGATCTTGTCCATGCCGCCGCGGGCTTGAACGTTCTTGGCAATAATTTCGTCCACGGTTTGCGCCAACATAGATGGCACAAGAAGGACTGCGAGAGCAACAACCAGCGATAACTTCCGGAACACGATGCCTCCTGGAGCGACTTTGCCCCGTGGATGAATACGTAATCTGTTGGGAAACGGTTCCGCACGAAACTCTACGGGGCGAATGCAGACTAACCGGAACCAAAGAGCTGAGTCACGTCGGTTTTCCGTCCTCGCATCCGTCCACCTCGACAAAGTGGCTGAGTCGCTAATTGAGATGTACGTCATTGCGCGCCGGGCTAAAGTCTCCCCCACAACAGTGAACCTTGAATTGGCCACTCTTCGCAGGCTACTCCAAATCGCGCCTGAGCGGAAGGAGCCCCCCGGCTGCGGCCATGTTGCAAAGTCGCCGGAACGGGACCGCCGAGCTGGTATTTGCGAATCGGAATGCAGTGCGGTATCGCGTAACCTGAATCAATCACTTGCACCGGCGGGATCGGGCTGCGCTGACCTGCCCCAAGGATTTTGTGATTCATTCGCTACGCCATACAATGCTATCGAGACTTGGGAATCGGGCTTGGAAGCGTTCGCAATCCTGCGGATTGCTGGGCGCAGCCAAAATCGAGCTGAAATTACTGCCACCGGCTACAATCCGTCAGAAGGGTGGCACCTGGAAGTTGTTGAGAGGGCCTGTAGCTCAGCGGTAGAGCAGGGGACTCATAATCCCTTGGTCGGGGGTTCGAATCCCTCCGGGCCCACCAAGTCGGTTCGGTTACGCGCGCATGAAATTCCCACCCTTGGGACAAGACGAGCTGCCATGTCACACATTGATTCGCATCCTCCAGGTTCCTTCTGCTGGCTCGAGCTGGCCACCACCGATCAAGCTGCAGCCAAGTCGTTTTACTCATCGCTGTTTGGATGGACGCCGTCCGACATGCCGATGGGACCGGACGAAGTCTATACCATCTTCAAGCTCGATGGCCGCGATGCGGCCGCAGCGTACACCATGTATTCGGAGCAGCGCGCGCAAGGCATGCCGCCGAGCTGGACGCTATATATCTCGGTCGCCAGTGCGGACGATGCGGCCAAGCGCGCCAAAGCGGCTGGTGGCACCGTCCTGAAGGAGCCCTTCGACGTTGGCGAGCCCGGCCGGACGGCGGTTCTCCAGGATCCCACGGGAGCCGTGTTTTGCGTCTGGCAAGCGAACAAGAACCAAGGCACCGGCATCGCACATGTGGATGGAACTCTGTGCTGGGCTGACTTGAGTACTCCTGATCCAGCGCGAGCCAGCAAGTTTTACGGCGATCTATTCGGATGGAAGATGCTCACTGAAGACGAAGACCCCGAGCATGAATACCTCCACATCAAGAATGGCGAGCACTTTATCGGAGGCATTCCTCCCGCCAAGTTTCACAACCCCAAGGCTCCGGCCCACTGGCTGGCCTACGTGCTGACTTCGAATTGCGATACGACAGCGGACAAAGCCAAACAGCTCGGCGGTCAGCTTTACCTGGCGCCTACAACCGTGGAAAATGTTGGCCGGATGGCCGTGGTCGCCGACCCGCAAGGCGCTGTGTTCGCGCTGTTCCAGCATGCTCCGCGGGACTAGCAGCTGAGCCCGCGCGGTCAACGCATTTAGAGGGGATGCCTAGTCTTACTCGTAGCGCAGGGCTTCCACGGGGTCGAGCCCGGCCGCCTTAATTGCGGGGTACATCCCGAAGAACAGACCGACACTCATCGCCATACCCACCGCCATAACTATTGCCCATAGTGGCACTGACGTTGGCATTTGAGGGAATGCTAATCCTATCAACGTCGCTCCGGCGTAACCTAGCAGTACTCCGACAATGCCGCCAAGCCCAGTCAACACTACAGCTTCGGTAAGGAATTGGCGTATGACGTCCCCGCGCCTCGCGCCGATGGCTTTGCGTACACCGATCTCGTGAGTACGCTCTGTTACTGACATCAGCATGATATTCATTACGCCTACGCCGCCAACCAGTAGCCCGATCGAGCTGACGACGACAGTCATCAGCGCTACTGTACTCATAATCTGCCGGAAGGTGTCGGCTATAGCGGCAGCGCTGGTGATGGCAAAGCTGTCGGGTTTGTCGTAGTCCACGTGGCGACGCCGACGCAGCAGTCCGCGGATCTCATCCTCCGCCTCAGCCATCTTCCCGGGGTAGGCTTCAGCGCCGATGAAGTTTTCGTCGTCGGCAGGATAATGCTTATGGTATGAGTTCCAGGGGATACGGATGAGTTTGTCGGGAGAGTCGTCGCTCAAGAAAGCATTCTTACGCTTCTCCATCACTCCAACGACCATGTAGGGAACGCCATCAACCAGAATAGTCTGCCCCACGCCGTCATTTGCCGGGAAGAAGGCTTTATTGATCTCGTCGCCAATGATGGCGACGTCACTGCTGTGTAAGTTCTCAACGTCAGTGAAGAACCTGCCTTGGGCAACGTGTCCGTTATAGACCTCGTGCCAGGCCGGCGTTGCCCCCGCAAAGTCAATGTTAGCAACCTCATGCGAGCCGTAACGGGTGCTGAAGGTACGCATTCCCGGACCGAAGGTAAGCCGTTGCATCAGCTCAGGGGTGACGTTCCTTACGCTGGGGCACTCTGCCAGTATGGCTTTAGCGTCGTCGAGAGTGAGTGGTTTGCGTGCCCGTTCCTCGGGCGTAAGCTGCGAGGTGCGGAAGCCAAGCTCGAAGCGAAAGAGAAACAGGGTATTGGTTCCCCAATCGTTAAGGTAGTCGGCAGTGTTCTTGTCAACGCCAACCAGGATGGAGGCGACAAAGATCATGGCGGCTACGCCAATGACGACGCCAAGGACGGTCAGGAAGGAACGGGTCTTGTGCTCGCGCACCGTGTCCAGCGCCATGCGCGAATTTTCGCCAAAGTGCATCCGCATAAAAACAGTGACTAGTGGTTAGGGGATAGGGGATAGAAAATCACCATCACGGTTATACAGTCGTTAATGTCTCTGATGCCAACTTCGGCGTTCCTCGACCCAGTGCACATAGTTTACTTTCTGTATATCTATCGTTAATTAAGTCACTATCGCACAGATTAATATCTTTCCGGGTGGAAGCACCGGTAGTCATTGTTGTGCGCTACGCCCGGCGCACTGCATCACGCCAAGATATTGGGTCCACGGACCCACGGCCTCGCGGTATTGGTGGGCCATGATCCTGGCGATCTGGTGGAGATGAGTCAAGTCATGGGCTGCCCAGGTCGCCAGCAACTGTGACAGAGTAACGACTCCGAGAGCAGGATGCCGGCCACGCCGCTCGAGGTCTTCCGGCTGCAGGGTCAAGGCACGCAGTTCGCCCAGGTTTTCGGAGCGCAGACGGGCAAATTCATCCAATAACTGTCCCAGCGACTTGTCCTGGCTCTCCCGCATTTGTGCCCAGCGATCAAAGCGCTCGAAGGGATGGTTCTCGCCAGATTGCAGGATCAGCTTGGTGCGCACCATCCAATCCGTGCGTTCGCCGTGAATCAGATGGCCGACAACATCGAACACGCTCCAGGTGTTCTCACCTTCATTGCGGAGAGTCCACGTTTCCGGCAGATCACGGAGAAAGGCATCGAGGGTAGAAGGGGTGCGCGTGAGGAGCGATATTGTGTGCTGCAAGTTATGTTCTGTCATGATTCCCAATTCGCCATTCTCACTCGGGTGCTCAATCAAGTCCCGGTTTCGCGTCGTTCGAGTAGTGCCGGCCTTTCAGGCCCGCGTTAATCGCAGTTCATAAGAGAGGGCTTTAAGCCCCCCAGGTACTTCAGGGCCTAAAGGCCCTTTCATCATCAACTGCCGGACGCGGCGCTAAAGCACCGCACTACCGGTGCCTGACACTCGTCGAGTCTTTCAACATGTGAAGTCGTGCCTTGATACAGGACCTAGCCGGGCTGGCTAAAGCCGGCGCTTCCACCGCGCGGCCCCCCGCTATTGTAATCCCGCCATTCCTCTCATTCGCAAAAACCGCGAATGAGGGATGTCAAATGAGATTTCGCCGGGCGAAACTTTGCTTGACCACCCCACGCTGGGGGAGGCGTTTAAGGGTGCGGCGCTGGACGGACTGAACAGGCTGTGGGCTGGAGACCTGTCGTCATGGCCTGTTGAATCGCTTTTTGCGCCAGCGCGGTCATGATGGAGAACCCGCGATCGTTGGGGTGCAGGCCATCTTCCGCGAGATCGCTTTTCAGCAAGCCTTTATCATCCACCATGGCGCTGAAGTAGTCGAGATAGACGCAGTCATTTCGCACGCAGTAATCCTTCATCCAGCGATTGAGTTCGAGAATCTCCTCCGGTGGGCGCAGCGGGAAGAATACCTTCGCACGCTCGGTGTAGCCGTTGACGGGCGTGACCGAGGAAAGCACAACGCGGATGCCGTGAATGCGCGCGATATCGGTCATGGTCTTCAAGTTGGCTTCGATTTCTGCCGGGACGTGGGACCGGTGTTGCCGGCGATGTCGTTGGTACCGGCGAGGATGACGACGACCCTGGGCTCCAGGGCGATTACATCGGCGCGAAAGCGGAGCAGCATCTGGGGCGTGGTTTGTCCGCTGATGCCACGGTTGATGTAGGGCTTGCCGGGGAAATATTTCGCGAGATCCCAGTTGCTGGTGATGGAGTCGCCGAGAAAGACTACGCGCTCCTCCTTAGCCGGCGGGGGCGCAAGCTTGGCGTTGGCATCGCGGTACCGGGCCAGGTTTCCGAAGTCATTCATCCACAACGGAATTTGCGTCTCGCGGAATTGTTCGAGTATATGAAGGGCTTTAACCGTGTCGGCGGAAGATTGCTGGGCCAAGGCGGAAACGGAAAACAGGAAAAGCGCGAGGAAGAAACGGTTGGCGTTACGCAGCATTCGCAAAACATACCATCGCAGGGGAGAGATGTCAGTGTGGCACTTCCATTCATTGATCTCTGGCGCGGCGCTCAATTACCCCAATCCGCCCAAAAGCGGCGCGTCTTTGGGGCCCCGACCGCGTCGCACTACCCGTGCCCGGTTCTTCATCGGACCGGGCTGCCGAAGTCTGCGACGCCGACTCGAACGATCGTCTGAGGACGGCGTTCCGTCGGCGGCGTGGCCTCGTCTTTGGGAGTCGCGGGCGGCGCGATCTCGGCCCACGCTCCGTACACCTTGTTATTCAACGCCGCCACGCCAATGTAGTCGCCGAGGAAATCATCTCTGCTGGGAACGAAAGCATCGCGTGTCCAGGCATAGTTGGCGAAGGTCCGCCCGCCATCGGTTGAGCGCGCGAGAGTGACCATGGTCTGCTTGTTCTGGGGATCGAGACGGCGGTCATAGAAGATGAGGTTGGCGGCGCCGGTCGTGGGATCGACGGCCAGCCACTGAAAGAACTGATCAGTGCCGTCGTGCGCGGAATTCGAGTTCACCCGCACGGCCTTGCTCCAACTCTTGCCTCCACTATCCGACGTTGCACAGTAAACGCCGATATCGCCATCGCGATAATCGCTCCAGGTGGCGTAGAGCAGGCCTTTGCGGCCGCGGCTCGGATCGATGTCGAGCTGGGGGAAGCCGTTGGCGCGGTCAAGTCCCGCAGCATCGAAGTAGAGCGGCGCGGTTTGGACAACGCTGCGGCTCTTGTCGAATGTCTTCCCGCCATCATGCGATGAGGTGAAGGCGACGGAGTTGCCGTCAGCCCAGGCTACATACAGAGTGCCATCCGCCGCGACCGCGCCGGTGAAGCCCTCAACGGCGCCGTTGTCGTCACGCGGCAGTCCGTGATGCGTGCTGATCGTGACCGGCGTGGACCAGGTCTGGCCGCCGTCGGTGGAGCGCGAAAACAGGATGACCGACTCGTCAAGGCGGAACTCGGTCCAGCCGACGTAGAGGTTGCCGGCGAACTTGCTGTTGGTGTTGTCGGCGGCGATGTAGGGCTTGTCCTCGAACGGAATGCCGGGCTTCGTAGGCCGGGCGATGACGGCATGCGCTTCCGTCTCCCAGGTCGCTCCGCCGTCGGGCGAGCGGCGCACGAAGATGCCGTTGCGCGTGGCCCCGTGCGCCCAATAGTTGATGGTGCCCAGCTTGTCGAAGGCAATGTAGCAGAGAATGGCCGCGCCGTGCTTGTCGTAGATGACGGATACGTCTCCGGAAATGCGGTAATCCTTGGGGGCGGTGCCGGTAGCGACTTTCCACGAGCTGCCGCCGTCCTGCGAGTACGCTACTGTGGCTGGAACCTGGTAAGCCGCCACGACCTGTGACGGGTTCTTTGCGTTCACCGCGATGGAAGGCTCGTTGCGATAGCCTGCTTGCGGCGTGATGGTAAAGGTTTTGCCCGGAACTGGGGGAAGCTGGTTCGCAGGCTGCTGCGCGTGGAGGGCGGCGGCGAGGAGTAACGCGGGCAGGTAGAACCTGATTCGATGAGATCGCATGGTGGTCATTTTCAGGGCTAGTGTAAACGCACGGTCGAAAATCGTTAACCACAGAGACACAGAGGATCCAGAGGTTTTGTTTCTACAGCGTATTCTCCATGATCTCTGTGCCTCTGTGGTGAGTTTTTATTCCTAGGGGTGGGCCGCATGCCGCAACATTCAGGATGACAACGTTGATTGTTGTATTGTTTCTAGTGACTCGCAAGAGCGTGCCGGTTGCCATCCATGGTTCAGACGACGAGGCCTGATTGGGGTAAGCGCATCCAGCGGGCGATTCATCTCGCCGAGAGGAGTCCAGCCACTGCCGAGGTGCTGGCGTTCTACCGGCGCATCCTCGACTTTCAGAAGATGCTCTACGATGAGATTTCTGCGCGGCCTTCCATCGCTCTGGACATCGCAAATCCATTTCGCAAACAGCTCGATGTTGACATGGCTGCGAAGCATTTGCCGCGCTTGTTCTCGTTAGTGCAGAGCAGTGGACCATCAAAGCTTGCACAGGAGGCCGCGAGGGTGAGCAGCGTCTCCTCGGACCAACGACGCCGGATGCTAGACGATTTTCTTTCTGCGACCGAGGGCGATGATACCGGGGCAAGTTTGTTTTTCGCCCGCGTTTTGTTCCAGCCGCTGGCCGAGAATCTGGCCGCAGAGCAGGCCGTGCAGCTTGCTGGATTCTCGGGCTCGGTGTGCCCGGTGTGCGGCGCGAGGCCGCAGGTTGCGGTGCTGCGTCCCGAAGGTGACGGCGGCAAGCGATTTCTGATTTGTTCCTTCTGTGTGACCGAGTGGGAGTTTCGGCGGATTCTGTGTCCCGTCTGCGGCGAGGAGGATTATCAGAAACTGCCGCGCTATTCGGCCGACGACCTCGCCGCGGTGCGCGTGGAGGCCTGCGATACGTGCAAGTACTATCTGAAATCGGTGGACATGACAGTGGACGGCCTCGCGGTACCCCTGGTGGACGAAATCGCGACCGCGCCGCTGGACCTGTGGGCGGCAGAACAAGGGTACACAAAGATAAGGTCGAATATAATGGGATTTTAGGGGAAGTGCCGCCCCTGGCGGGGCTGGCGCCAATTCTCTTACCCTACCCAGCGCTCCGCCTGCCGGCTCCGTGCTGGGCTAAACTGAGCCGCGCCTACGGCGCTGGTTCCTGGCGACGGGCCGGCATCTCCTCCGGGATGACACCCAAAGTCGGGCGGCCTTCGCTCAGAAGGACGCTCGCCTGCAGTAGGTCCGGATTCCATTTGACCGCCATCGCCCTCGCGTTGTACGCTGCTTCGTTGTTTTTGTTCAGATGTGGGTCCCTGGTCGTGCAGTAACGTCTTGGTAGAGATGTGAACCGCACTGCGCACACATTCTTGGTTCTGTCGTCCATGCGCTGGCAAAGCAGTCGCGTTCCATTCCTACACATTTTCAAGGTTGCTAGCCGTTCGTTACGGAGGTCTGCGTAATGGATGTTTCCAGACGGGCATTCTTCAAGACCGGCATCCTCGGCGCTGCCGGAATTACGGTTTTCGGCTTTGATGCGCAGCCGCTGATGGCGCAGGCTGCGAGCCTGAAAATCTCACGATCGACCGAAACTCGCAGCACTTGCCCCTACTGTTCGGTGAGCTGCGGTGTCATCATCCATACCATCGGCGACAAGGCGAAGAACGTCACGCCGCAGGTCATCCACGTGGAAGGCGATCCCGACCATCCCATCAACCGGGGCACGCTGTGCCCCAAGGGCGCTTCGCTGCAGCAGGACATTCAGAATGATCGTCGCCTGCTGAAGCCGCAGGTGAGGCGTCCCGGCTCCGACCATTGGGAGGACATCCCGTGGGACCAGGCGATCGACGAGATCGCGCACTGGACCAAGAAGACGCGCGACGCGACCTTCATCGAAACGGACGCGCAGGGGCGTACCGCGAACCGGTGTGAGTCCATTGCATTCACCGGTGGCTGCACCGACACCAATGAGTTCAATTATCTGGTCGTGAAGACGATGCGGAGTTTGGGGGTGACGTGCCTGGAAAACCAGGCACGGGTTTGACACGGCCCCACGGTCTCAAGTTTGGGACCAACTTTCGGGCGCGGGGCGATGACCAACGGCTGGATCGACAT
>Ga0209040_10001981_pt1 | contig 16160 bp, 14 predicted proteins | sample BogFormECP12_OM3_FD_188240 | JGI IMG/M metagenome (GOLD analysis project Ga0209040, IMG submission 188240) | Bog forest soil microbial communities from Calvert Island, British Columbia, Canada - ECP12_OM3 (SPAdes) (version 2) | ecosystem: Environmental > Aquatic > Freshwater > Wetlands > Bog ...
GAGGCGTTTGCGGTCGGCTGTATCAGAAATTTGTCGCCGGAATTTGGCGCACCGCTCACGACGATCGACAAACCATCGGCCGATATCGGATTGGCGACTGTGCCGGTCCCGGTGAAGGCGACCGCGGCACCGGTCGTCGCATTGGTCAGCGTATACGCGCCGCCCTGATACTCGAGCGTGTAATTGTCGGGCGTCAGCGCCGCGACGCCGCCGGGGGCGATCGAGACCGAAGCGCTTGCGGTACCGCCGTTATTGGACGAGGCAGTCGCCAGCGGCGCACCGACGGAGAACAATGCGGCGCCCGGCTGCCCGGTTAAGTCGAGCCCGGAATTCTGCTGCGAATTGGCGCTGGTGCTCAAGGCCGTTGCGATCTGACCCAACTGATTGATGGCTGGATTGACCGCCTGTGAGCGCGCGGCGAGCAGGCCGCCCAAATCGCCCGCCGTGATCTGGCTGCTGATCGGGTTGTTGCCGTTCGCAGCCGTCGAGATCTCCAATTGAGAGGCGTTGTATTGATTCGGCACCGTCGTCAGGGTCGTCGTTACACCCTGCAATACCAGGGGCTGACCGTTGCCGATAAAGACGTTGAGAGCACCGTTGCTGTCTGTCGTCGTGGAAACGCCGACGAGTTGCGCGAGGTTCGAGACCAGCGCGTCGCGCTGGTCGATCAGATCGTTGGGCGGCTGTCCGCCGGCTTGCGCCGTCGCGATGACAATCTGCTGATTCAAGGTCGAAATCGAAGTCCCGATCGAGTTGATCTGTTTGACGTCCGAGGTGATGCCCGCGTTGATGTCCGTGTTCAGTGCCTGCAGCCGGCCATTGGTCGTCTGAATGCTGCTGGCAACGCTTTGCGCCTGGCCGATCAATGCCTGCCGCGCTGCCGCCAACGTCGGATCGTTCGCGACCGTCGACCAGCCGTTATAGTAATTCTGCAATGCACTCGTCAGCCCCCCGGCCGTCGTACCGATGATGTTGTCGATCTGATTTGTGTAGGTCTGCAGGCTGTTGAGCTGACCCAACCCGCTTTGCGTCGCGCTGTATTGGTTTTCGCTGACTTGGCTGTAGGCGCGAGCGATGCCGGCAACATTGACCCCGGCACCGATCGGCGTGCTCGCGGCCCCCTGCGGTACGGCCGACGTCAGCTGCACCGATTCTTCGGCGTAACCCGGCGTATTCGCGTTCGCGATGTTGTTGCTCGTGACCGCGATAGCGGTTCGAAACGCTTGCAGCGCCGAGAGGCTGATACCAAACAGATCTGACAAGATTCTATCTCCTGGATGTCAGCCGACGATTGCAGTTCGGCTCATCCTCGCGGTATCGGCGACCGCCGCCATTTCTGTAGTCCCGGCTCTATAGTTTCAGAGCCGCGACGCCGAGCGCCGTACGGAACGTACTGCTGTTCAAGATTTCATTTAACTTATTCGCATAATCGGGATCGGTCGCATAGCCGGAACTCTGGATGCTTGCGACATACGCTTGCGGGCTGTTGCCGCTCGCGAGCGTGCTTCGATAGCGCGGCGACGATTCCAGCAGATTCGCGAAGTCGTTGACGCTGTCCGAAATCGAACCATAGGCTCGGAATGCGGCTCGCCGCTGCACGGCCACTCCGCCGCTGAATTCCACCGTGTTCGCGGTCGCACGAGCGCCGGCCCAATTGTCGTCTGCCTTGATGCCGAACAGGTTGAGGCTCGGGGAGCCGTCGGCAGTGCGCGCCATGCGCTTGCCCCAGCCGGTTTCCAAGACCGCCTGCGCGAGCATCGCCGAGGGGCTCAAGCCCAAGGCGGCCGCGACCTCTCGGATCGTCGGCAGGATCTGATCGACGAATTCGCAGGCGTCCTCGGTCGTCACCGCGGACGCCCGCGCGGCCTGCGCGGTCGCAGCGGCGCCTGCGGCGGTGGCTGCAGCGGCGGCTGCACCGGGCGGCGGCGGCGCTGCGAGCGCGGATGCCGGCAGCTGCGCGCCCTGCGCCGATTGCCGCATCAACAGAGACCCCAATCCAAGGTCCTGGTGCTGGCTCAAGGTCAGCGCAATTTGTTTGTCGAACATGTCTTGATACATGCCCATCTCGTTGCTGCTTGGGTCACCCTGGGCCGCGCTCGCATCGCGCATGCTCTTGAGCATCATTTGCAGAAACAGCGCGTCGACCTGCTGTGCGACGGCGCGCATCGCCTGCGGGGACTTCGAATCCTGCTTGAGCGCGGCGAGCCCGCGCAGATCGCTGTAGGTGTTCGCGGCAGTCGCGGATGCGGCGGCGGCCGAAGCCGACGCGGCGGTAGCGGGCGCACCCGAAGCCGGTATCGCGGCGGCCGGAAACAATGTGTTGCTCATATTAGATCACCACCAATTCGGCCTGCAGCGCGCCGGCCTCGCGCAAGGCTTCGAGTATCGCAACCAGGTCCCCGGGAGCGGCACCGACCTCGTTGACGGCGCGCACGATCTGCTCGAGCTCGACGCCGGGCTTGAACAAAAACATGCGATTGGATCCTTGATCGACCTTGATGGTCGAATTGGTGACGACGGCGGTCTGCCCGACTCTGGCGAGGGGGCCTGGCTGACTGACGCTCTGCTCCTCTTTAATGGTGACGGACAGGGAGCCATGCGAGACGGCCGCAGGACTGACCATGACATTGCTGCTGATGACCACGGTGCCCGTGCGCGAGTTGATGATCACGCGCGCCCGAGCGGCTGCAGGCTCCACTTGCAGGTTCTCGACCTGTGATAAGAATGCGACGCGCTCGGTCGTATCGGCCGGAGCGCGCACGCGGATCGAGCCGCCATCGATGACCGCGGCGATGCCGTCGCCGAGGCCCTTGTTGACGATCTCGGCCAATCGGGTCGCAGTCGTAAAGTCCGGGTCGTTGAGATTCAGGATGATTGCGTCGCCTTGCGCAAGTTGCGAAGGCACGGCCCGCTCGACCGTTGCGCCGTTGGGAATGCGGCCGGAACTCGGGACGTTGACGGTCAGCTTGGAGCCGTCGTTGGCTTCGACACCGAAGCCGCTGACGATCAGATTGCCCTGCGCGATCGCATAAATCTGTCCATCGAGACCGTGCAAGGCCGTCACGAGCAGGGAGCCGCCGCGCAGGCTCTTGGCGTTCGCTATGGAATTGACCGTGATGTCGATCGTCTGCCCGGGCTTGACGAATGCGGGCAGCACCGCATGCACGGCAACCGCCGCCACGTTCTTGAGCTGAGGCGTCACGTTCGCCGGCACGGTGACACCCAGCTGTGCGAGCATGTTCGTCAGCGACTGCACCGTGAAGGGCGCCTGACTCGTCTGATCTCCTGTGCCGTTCAAACCGACCACCAAGCCGTAGCCGACGAGCTGATTCGTGCGTACCCCCTGAACCTGCGCCATGTCCTTGATGCGCTCGGCTTGCGCGCTCGCCGCCGCGAGGAGCATCAGCATCGACAGTACCAGGTTTCTCATGTAGCGCTCGCTAGGTTGGTCTTTGGCATTTGACTGCGGCTCAGAACGGCGAGAACGGCGAGTTGAAGAATCGCGCGAGCCATCCCATTGTGTTGGCACTGTTGACGACGCCCTTGCCCGAGTAGCTGATGTGGGCGTCGGCGAGTTTGTCGGACGTCACGGTATTGTTCGTGGCGATGTCGGCCGAGCGAATGACCCCCGAGATGTGGACGAATTCATCGCCCTGATTCAGATGCAAGGTCTTGTCGCCCTGCACGACCAAATTGCCGTTCGCCTGCACGTCGACGACGGTGACGGTCAGGCTGCCCGCGAGACTATTGCTCTGCGAACTCTGGCCCTCGCCGTCGAATCCGTCGGCGCCGCTCAGCGTGGTGTTCAAGATCGGCACGCCTTTGGTCGCGATGGTATTGCCGAACAAAGTCGGTCCCGTGGTGATCGCCGAGGTGGTCTTGGTCGTCTTGGTGATCGCGTTCTTGCTGGCCGCGGTCGACTCGTTCAAGGTAATCGTCAACACGTCGCCCACGCGCCGCGCCTTGAGATCCGCAAACAGCTCCATTTGCTGCCCGGTCTGATAAATCGCACCTTCGGTGCGCGGCGCGGGCGGCGGCAACACACGCGGCGTGGCCGGCTCCGGCTTGTGCGGCTTTGCAGGCACCAGGCCGCAGCCCGAGACGAGCGCGAGCATCGCGGCGGCGAGCGCCAACGACGAGGTGAATCGGCGGGTTAGGCGCCTCATGACAGGTTCGTCGTCAGATACTGCAGCATTTGATCCGTCGTACTGATCGCCTTCGAGTTCATCTCATAGGCGCGCTGACACTCGATCATGTTGACGAGCTCCGTGACCGTGTTGACGTTCGAGGTTTCGAGCGACCCCTGAGTGATCGTGCCGAGGCCGTTGGTGCCGGCAGTGCCGACTTGCGGCGCGCCGCTCGATGCCGATTCGACCAGTAAATTGTTTCCCGTGGGCTGCAAGCCTTCGGGATTGATGAAGTTCGCGAGCTGAACTTGCCCGAGCGTCGTCGGCTTCGGCGCGCCGGCCGTCGTGATCGACACGGTGCCGTCCGAACCCACCGTGACCGACTGGGCCGTGATCGGAATGGTGATCGCGGGCGAGATCGGATAACCGCTCGCGTTGACGATGTTGCCGGAGGAGTCCATCGAGAACGAACCGTCGCGCGTATAGGCGAGCGAACCGTCCGGCATCGTGATCTGGAAGAAGCCCGTTCCGGTGACCGACAGATCCAAGACGCCGCTGGTCTGCAGCACACTACCTTGGGAATAATTCTTTTCCGTCTGCGCGATGTGCACGCCGGTGCCGAGCGACAAGCCGGTCGAGTACTGCGTGTTTTGCGTGCTCTGCGCACCGACCTGCTGCACGTTCTGGTACATGAGGTCCTGAAACGCGGCGCGCGAGGCCTTGTATCCGGTCGTGTTGCTGTTCGAGAGGTTGTTCGCGATCACCGCCATCTGGGTGTTTTGCGCGTCGAGCCCGGTCTTGGCGGTCCATAATGCGAGATCCATGTTTGAGTTCCTGTGTGTTACGAAGCCGACATCAAGACGAGGCCAACATCAAACGCTCGGCGGCTTGTTCGTTGGTATCGGTCGAATTGATGCTCTTGATCTGAAATTCGTAGAGACGCTGCAGCTCGATCATATTGACCAAGGACTGCGCGGCATTGACGTTGCTCGACTCGAGCATGCCCGAGACCAATGTTACGTTCTCGTCCGTAGGTGCCTTGCCGCCGCCCTTGAGGCGCAGCAGGCCATCGGCGCCCTTCTGCAGATTTTTTGCGGGCGGATTGACGAGCTTGATCCGATCGACCTGCGATTGCGCGGAGGGCTTCAAGCCGAGCGGCACGATCGATACCGTGCCGTCGCTGCCCACGGTGACCTGCGTCGAGGGGGGAATGACCAAGGGTCCGGTTTCCGAGAGCACCGGCAAACTCCCGGTCGTCGTGATCGCGCCGCTGTCGCTGACTTGCAGGTCCCCGGCGCGCGTATACGCCTCGGTTCCGTCGGGCGCCTGGACCGCGATGAAGCCCCTGCCATTGATCGCGACGTCGAGAGAGCGGCTGGTGCTGCCGAGCACGCCGCTCGACAAATTCGTGCCCGAGTCGGCGGCGACCGCGTTGACGCGCGTCGGATAGCCGGGCCCGTAAATCGGCAGACTCGCGAACGAGAACGTGTCCGAGCGGAAGCCAGCGGTGTTGACGTTCGCGATGTTGTTGTTGTTGACGGCCTGCGCCTGCATGATCTGCTTGGCGCCGGTCATCGCGACATATAGCCCCCTGTCCATTAGTGGCTAATCTGGATGACGGTCTGGGATTCTTGGTTGGACGTCGTGACCACTTGCGCGTTCGCGTCGAACGCTCGTTGCGCAGTGATCATGTTGACGAGCTCGGAGGTCAGGTCCACGTTCGAGCTTTCCAAGGCGCCCGATTGGATGCTGCCGAATCCGGCCGACGCGGCGGTGCCTTGCACGACGTTGCCCGAATCGAAAGTCTCGGACCAGCTGGTGTCGCCGAGCTGTTTCAAGCCCTGCGGATTCGGGAAATTCGCCATCGCGAGCTGTCCGAGCTGCGTCGATCGGCCATTCGTGTAGACCGCCGAGACGATGCCTGCGGCGTCGATCGCGACCGTGCTGAGCTGTCCCGTTGCGTAGCCGTTCTGCGTGATCGAGGTCACGCCGAACTGGCCGCCGTAGGCCGTCGTGTTCGAGAAATTGAACGCGACATTGATCGGGTTCGCGCCGTCGGGCGGGGTATAGGCGAAGGCCAAGTTGCCGTTGACCGGCGTCGTGAGCTGGCCCGTCGGCGAGAACGTCAGCGTGGTCGTGGTCGGATTGGCGCTGACGTTGACGCCGTTGATCGTCTGATAGACGTCCCAGACGCTGGGATTCGCGGTCGCCGCGAAGAAGAAGGTCGCCGGGTAAGCGTTGCCCAGTGAATCGTAGACCGTCGTCGAAGTCGAATTATTGTAAGTGGTCGAATCGGCCGGATTGAATGGGCCGCCGGCCGGAACCGCGGAATTCGCCGGGAGGTTCAACACGACCGTCCCCTTGGTGGTCGCTTGCGGCGCGCTTTGCGCAGTCTGCAGATTCAGATTCGTGAGCGCGCCGGTATTGAATCCGCCGTTCACCAGCGGCGGAAACACCTGCAAGGCCTGGCCCGTCGAGCTCACGACATTGCCGGTCGAATCCTCTTGGAATTGGCCGTTGCGCGAATACACGAGGCCGGCTGCGTCCTTGAGCGTGTAGAAGCCGTCGCCGCTGATCGCCAAGTCGAGGTTCGAGGACGTTGTCGTGATATTGCCCTGCGTGAACTGCTGGGCGTTGGTCGCGAGCTTGACGCCTTCGCCCGTCACCGACTGGTTGAGGTTGGCCGCGCCCGAGGCATAGAGATCGGAGAATTCGGCGCGCGAGGATTTGAACCCGATCGTATCGGCGTTCGCGATGTTGTTCGCGGTCACGTCCAGATTCGAACTGGCTGCGGTCAGGCCCGATAAGGCGATGCTAAAACTGGACATGTCGATACTCCTGGACTTTCCGGTAATTGATGAATTCGTTCATTTGCGGTGCGCTTGCTAATTCGAGATTTGCAGGACGTTGCTGAAGAGCACGGCGCCCTGGCCTGCGATATTGAGGGACATGCCGGTGCTGCCCGCGCCCATCGTCACGCTCTGTATCGTGCCGCTGACGTAGGTGGGTATATTCGTGTTCGCGGCAACGCCCGCCACCTGTGCGCTCACGCTGTATTGACCGACCGGCGCCATCGCACCGTTCGCTTCGGTGCCGTCCCAGGTGAAATTGGCGATTCCCTTGGCGTGTGCGCCGAGATTGACTTGCTGGACGATGTTGCCGCCGCTATCGGAGACGTTGATGAGCACTTGCGCCGAGGTCTGCGGCACGGCCACGGCGCCAGCGACTGATGCGCCGGGGGCCGCGATCGTCGCCGTCGAACTCGGCACGAGCGCTTGATGGCCGAGCAGCGAGGAGGCCTGCATCGCTTGATTTCCGACCAGCGAATTCGACAGATTCGTGAACGAGGTATTGAGCTGCGTGATGCCCTGTACCTGGCTGAGTTGGGCCAACTGGGTGAGGAACACGTTGCTGTCGACCGGACTGGTCGGGTCCTGGTTCTTGAGCTGCGCGAGCATCAGCGTGAGGAAGTCGGTACCGCCGAGGGTTACGCCTGCGCCGGCGCCCGTCGTAGGGCTCGCGCTCGAAGGCGAAGTCGATGAGCTGCCGCCGACCGGCGTTGTCGGCGAGGTTGGCGAGGTTGGCGAGGAAGCCTGCACCGCCGGATGAATGGAATTGATTTGCATGGTTGGTCCTGCGAGCCCTTAGTGGCCCATCGATATCGTTTTGAGTAGCAAGTCGCGTGCCGTGTTGATCGCGTCGATATTGGTCGTGAACGAGCGATTCGCGGAAATCATGTTGGTCATTTCTTCGATCGAGTTGACGTTCGACATGTAGACGTAGCCGTCCTTGTTCGCGAGCGGATTGTTCGGCTCGTAGCGCTTCGATGCGGGCGTCGTGCTCTCGACGACTCCGAGCACACGCACCCCGGCGATCGCGCCATCGGCGTCGGCGCTGGTGTCCGAGGTGTCGAGCAGGGTCTGAAATACCGGATGGCGCGCGCGATACACCTTGGTGGGATCGCCGTCGACGCTCTCGGCATTGGCGAGATTGCTCGCCGTGGTATTGAGCCGAATCGTCTGCGCGTTGAGCGCGCTGCCGGAAATGTTGAATACGTTGAATAGAGACATGATCGCGCTCCTACTGTCCGGAGAGGACGAAATTCATTTCTGAAATTTGGTTGTTGATGAACGTCAGACTTGCCTGATAGCGGACGTTGTTCTCGGAGAACGCGGCTTGTTCGACCGGCATTTCGACGGTGTTGCCATCGAGCGAGGCCTGGTAGGGATTGCGATACTTCAACGCGCCGGGCGCGATCTCGCTCGCGCCAATGGCGATGTGCCCCGGCTCGGTGGCGCTCAAGGCGAGCCCCGATTGCTCACCGGCGCCGGCCAGCGCTTCGCTGAAGTCGATGTCGCGCGCCTTGTAGCCGGGCGTATCCGCGTTGGCGATATTATTCGCGAGCACGCCGAGACGCTGGCCGTGCAGCAGCAGCGCGCTTTCATGAATACCGAATATGTTGTCGAACATCGTTGCACACTCCTCGAGTGAAACTGAAGCAAGAGCTGTGCCAAGTCGCGCGATTCCGCTTAAATGCGAGCCGGCGCACGCTTTGGCCTCGATTAGGCCCTGATCGCGCCGGCGGCCGTATCGTGGATCGCGCTCAAGCGGCAAGGATTTGCCGCGTGCCGGCCGGCGGCGGCAATCGACCTCATCGCCCGCGCCTGAGCGCCGACCCAGCGTGCCGACCCGACGCTGACGGCAAGCGCGATCTGGCACGCGGCTTGCTTGGTAGAGACTGTGTCGCACCAGGCGCCAATATTCCGTCACCTATTGCTTGTCGCATGCCTCGCAGCCTCGAGGCTCGCGCCGGCGGCCGTGCCGAGCGGCGAGCTTCAGGACATCTCGCAGCTCGACACTTTGGCGAGGTCAGCCGCGGTGCGCGAATTGCCGGCCTTGACCGCCAAGCAGCGCCTCGAAGTGGGCCCGCTGCAGCCACGGCTGCAACTGGAGCGCTGCGAAAACGCGGTGAAATCCTCGGTAGCGCCCGGCTTGCGCATCGCGGGCAGAGTCGTCATCGAATTGCGCTGCGATGGCCGCAGCGCATGGCATCTCTATGTGCCCGTGCGCGTCGTCGGCACCTCGCAGGCCGTGATCGCCGCCCGTGCGATCGTGGCCGGCACCGTGCTGACCCCGAAAGACATCTCCGTCGAGCAACGCGATCTCAGCAGTCTTCCGCCGGGCTACCTCGACGATCCGGCGATCGCGATCGGGCTCACGGCGAGCCGCGCGGTATCGGGCGGCGCCATTTTGACCAATCAACAATTATTGGGGACCAGGGTCGTTCAGCGGGGTCAAACCGTCACTTTGATCGCCAGCGTCGATGGCATGAGCGTGCGCATGGCCGGGCGCGTCCTCAGCGACGGGCTCGTCAATCAACGCGTTCGAGTTGAAAATCTTTCATCCGGGCGAGTCGTCGAAGGAATCGCTCGGTCGGAGCAAATTGTCGAAATTGTTTTCCAATAGCCCTTCAGTGAACTGCGTCACAGTCGATAACAGGAAACGGAATGTCAATAGTGCACGTCCAAGTTAAAGTTCATCCAAACCCTGACGATAACCCCGTATGGGCAGACCGTTTGCTCGAGGAGATTTAGGTGACGAACAAAATTAGTGGCTACAACTCTTCTGAGGCGCTGACCCCCGCCCAGAACTCGGGCGGCAGCGGTCCGGTTGCGGAAAAGGCGCAGTCAAGCCCGCCCGCCCCGAGTGCGCCCGTCGCGCCCACGGCCGATCAAGTGACCTTGACGGATTCCGCGCGTACTTTGCAAAAGCTCAGCGCGGCGATCGCGAATGCCCCGGTCGTCGATTCAGCCAAGGTCGCGACGGTCAAGCGGGCCGTCCAAAATGGCACTTATGCGGTCGATACCGGTCGGGTCGCCGACAAACTCTTGCAGCACGACAGCGAGCTGAAGTAGGCCTCATGACAAACGACGCCCGCCACTGCCTAGAGGCCGTACTGGATCGCGAGATCGAAGTCGCCCGGCAGTTGGCGGCGACGCTTGCGGCCGAACGCGAAGCCTTGATCGGCAATACGCCGGCGGCGGCAGCGGAACAAGCCGCCAACAAGGTCGCATTGCTGGGCACGTTCGCGGGCCTCGAAAGCGAGCGACGCAGCATCGCAGAACCGCCGTTTTCACAGATCTCCGATACCGCGGCGCAGCGCTGGCGCGACTTGATGGAAGTCATGTCTGTTTGCCAAAAGGCCAACGACGTCAATGGCTACATCATCAATGTACGCCGCGTGCAGGTACGACAACTGATCGACGTCGTGCGCGGCGGTGCAGCCGTGACCTACGGCCCTCAAGGGAAAACTTTTGCAATAGCGCTGCGCGCGCTCGCACGGGCGTGACCTATGTTGGTACTCAGCCGCCGCGCTGATGAATCGATCTTGATCCAGCCGGCCGAAGGCACGGATGTTTCCATGACCCTGGAGCAGCTGTTCGCCAAAGGACCGATACTCATTACGCTCCTAGGCGGAACCGGCCGCCGTGTCAAGGTCGGCATTGAGGCCCCTGAGCAGCTCTCGATTAGGCGCAAAGACGTCGCCTGATTCGACATAAGCCCGGCGCTTCGCCGGCACCCTTCGCATTCGGCGGACCAATGTGCATAATGGTCGTCGTCCCCCAACCGCCGGCCGAAGGGTATGTGATGGAGCGTCGTTTGCACACTCGCCATCGGGCACGTACCACGGTGTACGTCGTGATGTCCGGCCGCAAGAGCCGGATTTGCAAGGCCAAGAACCTCAGCGCAAACGGCGTGTTCGTGGAGACGGAAAACCTGGGCCTGCGCAAGGGCCAACAGGTCCAGCTCGCGTTCGCGATCAACCTCGGCCTCGTGACGAAAATTCATCGACGCACGGCGATCGTCGCGCACGTCACGCGCGGCGGCACCGGACTCATGATGGAGCAATTCGCGGGGCGCTGATGCGGGCAACGCCGCGAGCGTCAGTCGCTGTAGACTAGCGGGGAGATGCCGCCCCTAGATCCGCTGCGCTCCGATGCGATTCGCATTCTCGGCGCGCGCCAGAACAATCTCAAGAATCTCGATCTCGACCTGCCGCTCAACGAATTGATCGTCGTCAGCGGCGTCAGCGGATCGGGAAAATCCTCGTTGGTATTCGATACGCTCTACGCCGAAGGTCAGCGGCGCTACGTAGAGACTTTTTCCCCCTATGCGCGCCAGTTCTTGGACCGCATGGACAAGCCCGCGGTCGACCGCATCGAGGGCATACCGCCTGCGATCGCGATCGATCAGAACAATCCGGTGCGGACCTCGCGCTCGACGGTCGGCACGATGACCGAACTCAACGATCACCTGAAGCTGCTGTTTGCGCGCGCGGCCGTCTTGCATTGCCGCGCCTGCGCAAAACCCGTGCGCCGCGATACGAGTGTCAGCATCGCTCTGCAGCTCGCAACGCGCTCAGCCGAGCATGGCGACCCGCGCCTGGTGCTGACTTTCCCGGTTGCCATTCCGAAGCACTTCAGTGCGGCGGAAATCAAGTCGCTGCTCGAACGGCAAGGATATAGCCGCATCCACGAGACGCGTGGTGGGGTTCTACAGGTCGTCCAGGATCGCCTGCGGTGGAGTTCGGCCGAAGGCGCACGCACTAGCGACGCGATCGAGAGCTGCCTGCGCCTCGGAGAGGGCCGGCTCGACGTCTATCCGCTGCCGGATTCGGGCGCGGCCGGCGAGGGCGAGGTTCTGCCGCGGTGGCGGTTTTCGACGGGCCTGCATTGCCCCGACTGCGAAATTGCGTACAAAGATCCGAGCCCGAGCAGCTTCAGTTTCAATTCGCCGATCGGCGCCTGTGAAAGCTGCCGCGGATTCGGCCGCAACATCGGCGTCGACTTCGATCTCGTGATTCCCGACGGCTCGTTGAGCCTGGCCGCCGGCGCGGTCAAACCCTGGCAAACCGAGTCCTACAAGGAATGTCAGGCGGATTTGGTGCGCTTCGCGCGCAAGCGCGGTATTCCGCTCGACCTCGCATGGCGTGAGCTCAGCGCCGATCAGCGCGCCTGGGTCATCGAGGGCGAAGGCGAGTGGAAGAAGAACGTCTGGTATGGCGTGCGCCGATTCTTCGCCTGGCTCGAAACCAAAGCATACAAAATGCACATCCGCGTGCTGTTGTCGCGCTACCGCTCGTACACCGAATGCGCCGCGTGCCGGGGTGCGCGCCTCAAACCCGACGCGCTGCTGTGGCGCATCGGCGCGGCGAGGCCGGGCGCCCTTGCGCCGGGCGCCCTCAATATCCGCGATTTGATGCTGATGCCGCTCGACGCCTGCCGCCGCTGGTTCGACGCATTGGAATTGCCGGCGCCGATGGATGAGGCCACGCAGGTGCTGCTGCGCGAGATTCGCACGCGTCTGCGGTATCTGACCGACGTGGGCCTTGGTTACCTGTGCCTCGACCGCCAGTCGCGAACCCTATCGGGCGGCGAGGTCCAGCGCATCAACCTCACGACGGCGCTCGGTACGTCGTTGGTCAATACGCTGTTCGTGTTGGACGAACCGTCGATCGGTCTGCACGCGCGCGACGTCGACCGCATCGTCGCCCTCATGCGCAATTTACGCGACGCGGGCAACACGCTCGTCGTCGTCGAACATGATCCCAAGCTCATTCAGGCGGCCGACCGTCTGCTCGACATCGGTCCGGGTCCCGGAGAGCGCGGCGGCGAGGTCGTGTTCTTCGGCCCGCTCAGCGACTTGCCGCTCGCACAGCACTCCTTGACGGCCGATTACCTGTTTCATCGCAAGCGCGTCGAGCCGCAACGGCGAGTCGCGCCGATTGGGCTCGCGGGCACGCTGCGCGTTGAAGGCGCTGCGCAGCACAACCTCAAAAATATCGACGTCGACATTCCGCTGCGGCGGCTGGTCTGCGTGACCGGCGTCAGCGGCTCCGGCAAATCGACGCTCGTGCACGACGTGCTCTACGCCGCGCTGCTGCGCGCCAAGGGCAAACCGACCGAGAACCCCGGCCGACACCGTCGACTCGTCGGCAGCGAATCGATCGAATCCGTCGTCATGGTCGATCAGAGCCAGATCGGCCGCACGACGCGATCGAATCCGGCGAGTTACGTCGGCGCATTCGATGCGATCCGCGACTTGTTTGCCAAATTGCCGGAATCTCGTTCGCGAAAATACACGGCCGGCACATTTAGCTTCAACGCCGGAAAAGGCCGGTGCCCAAGCTGCGGAGGGAACGGCTTCGAGCACGTCGAAATGCAATTTCTCTCCGACGTCTACCTGCGCTGCCCCGACTGCGACGGTCGGCGCTTTCGAGCGGAAGTGCTCGAGTGCAAGCTCGCGCGCGCAGGATCCGTGCCAAGAAGCATTGCAGACGTGCTCGATCTGACGGTTTCGGAAGCGCTGCAATTCTTCGAGGCAGACCCGGAAGTCCGCCGGCGTCTGCAGCCCCTGGCGGACGTCGGCCTCGAATATCTGCGGCTGGGTCAACCGGTCCCGACACTCTCGGGCGGCGAAGCACAGCGGCTCAAGCTCGCCGCTCACCTCGCGAGCCACGATGCGTCGGGGCGCGCCGCAGCGGCGCGCTCAAAGTCGAGCCCAGGGCCGCCGCACGGATCGCTGCACGGATCGCTGTTCATTTTCGACGAGCCGACGACCGGCTTGCATTTCGACGACATCGCGGTATTGCTGCGCGCTCTCAGGCGCCTCGTCGATGCGGGACATTCCCTGCTCATCGTTGAACACAATCTCGATGTGATCCGCGCGGCCGATTGGATCGTCGATCTGGGTCCGGAGGGTGGTGATGAAGGCGGCAGCGTGGTTTGCGTGGGTACGCCGCAGGACCTCATGCAGGTATCGGCCTCGCACACCGGGCGCGCGCTGCGCGAGGCCGAAGCGGCGACGGCATTCGGCCGCGCGGTGCAGGAGCCGCAGACACTGCGTGCGCCCGTACTCGGGGCGGGCGCAATCGAGATCCACGGCGCGAGGGAACACAACCTGAAGAATATCGACGTGCGCCTCGCGCGCAATCGATTCACGGTGATTACCGGCATTTCCGGCAGCGGCAAGAGCAGTTTGGCATTCGACATTCTGTTCGCGGAGGGACAGCGGCGCTACCTCGAATCCCTGAATGCCTACGCGCGCCAGTTCGTCCAGCCAGCCTCGCGGCCCGACGTCGAAGCCATCGTCGGAATTCCTCCGACCGTGGCTATCGAGCAGCGCACGAGCCGCGGCGGGCGAAAGAGCACGGTCGCGACGCTCACGGAGATTTATCATTTTCTTCGACTGCTTTATGTGAAGCTCGGAACCCAGTATTGCCCGGACTGTAAGGTGCCGATCGAGCCGCAGAGCGAAGATGCGATTGCGGCGCGCCTGTTGAAGGAGCACCGCGGGCAGCGGATCCGCTTGCTGGCGCCGCTCATCGTCGCGCGCAAAGGTCTGTACACTGCGCTCGCAAAATGGGCGCGCGGCAAGGGCTACGCTCAGCTGCGCGTCGACGGCATCTTGCGTCCGACCGCGAAATGGCCGCGACTCGACCGATTCGTGCTCCATCATATCGAGCTGCCCGTCGCGGAATTGAATGTGACCGCCGGCGAGGAGGCCGACTTGCGCGCGGCGCTCTCGGTGGCGCTCGATCTGGGACGCGGTTTCGTGCAGATCGCGATCGGCGCAGAACCCGAACTGCGCACTTTCTCGACGAAACGCGCCTGTCCGGTTTGCGGCACCGGATTTCCGGAGCTCGACCCTCGCCTGTTTTCGTTCAACTCCAAACACGGCTGGTGCCAAAGCTGCTTCGGAACCGGCCTTGAATTGCCGGATTTCGATGCCGAGCAGAGCGGCGAGGAATCGTCGTGGAACGAGGGCGGCGACGACCCGATGCAGGCTTGCGCCTCCTGCGGCGGCGAAAGATTGAACGCGGTTGCGCGCCATGTGCTGTTTCGCGAGCAATCGATCGCGGGCGTCACCGCTTTGCCGGTGCACGGCTTTGCCGCGATGCTCGCCAAGATCAAACTGCTGGGCCGGGAACGAGAAATCGCGCGCGACCTGCTCTCCGAGCTGCAATCGAGAGCCGAGTTTCTCTGCGACGTCGGCTTGGGCTATCTGCAGCTCGATCGAGCCGCGCCGACGCTCTCGGGTGGCGAGGCGCAGCGCATTCGCCTGGCGGCGCAGCTCGGCTCCAATTTGCAAGGCGTCTGTTACGTGCTCGACGAACCGACGATCGGCTTGCATCCGCGCGACAACCGAGCGCTGCTCGATACCCTGGATCGGCTTCGATCCAAGGGCAATACGCTGGTCGTCGTCGAGCACGACGAGGACACGATACGCCGGGCCGATCACGTCATCGATTTGGGTCCGGGCGCCGGTAAGTTCGGCGGCTATGTCGTCGCGCAGGGTACGGCCGCGGAGCTCGCGCGCCTCGGCAATTCGGCCACGGGACGCTGCCTCGCCTCGCCGCTCACGCACTCGCACTCGCGACGTCGATCGGTCGATGCGCACAACCCTGCGATTCGAATTCTCGGCGCCGCGCTCAATAATTTGCGCGACGTCGACGTGCGCATTCCGATCGGCCGCTTGAGCGTCGTCACCGGCGTTTCCGGTTCGGGAAAATCCTCGCTCGCCCGTGACGTGCTGCTCAAAAACCTCAAACGCCTGGTCGCGCAGCGAGGACGTAAGATCGATTTGCCTGCGGCCGGCTGCGCCCAAATTCTGGATTGGCAGCGCGTGACGCGTGTACTCGAGGTCGACCAGACTCCGATCGGCAAGACGCCGCGCTCCTGCCCGGCGACCTACATCGGATTTTGGGACGCAATTCGCAAGCTCTTCGCGGAAACCACCGAGGCGCGAATTCGCGGCTATACCGCGAGCCGCTTCTCCTTCAATTCCGCTGGCGGCCGCTGCGAGGCGTGCGAAGGCCAGGGCATGCAGCGCATCGAGATGAATTTCCTGCCCGATGTCCAGGTGCCGTGCGACGTTTGCGGCGGCCGGCGCTTCAACGCCGAAACCTTGAGCGTTTTGTTCAAGGGCAAGAGCATCGGCGAGGTCCTCACGATGAGCGTCGAGGAAGCCGCC
>Ga0209040_10001983_pt1 | contig 16155 bp, 13 predicted proteins | sample BogFormECP12_OM3_FD_188240 | JGI IMG/M metagenome (GOLD analysis project Ga0209040, IMG submission 188240) | Bog forest soil microbial communities from Calvert Island, British Columbia, Canada - ECP12_OM3 (SPAdes) (version 2) | ecosystem: Environmental > Aquatic > Freshwater > Wetlands > Bog ...
TCAACCGCGACCGAGCGTTAACGGATGAGTTAAAAGGGAGGCGGAAGAGGAGCTCCGGCCCGGGCTCGTGAGCACGAAGCGCCTGCCCCGATTCAGCAAGCCGGCGGCCCGGACAGCGCGCAGGAGATCCATATTCCCGTCGCCTTCCCGCAGCTTTTCAAATTGCAATACGACTGGGACTATGCCAGCGAACCCGAGCCCAGGCTTTCCGGCAAGCGCGTCTACCTGCCGCGCGGCAAGGTGCTTGGCGGCTCGAGCTCCATGAACGCCATGATCTACATTCGCGGGAGCCGCGCCGATTATGACGGCTGGGCGGCGGGCGGCGCGAAAGGCTGGAGCTACAACGAGGTTCTCCCTATTTCATCAAGGCTGAGGCTAACGAGCGCGGCGAGGACCAGTTCCATGGGCGTCTCGGACCGCTTTCGGTCTGCGAGGGACGTTCGCGCAATCCGCTGATGGACGCTTTCTCAAGGTGATCACCGGCGCACACGCGACGAAAATCCTGTTCGACGGCAAGCGCGCGAGCGGCGTCGAGATCGCGGTCGACGGCCGCCTCGAGGAGGTCCGCGCCGACAAGGAAGTGATCCTCTCCGCCGGCGCCTACAATTCCCCGCAGCTGCTCATGCTGTCGGGAATCGGGCCCGCGGCGGACCTCGCGATGCTGCAGATCCCGGTGCGCGAGGACCTACCCGTCCGGGTCGGGCTGCAGGACCACCCGATGACGCTCATGAGCTGGTACACCGATACCGAAACCCTGATGAGCGCGCTCACCCCCGAGAATGTCGGGCTGTTGCAGAGCGAAGGCCGCGGTCCGCTGACGTCGAACATCGGCGAAGCCGGCGGATTCTTCCGCACCCGCCCCGGGCTTGAGGCGCCGGACGTCCAGTTCCACGCCGCCCCGGTCATGTTCTATGAAGAGGGCATGGGCCTTCTCACCGCCCACGCCTTTGGCTATGGCCCCTGCGTCCTGAAGCCGATGAGCCGCGGCAAGGTCTCGCTCCGAGGCGCCAACCCGTTCTCGAAGCCCCGGATCATGCACAATTACTTCGCCGCGCCCGAAGACCGGCAGAGCATGATCGAGGGCATTCGCATCGGCCTCGAGATCGCGGCGCGGCCGGCGCTCCGCGCGCATATCAAGGCGCCGCATATCACGCCGAAATCCGCATCCGAAACGGATGTCTGGGAGCATATCCAGAAGGAAACCCAGACCGTCTATCAGCCGACCAGCACCTGCGCGATCGGGCCGGTGGTGGACAGCGAACTCAAGGTGCACGGGTTAGAGGCGTTACGCGTGGTCGACGCCTCGGTGATGCCGAGCGTCGTGCGCGGCAACACCAATGCGCCGACGATCATGATCGCCGAACGCGTCGCGGATCTGGTCCGCGGCGCCGCGCGCGCGGCGGCGAGGGTGCAGTGAGGGAGCGCATCTATTGCAGTTGGAGCGGGAGCGGATGCTCGGCGTCCGCATAGGCGCTTTGGTCCGCTCAGCCGGCGATCATGCGGCTCGCACCCGCGTAACATGGGCTGTATCTGGACCGACAATGTCTGCGGCCGCCCACGTGTCATGATCGGCCCCGGCGACGAGGCCAGGGCCCTGCTCGTGGCGCCGATCAGCGCTTGGTAATAACGACTTCGAGATATCCGCTCGGCGCCACCATTGTGCCGTCCTCGGCCTTGTTCGTGCGGGCGAACAGGCTGAGCAGATCGCCCTTCAGATCGTGTTGCCCGGTCTCGTCGAGGGCCGCGAACGCCTTCAGCATCGGTCCGTAGTAGGTCTTCAGCACCTGCTGGAAGTGCTCCGGCGAGCGATAGCGGAAGTTGAAAACGCGCGGCTCGATCGCGATCGAGGCGGCGGCTGCGCCGAACATGTCCGCCAGCCGCTCGCGCGTGCCCCAGAGAGCGGGCGACTTCGCTCCGGCCGGCGGCGGCAGATGCTTGCCGAGCGTCTTGAAGACTTGTCCAATCAAGCCTTCCGGCGTCCAGTTCGCGAGACCGATCTTGCCCCCTGCTCTGCAGACGCGCAGGAGCTCGGCGGCAGCCTGGTCCTGGTTGGGGGTGAACATCACCCCGAAGGTCGAGACGACCGCGTCGAAGGCGCCGTCGGGGAACGGAAGCGATTCGGCATCGGCCTCCCTGAATTCGATCGTGAGGCCATCGGCTGACGCCCGAGCCCGGCCGCGCTCGAGCAGGCTCGGCACATAGTCGGTCGAAACGACGTCGCACCAGCGTCTCGCCGCCGCCAGGCTGACGTTCCCGTTGCCGGCGGCCACGTCGAGCACTTTCTGGCCTGACCGAAGATCGAGAGCTTCGCAAAGCTCCTCGCCGACAATCTGCAAAGTCGTGCCGACCACGGCATAGTCGCCGGAGGACCAGGCAGCCTTTTGCCGCGTCTTCAGGACGCGAGATCGGGCGCCGCGGCCGTAGAGGGCTGATCGGCGGGTTTGACGATGGTTTGGGTTGCGGTCGTCATTGTCTTCTCCTGTCGTTCGCCGCGGGGTCCATGTGTCCGAGGCGTCCCGGCTCGGTGGCCACGGTCCACTGCGGTCGCGGCGATTGGGGTCGGGATGTGCTAAGGATGCCGGCAGGGCCGCCAAAAGACTTTGCCCGGAGCTTGATTTGTCATTGAGATAGGCTTGATTGTTCCTTGAGAGCCGATCGTCGCCCAGTGAGACGCGAAAGGTGCAATTTCACTTTGCGGACCATGTGCTTGATACCAACCGCCGTGAGTTGCGCCGCGGTCAGGAGCCCGTTGCGGTTGAGCCGCAAGTGTTCGACCTGCTGGTTTACCTGGTCGAGAACCGCGACCGAGTCGTCAGCAAGGACGATTTGATCGCATCGGTCTGGGGCGGCCGGATCGTGTCGGAGTCGACCCTGACGAGCCGCGTCAACGCGGCGAGGAGGGCTGTCGGCGACAGCGGCGAGGAGCAAAAGTTGATCCGCACGATCGCGCGCAAGGGGATGCGGTTCGTCGGCGCCGTGCACATGCAGGAAGACCGCGACGACAGGGCGCAGGAGCGCTCCACGGGCCAAGCCCGGAAAATTGCGGCGATCCTGGCCGCCGACGTCGTCGGTTACGGCCGGCTCGCCGCCGCCGACGAGGAAAGGATTCTGGCGCGCCTCCGCGCGCTGCGCAGCGACCTGATTGACCCGACGATTGCCGTCCACCACGGCAGGGTCGTCAAGCGCACAGGTGACGGGCTGATCATTGAATTTCGCAGCGTGGTCGACGCCGTGCGCTGCGCGGTCGAGGTCCAGGGCGCCATGGTCGAACGCAACACGGGCGTCCCGCCGGACAAGCGCATCGCGTTCCGCGTCGGCGTGCATCTGGGCGACGTCGTGGAGGAAGCGGACGGCGATCTGATGGGCGACGGCGTCAATATCGCAGCCCGGCTGGAGGGAATTTGCGAGCCGGGAGCCGTCTGCCTTTCGGGGGCGGCCTACGAACAGGTGCGCGATCGGGTGAGGGAGACGTTCATCGATCTCGGCGAAAAGCCGCTCAAGAACGTCGGGCGGCCAGTGCGCGTCTACGCCGTGGCGCCAGACCGCGCCACGGGAGCCGAACCGGCCACGCCGGAAAAGCGGTTCCGTCTCGCATTGCCCGACAAGCCCTCGATCGCCGTGCTGCCGTTCCAGAACATGAGCGGCGATCCGGAACAGGAGTATTTTTCCGACGGCATCAGCGAAGACATCATCACAGCGCTCTCCAAGTTGCGCTGGTTCTTTGTGATCGCGCGCAATTCCTCATTCACCTATAAGGGTAAGGCCGTCCATATGAAGCAGGTCGCCGACGAGCTCGGCGTCGGTTACGTTCTCGAGGGCAGCGTGCGCAAAGGGGGCGATCGGGTGCGCATCACAGCCCAACTCAACGACGTCACCACCGGAAGTCATATCTGGGCCGAGCGCTATGACCGTGACCTCGCCAACGTGTTTGCGGTGCAGGACGAAATCACCGAGGCGATCGTCGCAGCAATCGAGCCTCAACTCTACGCCGCGGAAAATTTCCGCGCCCAACGCAAGCCGCCGGACAGCATGGATGCGTGGGATCTGGTGATGCGGGCGCTGTCGCATTTCTGGCGGGTCACGCGACAGGACAACGTGGTCGCGCAGGCGCTATTGGAGAAAGCGATCGCGATCGATCCGGGCTACGGCCAGGCGTCGGGCGTCCTCGCCGCCAGCCACATGTTTTGCGCGCATATGGGTTGGGCGGACAAGGCGAGCGTAGCGCCGATCGCCGAGAACGCGGCGCTTGCGGCGATCCGCGCCGATGACGAGGATCCGTGGGCCCATCTCGCCTTGGGGTGCGTCCATTTGTTTGCGCGTCGCTTGGACGACTCGCTCGCCGAATTCGAGCTGGCCCTGCGCCTCAATCCGAACTTCGCTTTTGCTCAAGGCTACTACGGTCTGACGCTCTCCTACTGCGGACGCTGGCAGGAAGCCGCGCTGGCGGCGAGCCGCGCCCTGCGCCTCAGTCCGCGCGATCCGCTTTTGGCGGTCTATCATGGCATCGCCGCTTACGCGCAGTTCGTCGGCCGCAACTACGACGAAGCGATGCGGCTGGCGCGCCAGGCCTTGCGCCAACGCGCCGATTTTGTCGGCGCGCATCGGGTGCTGACCGCTGCCTCCGGCATGGCTGGCCAGACCGAGGTCGCGGCGGCCGCGCTCCGGGAGCTTCGCCGCGCCCAGCCCAACATCTCCCTGGCCTGGATCGCGAAGGAAATGCCGATCAAGCTGGAAGCCGAGCGTGAGCACTACCTCGAAGGCTTCCGTCGAGCAGGGTTGGACTAGCTTTGGCCTTGCACGTGCGGACAACGCGGCGGCTCTAACGCCCCGCACCCTCCTCGCCGTCCGTCGCCTGCTTCAGAAGGCGGTCGAGGGTTTCAGGCTCGGTCGGGAAGCCTGCGTCGACCCAGAGATCGCGAAACGCGCTGAGGATCTGTCCGACTCGGGGACCGGCCGGAACGCCTCGAGCCGCGAGATCCGCCCCGCCGACCGGAAGCTCAGACTCCGGGGCGTCGGCGAGGAACCGGTCGGCGCCGGCGAAGGCGGCATCGTCGCCGCTCGCCCTCGATTCGGCCTGGGCGAGCACGAGCGCGTCGCGCGCGGCGCGGCGCCTGACCGCGAACAGCAATTTTCTCAGGTCGCGAACGTCGGGCGGCGCCTCGATGCCGTGCAAAGGCGTCAGCGCCGCGGCCGCCGAGGCGAGGCGCCGCCATTCGGCGTTGGCGAGCCGCAGCCGTTCGTGAAGACGGTCGGCGTCTTCGGCGATCACCACGGCAAGCGCCGCGAGTCGCAGCAGCGCGTCGGGCTCGGCGCCGCGAGCCTCTTCGATTGCGATGAGACGCCCGAGCCTGCCGGGATATCCCATTCCGCCGAACAGCGGCTCCAGGAATCCGCTTTCGCCCATCGTGCGCACGACGGCAGCCGCATGAGGGGCGACGATGAGCTTGAGGCATTCGGCGCGCAGGCGCTCGCGCGAAAGCCGGGCCATGCCGGCGCGCCCGCGTATGGCTGCCTCGAGCCCTTCGCGATCGACGGCGCCGTTCCCGAATCGCGCCGAAAAGCGGAAGAGCCGCAGAATGCGAAGATAGTCCTCGCGGATGCGCTCATCGGCGTCGCCGATGAAGCGGACGCGGCCCGAAGCGAGGTCGTCGAGTCCGCCGAGCGCGTCGTGGACGTGGCCGTCGGCGGTGAGGGAGAGCGCATTGATGGTGAAATCGCGCCGGCGCGCGTCGGCCGAAAAATCGCGGCCGAAAGCGACCTTGGCGTGGCGTCCGTCTGTCTCCACGTCCTCCCGCAAAGTGGTGACCTCGATCGGCCGGCCATTCACGATCAGGGTGACGGTGCCGTGGGCGACCCCGGTCAGCACGACCTTGAATCCCGCCTTCCGCCCGCGACGGATCACTTCGTCCGGGGTCGCGGTCGTGGCGAGATCGAAGTCGAGCGCCCGTTCGCCGAGCGCGAGGTCGCGCACCGCTCCGCCGATCAGCCGCGTCTCCTCGCCCTCGCCGTTGAGCGCTTCGAGCGCCTTCGCCAGCGGACCCCGCCTCAGCGGCGCAAGATCCTCGAGCCTCCCGTCCATCAGGCCGGGCAGAGCCGTCATTCGATCCGCCCCGGGACGAGCACCCCGTTTTCCTCATGCGCCGGCACATAGACGCCATGACCGCGCGGCGCGGCGAGATTGAGGATCACGAGGCCGAGGACCGCGGCGGCGAGCCCAATCAGCGTCATGATCGACACGCGAAAGCCGGTCCAGTGTTCGACTTCGAGCGGATAGCGAGCCCTGAGGACGAGGTAGACCGCGTAGGCCGCGAAGGGAACCAGGAACAACGCGAGCGGCTCGAGCACTTCCCGCGCCATCAGGAAAACAGCCTCTCGTACAGATTCCGCAAAATGCCCGCGGTGGCGCCCCAGATATAGTGGCGCTCATGCGGCATGACGTAGAACTTTCGCATCCTCCCCTGCCATTCGCGCTCGTCGAGCCGGTGATTGGCGGGGTCCATCAGAAAGGCGAACGGCGTTTCGAACACTTCGTCGACCTCGAGCGGGTTGATCGCCGGCGCGAAGGACGGGTCGATGAGCGCCACGAGGGGCGCGATCCGAAACCCGGTGCCGGTGAGGTAAGGATCGAGCCAGCCGAGTGGCTCGACGAACCGCTTTTCGAGGCCGATCTCCTCGTGCGCTTCGCGTAGCGCCGCCTCGCCCGGCGTCTCGCCCGGATCGATTTTTCCCCCGGGAAAGGCGATCTGGCCGGAATGGGCGCGCAAGTTCGAGGCGCGAAGGGTGAGCAGCACCGTGAGGCCCTCCCGCCGCGCGACGATGGGCGCGAGCACCGCGGCCGGACGCGCAAGCGCCAGCACATCTGCGCCGGGAGGCGGTCCGGCCAAGGCGAAGTCGCCGACCCTCGGCGCGACCGCCTGAAGCGCATCGACGGCGAGTTCGGGCGCGAGCTTTCTCCGCGCCAGCGCACGCAAGGTCTCGGCGTCGAGATCGGACGGCGAAAGCGCGGTCAAAGGCCCTCGATCTCGCTCGCCAGGCACATCGGGAAGAACACGCCTCGCGACCGCACGCCGAACCACGCCTCGTCCCGCCAGCGTTCGGTCGTCCCCAGCGCCACGAGATCGTAATAGAGCGCCCGCTTCACCAGCGCCCAGAGATTGTCGCGAACGAGGACATAGGGCTTCAAGCCCTCCGCCGCGCCATGCTCGAAGCGGAGCGGGCGCTGATCGTCGACGGTCACCGTGTCGTCCACGTTCGTGCGAAACGCCAGACGGACGTCGGCGCCCTCGCCCTCAACCTTGAGCTCGACCGCCAGGAACGGAGCGTCGTCAACCTTGAGGCCGACCTTCTCCACCGGCGTCACCAGGACATAGCGGTCGCCGTCCCTGCGCAAAATTGATGCAAAAAGCTGCACCAGCGGAAGCCGGCCGATCGGCGAGCCGCAATAAAACCATGTTCCGTCGGCAGCGATGCGCATGTCGATATCGCCGCAGTCGGGCGGATCCCAAAGGTGCACCGGAGCCGGGCCGCGCTTGCCGCGGGCGGCAGCCTCCGTAAGCCCCCTTAGCGCCTGCTCGGGGGACCTCGCGGGGTCCGCGGTGGTCTGGCGCGGGTTTACGGGCAGTTCTGACATCGGCATGATACGTGCTTCGCCGGAGGGACGCCCGTCAATCTAGTGCGCCCGGCGCAAAAGCGAAACCGGACGCGAGGCGCTGCGGCGCAAAGGACAACCGAATGACTGTGACCGATACCCTTAGCCCCAGCCTCCTGACGCGCGACGTCGACGCGACGCTTGAGCGGATCGCCGCGGCGCGCGCGGAGATCGGCGCCGTCATCTTCGGCCAGGAGCGGGTCGTGGATCTGACGCTCGCCATCCTGCTGGCGGGAGGACACGGGCTCCTGATCGGCGTTCCTGGTCTCGCCAAGACGAAGCTCGTCGAGACTCTGGGGATTGTCGTCGGCCTCGACGCGCTGCGTGTGCAGTTCACCCCCGACCTGATGCCGTCCGACATCCTGGGCTCCGAGGTGATGGAGGAGGGACTCGACGGCAAGCGCATCTTCCGTTTCATTCGGGGCCCCATCTTCGCGCAGCTCCTGATGGCCGACGAGATCAACCGGGCAAGCCCCCGAACACAGTCCGCCCTCCTGCAGGCGATGCAGGAACACCACGTCACCGTCGCCGGCGCGCGGCACGACCTGCCGAGCCCGTTTCATGTGCTCGCGACGCAAAACCCGCTCGAGCAGGAAGGGGCCTATCCGCTCCCCGAGGCGCAGCTCGACCGCTTCCTCCTGCAGGTGGACGTCGGCTATCCCGACCGTGCGGCCGAGCGTCGGATCCTCATCGAGACGACCGGCGACCGCGAGGCGAAGCCGAGACCCGTCATGACGGCCGAGGACCTGCTGGCGGCGCAGCACATCGTCCGCCGGGCGCCGATCGGCGATCGGGTCGTCGAGGCGATCCTCGACCTCGTGCGGGCGGCGCGGCCCGGCGAGGGCGACCCGGAGCTGACCAAGGGGATTGGCTGGGGGCCGGGGCCGCGCGCCGCACAGGCGCTGATGCTGGCCGCCCGCGCGCGGGCGCTGGTCGATGGGCGGCTCTCGCCCTCGCTCGAGGACATCGCCGCGCTGGCGGAGCCGGCTCTCAAGCACCGGATGGCGCTCACTTTCGCCGCCCGCGCCGAGGGCGAAACCACCACTGCCGTGATCGCGCGCCTTGTGACGAAGTTCGTTCAATGACTCGCCGCTATCCTCGTTCGCCGCAATGACGATCTCCCCCTCCATCCGTCAGGACGCAGCGACGCTCTCCGCGCGCCTGCCGAGCCTCGTGATCGCGGCGCGCAAGGTCGCGCAGACCGTCCGCCACGGCGTTCATGGGCGCCGGCGCGCCGGATCGGGCGAAACGTTTTGGCAATTCCGGCCGTTCGTGTCGGGAGAGCCGTCCTCGCGGGTCGACTGGCGGCGCTCGGCCCGCGAAGCGCACGCTTTTGTGCGCGAACGAGAATGGGAGGCCGCCCACACTGTCTGGATCTGGTTCGACCGGTCGGCGTCGATGCGGTTCGGATCGAGCCTCTCGCAGACGTCGAAAATCGACCGCGCCGCCACGCTCGCGCTCGCTTTCGCGGACTTATGCGTGCGCGGCGGCGAGCGCGCCGGTCTTCTCGGACTAACGCGCCCGCTTGCGTCGCAGGGGGTGATCGAGCGTTTCGCCGAGGCGATCGCGACCGACGAGCGCCTGCACGGCGCCTCTGAAGCCGGCTTGCCCCCGCTGGCGCCGGCGCCCTCCCGGTCGATGGCGCTCCTCGTCGGCGACTTTCTTGGCGAACCCGAAAAAACCGAGCAGGCAATGCGTGCGATCAGCGCCGAAGGCGCGATCGGCGAACTCGTTCTGATCGTGGATCCGATCGAGGAGGTCTATCCGTTCTCGGGTAACGTCGAGTTCCTCCATCCGGCCGGCGCGGACCGGCTCGTGAGCCCCCGGGCGCAGAATCTGCGCGACGCCTACCTCGGCCGGCTCGCAGCGCACCGTGACGCGCTGCGGCGGATCTCCGGGCGCCTCGGTTGGGGAATGAGCCTCCACCGCACCGACGCGTCAGCGGCGGAAGTGCTTCTGGCGCTGCGCGTGCGGCTCTCCACCCCCGAGTTCGGCGAAGCCCGGAGCGCCTGATCGTGTTTGGCCTCCCGCTCGCCTTTGCCGCCCCCGCCGTGCTGGCTGCCCTCGTCGGCCTCGCGGCGCTCTATTTCCTCTTGCGCGTCACGCCGCCGAGGCCAAGGCAAACGCTGTTTCCGCCGCTCCGTCTCCTCATGGGCCTCGACCCGAAGGATACCGAGCCGGCGCGGACGCCATGGCCGATCCTGGCGCTGCGCCTCGCGATCGGCGCTCTGATCATTTTGGCCATGGCCGAGCCGCTGTGGAACAGCCTGGCCGGCCTGGCCGGCTCCGGGCCGCTCCTCGTCCTCATCGATGACGGATGGGCGGCTGCGCCTGCCTTCGAAAAGCGCATCGACTTCGCCCGGCAGCGGATGGAAGCAGCCGCCCGCGCCGGTCGCGCAGTCGCGATCAAACCGCTGTCGCAGGGCGCAGAAGCCATTGCGCCGCTCGACATGGCCGAAATCCAGGGACATCTGCGATCGCTGGCCCCGGTCCCCTTCGCGCCGGCGCGAGAGACCGCGCTGCCGGCCATCGAGCAATTTCTCGCGAAGGAGCCGAAGACGGAGATTCTCTGGATCGCCGACGGGGTGGAACTCGGCGGCGCGAGCGAATTCGCGGCGCGGCTTCAGGCGCTCACGCGCTCGGTCGAGGTCGTGACCGACGGAACCGGCGCGCGCGCCATCGCCGGCGTCAACAACGAAGCGGGCGCCCTCGCTGTCCGGCTGACGCGCTCTGATCGTCTCGCGCCGCCCAAGGGCACAGTGCGCGCACTCGACTCGCAGGGGCGCGAAGTTGGCCGCGCGCCTTTCGACTTCGGCGAGACCCTCCTGACCGAGGCGCGCTTCGACCTGCCTGTCGAGGTGCGCAACGACATCTCGCGCGTCGTGATCGACGGCGACCGCTCGGCGGGCGCGACCTGGCTCGTCGACGAGCGCTCTCGACGCCGGCGGGTGGCGATCGCCTCGGGCGCGAGCGCCGACGTCGCCCAGCCGCTGCTCGCGCCGAACTACTATCTGAAACGCGCGCTGGAGCCTTTCGCCGATGTCAGCGAATGGCATGATTCGTCGAGCGATCCCATCGTTTCGCTGCTGGCGGAAAAGCCTTCGGTGCTGGCGCTTGCCGACATGAGCGTCGCCCCCGGGCCGGAGCGCGACGCGATTGTCGAATTTCTCGACCAGGGCGGCGTCCTTCTGCGATTCGCCGGCACGCGGCTCGCCGCCGGGGACGACGATCTGACGCCGAGCGAACTGAGGCGAGGCGGTCGCCTGCTGGGAGGCGCGCTCTCCTGGGAGACGCCGAAACACATCGCGCCCTTCGAGGAGGGGAGTCCATTCTTCGGCCTCGCCGCGCCCGAGGAGGTGACAGTCTCGCGGCAGGTGCTGGCCGAGCCGGACGCCGCTCTCGCCAACAAGGTCTGGGCGCGGCTCGGCGACGGCACTCCGCTCGTGACCGCCGGACCGCGCGGCAAGGGCCTGATCGTTCTCTTCCACGTGACGGCCGACACGACGTGGTCGAATCTGCCGCTCTCGGGGCTGTTCGTCGACATGCTTCGCCGGATTGTGGCCAAGGCCGGCGCGCCGGCAGCGGCGGCGAATCCGAAGCCTGGAGAGCGCACCGCAAGCCTGGCGCCCTGGCGCACGCTTAGCGGCTTCGGCGTTCTCGGGTCCCCGCCTGCCCAGGCCCAGCCGATCGGCGATGATTTTTCCGGCGTCGGCGATCCGCTGCATCCGCCGGGCCTCTACGGCGCGCAGGAGTCGCTGAGCGCGGTCAACGCTCTTGCGCAGGGCCAGGCGCTGGCGCGCGCCGATTATGGCGCTTTGACCGTGCGTGAAGGCGCGCTGGCGATTGCTCCGCCGATCGATCTGCGCCGCTGGCTGCTGCCTGCCTCGCTCATCGGCCTCATGATCGACGCGCTGATCTCCGCCTGGCTTGCCGGCGCCGCGACCTTCCGCCGTCGAGGCGCGATCGCGGCGCTTGCATTCGCCGTGGCGCTCGGCGCTTTTTCGGTCCCCCATTCGAGCCGGGCGGCCGGCGTCGCCGGACCGCACGATATGGACGCGGCTCTTTCGGCTCGCCTCGCCTATGTCGTGACCGGCGATGCGGCGGTCGACGAGACCTCGAAGGAGGGGCTCATCGGACTGACGCGCGTGCTCGCTTCCCGCACCTCCGCCGAGCTCGCCGAGCCGATTGCCGTTAACCCGGCGCGCGACGAGCTCGCCTTCTATCCGCTGATCTACTGGCCGATCGTCGCGGGTCAGTCTCAACCCCAGCCTGAGGCTCGCACGCGCATCGCCGCCTACATGAAGAACGGCGGAACCGTCGTCTTCGACACGCGCGACGCGCTCATCTCGCATCCGGGCGGCGCTCCGACCGAGGAGGCGCGTTGGCTGCGCGCGCTGCTCGCAGGCGTGGACGTGCCGGAGCTCGAGCCGGTTCCGCGCGACCACGTGCTGACCAAGACCTTTTATCTCCTTGACCGCATCGTCGGCCGGACGGCGGTCGGCCAGACATGGATCGAGGCGCTTCCGCCGGCCGATTCGAACGACAAGGGCAGGCCGGCGCGAGCGGGCGACGGCGTCTCGCCGATCATCATCGCCTCCGACGATCTGGCTGCGGCCTGGGCGAGCGACGCGGAGGGGGCCCCGCTCTATCCGCTCATTCCGGGCGGCGCCCGCCAACGCGAGCTCGCCTTGCGCAGCGGGATCAATCTCGTGATGTACACGCTCACCGGCAATTACAAGGCCGACCAGGTCCACGCGAAGGACATCATCGAAAGGCTCACCCGTTGAGCGTCTGGTCGATCGCATTCTCTCCTTTCCTCCCGCCATGGGCGATCGTCGCGCTCTCGGCTGCGGCGCTCGCCATCACGATCGTTCTCGTCTGGCGTCGCGTGCGCGGCGCCTGGCTCCGTGCGCTCGCCTTTGCGCTTCTCATTCTGGGCCTCTGCGATCCCAATCTCGTGCAGGAGAACCGGCGCCCGCTGAAGGACATCGTCGCCCTCGTCGTCGACCGCTCGGCGAGCCAGGACATCGGCGAGAGGCCGGGCCAGACGGACAAGGCGCGCGACGAATTGAAGGCGCGGCTGAACGCGCTTGCCGACGTGGATCTCCGCGTCGTCGAGACCTCGCGCCAGGAATCGGACACGGAGGGCACGAAGCTCTTCGCCGCGCTGCGCGGGGCGCTCTCGGACGCTTCGCCGGAGCGCGTGGGCGGGGCGATCATGATCACCGACGGCGACGTTCACGACATCCCGGGGTCCGTCGCCGCGCTCGGTTTCGACGCGCCGCTGCACGCGCTGATCACCGGCCACGAGGGCGAGCGGCAGCGCCGAATCGAACTCATCGAGGCGCCGCGATACGGGATCGTCGGCAAGGATCAGGTCATTGCGCTCCGCGTTCTCGACAGCGCCGACCACGGCGAGCCGGTCACGCTCGCGGTGCGGCGCGACGGCGCGACGATCGCCACTCTCGACGCCAGGGTCGGCGAGCGCATCAACGTCGAGGCGCCGATCGACCATGCCGGCCCCAATGTGATCGAGCTCGAGGTCGCCCCGGTCGAGGGCGAGCTCGCGACCGACAGCAACCGGGCGGTCGTCAATATCGAGGGCGTGCGCGACAAGCTGCATGTGCTGCTCGTCTCGGGCAAGCCGCATCCGGGCGAGCGGATGTGGCGCAATCTGCTCAAATCGGACCCGAACGTCGATCTCGTCCATTTCACCATTCTGCGGCCGCCGGAAAAGGGCGGCGACGGCACGCCGATCAACGAATTGTCGCTGATCGCCTTCCCGGTCGCCGATCTCTTCGGGCGAAAGATCAAGGATTTCGACCTCATCATTTTCGACCGCTACGCCCAGCAGTCGATCCTGCCCTATGCCTATCTCGACAACATCGCCAGTTACGTCCGCGAGGGCGGCGCGTTGTTGATGGCCGAAGGGCCGGAGTTCTCCACCCCGGACGGCCTCTTCTATTCCCCGCTCGGCGCGATCGCGCCGGCCGAGCCGACGGGCGAGGACGTCGAGGCGCCGTTCCAGGCGAAAGTGTCGGAGGAAGGCCTCCGTCACCCGGTCACCCGCGGCCTTTCAGGCCTCGACGCCAAAAGCGGCGATGGCGCCTGGGGCCGCTGGTTCCGGCTGATCGGCGCCAGGGCGACGGGCGGCGAAACGGTGATGAACGGCCCCGACGACAAGCCCCTGCTCATGCTTTCGCGCGTCGATAAAGGGCGGGTCGGTCTCCTGCTCAGCGACCAGATGTGGCTCTGGGCGCGCGGCTACGATGGCGGGGGACCCTATCTCGATCTTCTGCGCCGCCTGGCCCACTGGCTGATGAAGGAGCCGGAGCTCGAGGAAGAGGCGCTTCGCGCCAGCGCCAAAGGACGCGACGTCACGGTCGAGCGTCAAAGCGCGAGCGGCGCCGAGCGCGAAACCGATCTCGTCGCGCCTGACGGCACGAGGACGAAGCTGACCATGACGCCCGAAGCGCCGGGTCTTGCCCGCGCGCATGTCGCGGTCGACCGCTACGGTCTCTATCGCGCTGAGGATGGCCAGCATGTCGCGCTGGTCAGCGTCGGCCCTGCCAATCCTCTCGAACTGCAGGACGTGGTCTCGACTCCGGAAAAGCTGCGTCCGATCGCCGAAGCGACCGGCGGCACCGTGCGGAGGTTGGCGGCAGCCGGCGGCGATGTCGCGATCCCTCGCGTCGTCGGCCTCAATTCGGGCCCGAGTTACGGAGGAAGCGACTATATCGGCATCAAGCGGACCGGCTCGAGCGAACTGATCGGCGCCCGCTCGACATCGCTCGCGTCGGGGTTCTTCGGTCTGGCGCTGCTGCTCGGCGCCGTCGTCGCCGCATGGCTCGCCGAAGCCGGCCGGTTGAGGCGGGGCGGAGGCTGAATGAGGTGCGACGGGCGGCTCACTTCGCCTTGGCGAAGCGCATCCCGGCACGGTCCCGTCGGTCGCGGCGACGGCTGACCCGCGGCGCCGGCTCGCCTCGGCGCTTGCAGTCGACCCGCGGGAGCGATAGGAACACCGCGCTTTCGTGGGACCCTTGTCGATGAAAAAAGTCTACGCCACCGCTGACGAGGCGCTCGCCGGCGCCGCCAAGGACGGCATGATGATCATGGCCGGAGGCTTCGGCCTCTGCGGCATCCCCGAAATCTTGATCGAGGCCTTGCGCAAAACGGGCGTGAAGGATCTGACCGTCGTCTCCAACAACGCCGGCGTCGACGGCATTGGCCTCGGCGTCCTGCTCGAGACCGGCCAGATCAAGAAGATGATCTCGAGCTACGTCGGCGAGAACAAGATCTTCGCCAACCTCTATCTGTCGGGCAAGCTCGAGCTCGAGTTCAACCCGCAAGGCACGTTGGCCGAGCGCATCCGCGCCGGCGGCGCCGGCATTCCGGCCTTCTTCACCCGCACCGGCGTCGGAACCATCGTCGCCGAGGGCAAGGAAATCCGCGACTTCAACAACGAGGCCTATCTCATGGAGACCGGCCTCGTCGCCGACATCTCGCTCGTCCACGCCTGGAAGGGCGATACTGAGGGCAACCTCGTCTACCGTAAGACGGCGCGCAACTTCAATCCGATGATGGCGACCGCGGCCAGGCTGACGATCGTCGAGGTCGAGCATCTCGTCCAGCCCGGCGAGATCGATCCGGATCACATCATGACCCCCGGCATTTTCGTGCAGCGCATCGTTCACGCGCCCAACGCCGAGAAGCGCATCGAGCAGCGCACCACGCGCAAGCGCGACGCAGCCTGACCCAAGGAGATTCCCATGGCCTGGACCCGCGATGAAATGGCGGCGCGCGCCGCCAAGGAGCTGAAGGACGGCTTCTACGTCAATCTCGGGATTGGCATCCCGACGCTCGTCTCGAACTACATCCCGAAGGGCATGAGCGTGCAGCTGCAGAGCGAAAACGGCATGCTCGGCATGGGGCCGTTCCCGTTCGAGGGCGAGGAGGACCCGGACCTCATCAACGCGGGCAAGCAGACCGTCACTGAATTGCCGACGACGAGCTTCTTCTCGAGCGCTGATTCCTTCGGCATGATCCGCGGCGGCCATATCGACCTCGCCATTTTGGGCGCGATGCAGGTCTCGGAGACCGGCGATCTGGCGAACTGGATGATCCCGGGCAAGATGGTCAAGGGCATGGGCGGCGCGATGGACCTCGTGGCCGGCGTCAAGCGCATCGTCGTGGTGATGGAGCATGTCGGCAAGGACGGGCCGAAGCTCCTCCATCATTGCGAGTTGCCGCTGACCGGCTCGAAGGTCGTGGACCTCGTCATCACCGATCTCGGCGTCTTTTCGATCGACAAGCACGGCTATCGCGGCATGGCGCTCGTCGAGCTCGCCCCCGGAGTGACGGTCGACGAAATCGCCGGCAAGACCCAGGCTGCCTATCGTGTGGCGCTGAACTGAGGAACTAACCCGCTTAATGCAGCGCTTTGGCGGCTCCGCCGTCGTGGGCGGGGTTTTTGGGTGATTTCTTTGGATTTCACCCGCGTTTGGACG
>Ga0209040_10001984_pt1 | contig 16154 bp, 14 predicted proteins | sample BogFormECP12_OM3_FD_188240 | JGI IMG/M metagenome (GOLD analysis project Ga0209040, IMG submission 188240) | Bog forest soil microbial communities from Calvert Island, British Columbia, Canada - ECP12_OM3 (SPAdes) (version 2) | ecosystem: Environmental > Aquatic > Freshwater > Wetlands > Bog ...
TCGATGAGCGGCTTAACCTGCTCGGCCATGTCCGGGTTGCGCGCGAGCATCATCTCGAGGGTTTCCACGCTCATGTTGATCTGATACGTGGTCGGTCCCAAATACGTGATCTCCCAACCGGCGTCGGGGAATACTTGACGAAAGTCGTCCTCGGACAACGATCGTGGCATCTGGAAGCCGTTGACATTGCCCGGACCGAATTCGAACATGTAGAGCCTCGCCCCGGGCCCGGTCGCCCGATGCAAAGCCCGCGCATACGACCGCTGCAGCTCCGGCTCTGTCGAAAACACGTGATAGAAGGCGCAATCGACGACCGTGTCGAAGCGATTCTCCAAACCCTCCAGCTTCGTCGCGTCGGCCAGCTGGAAGTTCACCGACACCCCGGCTCTCCGCGCGTTCTCTCTGGCCCGCTCCAGCCCGGTCGGTGACGCGTCGATGCCGGTAGCCGAGTAACCCTTTGACGCGTAGTAGATGGCGTGGTGGCCCGGGCCGGTCCCCGGGTCGAGAACCTCGCCCTTGACCGCGCCCAGCGCCACGAGTTGCTGGACGACCGGCTGCGGGCCGCCGATGTCCCAAGGCGTGGCCGCCGGCAAGCCGTGCGAGAGCCGCTGATCGCGGTACATCTCATCGAAGCGGGCCGGATCGGTCTGTGCTGGTTGATTCATGCCGTTAACGATATAACGTGAACTATCGGCGATGCAACGATCAAGCGTCAGGGTAGCGAGGGGACAAGCTGCTCGACCGGCACCCGCGGGCCAGTGAAGAACGGCGTCTCCTCGCGGGTGTGCCGCCGCGCGTCGGTGGCCCGCAGCTCACGCATCAGGTCGACGATCCGGTGCAATTCAGGCGCCTCGAACGCCAGGATCCACTCGTAGTCGCCGAGCGCGAACGCTGGCACGGTGTTCGCCCGGACATCCTTGTATTCGCGGGCCGCCATGCCGTGTTCTGCGAGCATGCGGCGGCGCTCCTCGTCGGGCAGCAGATACCACTCGTAGGACCGGACGAACGGGTAGACGCAGACGTAGGCGCCCGCGTCTTCGCCGGCCAGAAACGCCGGGATGTGGCTCTTGTTGAACTCCGCCGGCCGGTGCAACGCCACACTGCTCCACACCGGCGTGCAGGCCCGGCCCAGCGTGGTGGTGCGCCGGAAATCCTCGTAGGTCGCCTGCAGCGCCTCAACGGTTTCGGCGTGCGTCCAGATCATGAAATCGGCGTCTGCCCGCAAGCCGGCGACGTCGTAGAGACCGCGCACCACAACGCCGCGCTCTTCGCGCCGCTTGAGGAAGGTCGCGGTCTCGTCGATGACGGTCCCCCGGTCTTCGCCGAGTGCACCAGGGCGGACCGAGAACACCGAGAACATCAGATAGCGGACGGTGGCGTTGAGCGCGTCGTAGTCCAAGCGGGCCATGAGAACTATCGTGCCACGGGGTTTTCGACGGCCTGGATCGCGGCGGTGGCCGCTCGGCCGGCCGCGGCGATGCACGCCGGGACCCCGATCCCGTCGAGGTAACTGCCGGCCACCGCCAGGGTCGGCGGCAGGCCGGCACGCAGCTCAGCGACCAGGTCGCGATGGCCGGGCCCGTACTGCGGCATCGCGTCCGGCCAGCGCTGCACCCGGACGTCCACCGGGTCGACGGCCAGCCCGAACACGGTGTCGAGGTCTTGTATCGCCCAGGCCAGCAGCTCATCGTCGGAGGCGCGGCGGGCCAGCTCTTCGCCGAAGCGCCCGAACGAGAGCCGCAGTAACTCCACGTCGGTGCGTCGTCCCCACTTTCGCGACGACAACGTAACGGCCTTGGCGTGCAACGGTTCTCCGCTGGCGACGAGCACACCGGAATTCTGCGGGAACCGGATGCCGCGGGGCACGGCCATCGCCACCACCACCGAGGAGGCGCTGGCGATGCGGCTCGCCGCGGCGGCGGTGCGTGGCGCGATGGCGTCGACGAGCCCGACCAGGCGTGGCGCCGGGACCGCCAGGACCACCCCGTCGGCGCGCCACTGGGCGCCGGCGTCGTCGCGCAGCGTCCAGCCGCGCGCAAGAACTCCAGCCGCCTCGATCCCGTCCACCGCCGCCTGTACCCAATTGAGCCGGCTGCGCCGAACCAGTTCGTCGACCAGCACCGCGTAACCGCCGCCGACCGCACCGAATACCGGGCCCGCCGTCACGCTCATCAGCGCCTGACGGACCGCGTCGGTCAGGTGGGCGGCGCCGTCGTCCAGAACAGCCGCCAGGGTCGGGGCGGCCGAACGTAGTCCGATGGTCGCGGCCGATCCGGCGTAGACCCCGCCGAGCATCGGATCCACCGACCGGGCCACCACTTGCTCGCCGAACCGGTCCGCCACCAGGTCGCCCACGGCGGGATCGGCGCCGGGCTCCCAGCTAAGCGGACGACTGGGCTCGGACGCGATATGCGCGAGCGTGGCGTCGTTCACCAGACCGGCCATCGACTCCGCGGACGACGGAATGCCATTGAGCGTCGCCGCCGGTAGCGGATGCAGCCGATCCTTGCAGTAGATCAGCGGGCGCGCACCGGTGGTCCCGACGTGCCGATTCGCCAGGCCCAGTTCGGCCAGCAGCGCCGGCATCTCGGGACGGCGTACCACGAACGCCTCCGCGCCGACGTCCACGGCAACCCCGCCGACCTGCTCGGTACGCAGCACCCCGCCCAGCCGGTCGGCCGGGTCGAACAGCGTGATGCTCGCCTCGTCGCCGAGGGCCACCCGCAACCGGTATGCCGCTGTCAGACCCGAGATTCCGCCGCCGACAACACAATACGAATGAGCGCCGGACGTCATAGCGAGTGGACCAGTGACACCAGATCGGTGAGCACCCCGGGATCGGTTTCCGGCAGCACCCCGTGCCCAAGGTTGAAAATGTGCCCGGCCGCGCCGCCATCCACGGCGCGTCGCCCGTCGTCGACCACCGCGCGCGCGGCGTGTTCCACCGCCGGCCAGCCGGCCAGCAACACCGCCGGATCGAGGTTGCCCTGCAGTGCCGCCCCGGTCTCGATCCGGGCGGCGGCATCGGCCAGCGAGGTTCGCCAATCGACGCCGACGACCGTCGCACCCGCCTCTGCCATGGCGCCCAGCAGTTCGGCCGTGCCGACCCCGAAGTGCGTCATCGCGACGCCGCGATCGGCCAGTGTGCCGAATACCCGCGCGCTGTGCGGCAGCACATAGCGCCGGTAGTCCGCCAGCGACAGCGCGCCGGCCCACGAGTCGAACACCTGAATCGCATCCACCCCGGCGTCGAGTTGGACCCGCAAAAACTCGATGGTGAGGTCGGTCAGCTTTTCCATCAGCGCGTGCCAGCAGGTCGGTTCGCCCAGCATCATCGCTTTGGTGCGGGCATGGTGGCGGCTCGGGCCGCCCTCGACCAGGTAGGACGCCAGGGTGAACGGCGCCCCGGCAAACCCGATCAGCGGAACATCGCCCAGCGATTGCACGAGCAGCGAAACCGCGTCCGAGACCGCTTGAACGCGTTGCGGCTCAAGCGGTTTCATTCCATCGACATCGGCGGCGGTGCGCACCGGCGCTGCGATGACGGGTCCTACGTCGGGAACAATGTCCAAGTCGACGCCCGCGCCGCGCAGCGGGACCACGATATCGGAGAACAAGATCGCGGCGTCGACGTCATGACGGCGTATCGGCTGCAGGGTGATCTCCGCGATCAGGTCGGCGTTGAAACAGGCCGCCAGCATGCTGTGCTGTGTCCGCAGGGCACGGTATTCCGGCAGCGATCGCCCGGCCTGCCGCATGAACCACACCGGAATCCGCTGCGGTTTGCGGCCGGTGGCCGCGGCCAGGTACGGCGATCCGGGAAGCGTGCGACGCGTACTCATCAACACCAATGCTGCCACGACCGGCGGGTGCGGTAAGCCGCCGGTTCGCACGTGCGTAACATCCAGATATGCCAGTGCGCCATCCGTCAGTCAACTACGACGAATTCCCAAGTCTGCGAATCGAATCGAGTGAGAACGGTGTGCTGCACCTGATTCTCGACGCTCCCGGCCTCAATTCGGTCGGGCCGCAGATGCACCGCGATCTCGCCGACATCTGGCCCGCGATCGGTCGCGACCCCGATGTGCGCGCCGTCCTGGTCCGCGGCGCAGGCAAAGCCTTCTCCTCCGGGGGCAGCTTCGATCTGATCGACGAGACGATGGGCGAGTTCAACGACCGGCTGCGCATCATGCGCGAGGCCCGCGATCTGGTGCTCAACATGGTCAATTTCGACAAGCCGGTGATCTCGGCGATCCACGGCGCAGCGGTCGGCGCGGGCCTGGTGGTGGCGCTGCTCGCCGACGTCTCGGTGGCCGGGCGAACCGCCAAGATCATCGACGGCCACACCAAGCTGGGTGTGGCCGCGGGCGATCACGCCGCCATCTGCTGGCCGCTGCTGGTCGGCATGGCCAAGGCGAAGTATTACCTGCTGACCTGCGAGCCACTGTCCGGCGAGGAGGCGGAACGCATCGGGCTGGTCTCGATTTGTGTGGACGACGACGAGGTGCTCAGCACCGCGACCCGCATTGCGACGGATCTCGCGCAAGGGGCGCAGGCGGCGATTCGCTTCACCAAACACAGCCTCAACCACTGGTACCGGATGTTCGCACCGGCCTTCGAAACCTCCCTTGGCCTGGAGTTTCTGGGGTTCGGCGGGCCGGACGTCGCCGAGGGTCTGGCCGCTCACCGCGAAAAGCGGCCGGCGCGTTTCTCCGCCGACTCAGACTCTGCAGGAACCCTGCCATAACCGGTACCGCCGGTACCCTCCGCCGCGCAAACGGCGCGCCTTTTTCCGCATGCCGACGGATAGGTCTAGCGTCAGAGATTGTGCGCCCGGGCGACGATGCAGGGCGGAGCGGTGAGAAGGAGCGGCGCTTGACAACAGCCGAACCGGTCCCGTTCCGCGACGCGGTCGCGGCGATGAGCGGTGCGACCGTACGGGCGGAGATCGAGCTGGGGCCCATTCGGCCACCCCAGCGGCTGGCGCCGTACAGCTACGCGCTTGGCGCCGAGGTCAAACGCCCCGAGCTCGACCTCGTGCCCGAGCAGTCCGACGGTGACGCGTTCGGCCGGCTGATCCTGCTCTACGACCCGGACGGGGCCGACGCATGGGACGGCACCATGCGGCTGGTCGCCTACATCCAGGCCGACCTGGACTCCAGCGAGGCCGTCGACCCGCTGCTGCCGGAGGTGGCGTGGAGCTGGCTGGTCGAAGCGCTGGACACCCGCGCCGAGCATGTCACCGCGCTGGGCGGCACGGTCACCGCCACCAGCTCGGTGCGCTACGGCGACATCTCCGGACCGCCGCGCGCCCACCAGCTGGAGCTGCGCGCGTCCTGGACGGCGATCACCCCGGATATCGGTACACATGTCGAGGCGTTCTGCGAGGTCCTCGAGCATGCAGCGGGGCTGCCGCCGGTCGGGGTGACGGATTTGGGCACACGGTCCCGCGTCTGAGATGACCGAGGCTACAACCGAAGAGCCGGAAAGCGCGGAGCCGGACGTAACACCGCTGCTTGCGCCTGCCGGCGGCGTGCCCGATCTGTCGACGTCTGCCACCGAGATCGCTGCCGCCGCAAAGCTGCTGGCCCGCGGGCATGGCGCGTTCGCAGTGGACGCCGAGCGGGCATCGGGGTTCCGTTACTCCAACCGCGCCTACCTGATTCAGATCCGGCGGGCCGGCGCGGGCACCGTGCTCATCGATCCGGTCAGCCACGGCGGCGATCCGCTGGCCGTGCTGCGGCCGGTCGCCGAGGTGCTCGCGGAAGACGAGTGGATTCTGCACGCAGCCGATCAGGATCTGCCGTGCCTGGCCGAGGTCGGCATGCGGCCCCCGGCGCTGTATGACACCGAGCTGGCCGGGCGGTTAGCCGGCTTCGACCGGGTCAACCTGGCGGCCGAGGCACAACGGCTGCTCGGTGTGGGTTTGGCCAAAGGTCATGGCGCCGCGGACTGGTCCAAGCGTCCGCTGCCGCCGGCGTGGCTCAACTACGCGGCCCTCGACGTGGAAGTGCTCATTGAACTACGCGACGCAATCGCGGGCGTACTGGCTGAGCAGGGCAAAACAGCTTGGGCCGCAGAGGAATTCGATTATCTGCGGGTGGTGGGTCAGGACCCACCACCGACGCGGCGGGACCGCTGGCGACGCACCTCCGGCATCCACCGGGTGCGTAACCAACGCGGTCTGGCTGCGGTCCGTGAATTGTGGACGGCGCGAGACGAAATCGCCCAACGCCGCGATATTGCGCCCGGGCGCATCCTGCCTGACTCGGCGATTATCGAAGCCGCCAGCACCGACCCGAAGACCCTTGATGACCTGATCGCCCTGCCGATATTCGGCGGTCGCAGGCAACGCCGTAACGCCGCGGTGTGGTTAGCGGCCCTGAAATCAGCACGGGAAAACCCCGGTCCCGCGGAGGAGGCCGAACCGCCCAATGGGCCACCTGCGCCGCAACGCTGGCTCAGGCGCAGACCGGAGGCCGCAGCACGACTGGATGCGGCCCGCGCCGCGCTGCGCGAACTCTCCCAACGGGTCTCGGTGCCGACCGAGAACCTGGTCTCCCCCGACCTGGTGCGACGGCTGTGCTGGGATTGGGAGGGCGCAGACGACCCGGCGGCGGCGATTGACGAATTCTTGGCCGCCGGCCAGGCCCGCGGTTGGCAGCGTGAGCTGGTCGACCCGGTACTGGCCGCGGCGCTTAAACCCGTTGACTGACAGTCGTTTCCGCTAGTCCAGGCGTTGGCTGATCTCCGCCGCGGACTCGACCCCGTTACCCAATGCAGCCACCCAGCCGGTAATCTGCCGGGCCACGTCCTGCTCAGTCAGGCCGGCTTCGGCGAGCACCTCACCGCGCGACGCGTGATCGAAGAATTGTTGCGGCAGTCCGACATCGCGGCACGGCACGTCGATCTCCTTGCGCCGCAACGCCGCTGACACCGCCGAACCAACTCCCCCGCTGACGCCGTTGTCTTCCAACGTGACGACCAGCTTGTGCGCAACCGCCAATTCGGCCACCACATCCGGAACCGGCAGCACCCATCGCGGGTCGATCACCGTCACACCAATGCCCTGGTTGCGCAGCCGCTCGGCCACCGCCAGACCCATCGATGCGAACGCGCCGACCGCCACCAGCAGCACATCGGCGGTCAGCCCGTCGGCCGGCACCGCGAGCACGTCTACTCCTCCGCGGCGCTGAAGTGCGGGAATGTCTTCGCCGACATCGCCTTTCGGGAACCTGATCGCTGTGGGACCGTCGTCGATGTCGAGCGCCTCACCGAGCTCCTCACGCAGCCGGGTGCCGTCCCGGGGCGCGGCCACCCGCATGCCGGGGACGATGCCCAGCATCGACAGATCCCACATGCCGTTGTGGCTGGCACCGTCCGGGCCGGTAACGCCGGCCCGGTCGAGCATCAGGGTGACCGGCAGCTGATGCAATGCAACGTCCATCATGATCTGGTCGAACGCGCGATTCAGGAACGTCGAGTAGATCGCCACCACGGGGTGCAGTCCGCCCATGGCCAATCCGGCCGCCGACGTCATCGCGTGCTGCTCGGCGATGCCGACGTCGAACAACCGATCGGGGAAACGCTGCCCAAATGCCGTCAGCCCGGTAGGCCCCGGCATCGCGGCCGTGATCGCCACAATGTCGCGGCGTTTGGTCGCATATTCGATCAGCGAATCGGAGAACGTCGCCGTCCAGCTCGGGCCCGGCACCTTGGTGGCGAGCCCGGTCGCCGGGTCGATCACCCCGCAGGAATGCATCTGCTCGGCCTCGTCGGCCTCCGCCGGGCCATAGCCCATGCCCTTGTGGGTGACGACGTGCACCAGCACCGGACCACGGAATCCGCGGGCACTGCGCAGCGCGGTCTCCACGGCATGCTCGTCGTGGCCGTCGACCGGCCCGACGTACTTCAAGCCCAGGTCGGTGAACAGCAACTGCGGCGAAAGCGCGTCCTTCACACCGGCTTTGACGCTGTGTATGACGTGGTAGGCCAGTTCTCCGAATACCGGCATCCCGCGCACCGCGGAACGGCCGCGGTCCAACAGGTGCTCGTAGCTGGGCTGCAGCCGCAAGGCGGCCAGATGGTCGGCCAAACCGCCGAACGTCGGGGCATAGCTGCGGCCGTTGTCGTTGACGACGATAATCACCGGCCGGTGCGCCGCGGCGATGTTATTCAAGGCCTCCCAACACATTCCGCCGGTGAGCGCGCCGTCGCCCACGACCGCCACTACGTGCCGGTTGCGATGCCCGGTCAGCTCGAACGCCTTGGCCAGCCCGTCGGCGTAGGACAACGCCGCGCTGGCGTGGCTCGACTCGACCCAGTCGTGTTCGCTCTCGGCCCGAGACGGATACCCCGACAAACCGCCACTTTTACGCAGCGTCTCGAAGTCCGCGGCGCGGCCGGTCAGCATCTTGTGCACATAGGCCTGGTGGCCGGTGTCGAAGATGATCGGATCGTGCGGCGAATCGAATACCCGATGCAGTGCCAACGTCAGTTCGACGACGCCGAGGTTAGGCCCCAGATGCCCTCCGGTGGCGGCCACCTTGTGAATGAGAAACTCACGGATCTCTTCAGCCAGATTCCGCAAGTCGGCCTGAGAAAGGTACTGCAGATCGGCTGGCCCACGGATCTGTTCAAGCATTTCGCCAGTGTACGCACGATCGCCAGCCCGCCGCGCCGACCAGCGGCGATGCCTCGGCTGATGCCAAACCTGAACGTTGAATGAGACGCACAGCGCCGTCCAGCTAGGCCTGCTAAATTGTGCCCCGGTGAGCCGGGAAGCCTGGTCGGCGTCTATTTCGTGCTATTCCGGTTTTCCTGCTATTCAGGGCGATTCAGGAGTGCGCGATGACTTGCACGGTCGAGGAGACCGCGCCGTGAGCCGGGCGCGTACCCGGCAGCAGGGCAACCGATGAGTGTCTTTCAAGCCGTCTATGCGGCGACGGTGTTCGTGGTCGCGTACGTTCTGATCGCCACCGAGCGTTTCAACCAGACATTTGTGGCGCTGGGCGGCGCGCTGGCCATGTTCTTCCTGCCAGTGATCGATTCCGATGAAGTCTTTTACTCGCGGGACACCGGCGTCAATTGGGACGTCCTGTTTTTGCTCCTACACACACCGGCTCCGGTGTGCTGTGGTGGGCCCTGCTGCTGGCACCGTCCTCGGTGGCAACCTCACCGCCGTCGGAGCCAGCGCGAATATCGTCGCGGTCGGGATCGCGCAACGCGCCGGCCATCCCGTCTCCTTCTGGGACTTCACCAAACGGGGGGCGGTGGTGACCGCGGTCTCGTTTGCACTTTCCGTCGGTTATCTGTGGGTGCGCTACTTCGCCTTCAGTTAGCCCAACCCGCGTCGGCAAAACGGGCACGTCGTGATCACCGAGGCACTTGGCGAAGTATGGTGTCCGTGTGCGGGCAGAGGACCTCGAAGAGAAGTTCCCCATCGTGCCCATCGATTCCGACGCAGTCGACGCCGCTCGCAAGATCGCCGAGCACAATCTGCCCGGACTCCTGGTCACCGATACCTCCGGCAAGCCGTACGCGGTGCTCCCGGCATTCGCGATGCTGCGATTCATCCTGCCGCGCTATGTGCAGGACGATCTAACATTGGCCGGCGTCCTTGGCGATACGACGGCCGACCAGGCCGTGCGGAATTTGGCGGGAAAGACGGTGGGCGATGTGCTGCCCGACTATCTGCGCGACATGCCGTCGGTCGATGCGCGTGCCAGCCTCACCAAGGTGGCAGCAGAGATGGCGCGGGGCCGAAGTCCGCTGATCGCGGTCACCAAGGACGGGAAGTTGCATGGTGTGATCACCGCATCACACCTGCTGGCCGCGGCGCTGAAATCTTGAGCGCCGCTTTGCCGCACATGCCCAGTCAAGCGCGCGCCCAACGGCAGGACAGCCGATGACTATGAATACTTTTCACGCCATCTACGCGTCCGCGGTTTTCGTCATCGCCTACGCGTTGATCACCACCGAGCGTTTCAACAAGACCATGGTGGCGCTGGCCGGCGCGGTGGCCGTGTTCTTCTTGCCGGTGATCAACTCCGATGAAGTCTTCTACTCACGCGACACCGGGATCGACTGGGACGTCATCTTTCTGCTCCTCGGGATGATGATCATCGTCGGCGTGGTGCGTCAAACCGGGGTCTTCGAGTACATAGCGATCTGGGCGGCCAAACGCGCCAAGGGCTCCCCGCTGCGGATCATGATCCTGCTGGTGCTTGTCACCGCGGTTGGATCGGCCTTTCTGGACAACGTGACCACGGTCTTACTGATCGCACCGGTCACCCTGCTGGTGTGCGACCGGCTGGCGGTCAGTGCAGCGCCGTTTCTGATCGTCGAGGCGTTTGCCGCCAATATCGGCGGCGCCGCGACCCTGGTCGGTGACCCGACCACGATCATCATCGGTACCGGAGCCCGCCTGAGTTTCATTTCGTTCCTGGCCAACATGGGGCCGGCGGTGCTCATCGTGCTCACTGTCCTACTGCTCCTGCTGCCCCGCCTGTTTCCTGGCGCATTCACCGTCGAACCGGAGCGCGTCGCCGACGTCATGGCGCTGGACGAAAGCGAAGCGATCCGTAATCGGACGCTGCTGATCCAGTGCGGGATCGTCCTGCTCGCGGTGTTCGCCGGCTTCGTCGCGCACAAAGAGATCCACATGGAGCCGTCCCTGGTGGCGATGACCGGCGCCGGCATCCTGGTCATCATCTCCGGGCTGACCCGTGACTTCTACCTGTCCAGCGTCGAGTGGGAGACGCTGCTGTTCTTCGCGGGTCTGTTCATCATGGTCGGGGCCCTGGTGCGGACCGGCGTGATCAACAACCTGGCCCACGCGGCCAGCCATGCAACCCACGGCAATGAATGGCTCACGACGATGCTGATCCTCGGGGTGTCCTTCCTGTTCAGCGGCTTTGTCAACAATGTTCCGTACGCCGCCACCATGACACCGATCGTGGCCGAGTTCGCCGACTCTATTCACGGCCACGCCAACTCGGGTGTGCTGTGGTGGTCCCTGCTACTGGGCACCGTCCTCGGCGGCAACCTGACCGCGGTCGGGGCCAGCGCGAATATCGTCGTGGTCGGGATCGCGGAACGGTCCGGCAACCCCATCTCTTTTTGGGGCTTCACTCGACGCGGGGCGGTAATCACCGCGATCTCGTTTGTGATTTCCGTCGCCTATCTGTGGCTGCGCTACTTCGTCCTGACTTAGCCGCCCCGCCCGGAAGTTCACCCTGTGTTCCATCGCCGCCGGTTGTGTCGCCCGGGGGTATGCCGTCGACCTGGCGCCTCAGCCGAAGGCTTAAAAAACGCCCGAGCCGAAGATGATCGCCGGACCTCCGGTCGGACGTATGGTGTCTCTGTGCGAGCAGAGGACCTTGACGAGAAGTTCCCGGTCGTGAATATCGACTCAGATGCGTTGGATGCGGTCCGCCTCCTCGCAGAGCACCGCTTAAACGGGCTCGTGGTTGTGACCGATACGTCGGAGACGCCCTACGCCGTGTTACCGGCCTCCCAGGTCGTCCGATTCATCGTGCCCGGCTACGTGCAGGACGATCCGGGGCTGGCCAGCGTTTTGAGCGAATCGATGGCCGACCACGCCGCAGAGAAGCTGAGCGGCAAGACCATCCGCGACGTGCTGCCGAAGCAGCGCCAGCACATTCCGGTGGCCGACGCCGACGACACCATCATCGAGGTGGCAGAGGTCATGGCGCGCCTGCGAAGCCCGCTGGTCGCCGTGGTCAAAAACAACAAATTGCACGGGGTGATCACCGCATCACGCCTACTGGCCGCGGCACTCAACGAAAGAGTAACCGGGTAAGCATTCACTTCGCCTTCACCTAAACCTCAGCCAGTCGTCAACCAAAGCGCTCAAAAAGCAACTGCGCGAGGTGTTTCCGGGCGAAGTGGATCGCCTCTGGCCCACGGGGAATTCACCCGCAAGGGCATCGTGGTCACCGCGATCTCCACCGCGATTTGCGCGGTCTACTTGTGGCTGCGGTACTTCGTCCTTGTGTAACGGGCTTGCGTAACGTCCTCGCGTAACTGTCAGCGCGTCAACAGCGCGACGCACTCGATGTGATGGGTCAGCGGGAATGAGTCGAATACCGAAATCTTGTCAACCACGTAGCCGTGGCGCTGATAGAGACCGACGTCGCGGGCGAATGACGCTGCCTCGCAACCAATATGCACCACCCGCGGGACATCGGCCGCGGCCAGCAAGTCGATCACCTCGCGTCCGGCTCCGGCCCGCGGCGGATCCAAGACGGCCACATCCGCGCCGCGGCGTTGTGCGGTGAGCGCCCGCCGCACCGAATCGGTGATCACGCTAACCTGCGCGAGCTCGCCCAAGGTGGCGCGCGCCGCCCGCGACGCCGCCCGTGAGCTGTCGACGCTCATCACGTGTCCGGACTCCCCGACCGCATCACCGAGCACCGCGGCGAAAACCCCTACGCCACCGTAGAGATCCCACGCCGTCATGCCCGGGGCCGGTTGGGCCCAGTCGCTGACCAGTTCGCTGTAGGTCCGCGCCGCGTCGCGGTGCGCCTGCCAGAAGGCCGTCACCGGGACCTGCCAGCTGTGCCGACCCGCCCGCTGCACACCCTGGAAGCTGCCCTCGACCACATCCGTCGAGGTTCGCCGGCCTTGGCGCGACGTGCGCACCACGTGCCGTTGACCGTCGTCGTCAATGACGACGTGCAGTTGTGCGCCGGCGGGCCATTCGGTGACAGCCAGACCTTGGGTCATCCCGGCCGGCAGCTGGCCGCAGTTGAGATCGGTGACCAGCTCGTCGCTGCGGTAGCGATGAAATCCGGCGCGGCCGTCAGCGCCGATGTCGAGCCGGACGCGGGTTCGCCAACCGGTCGGGCCACCCGGCGACAGCGGTTGGACTGTCCCATGCCACTGGTAATCGCCAAGGCGGGCAAGCTGATTGGAGACCACTTCGGCTTTGAGCGCGCGCGCCGCCGCAGGTTCGACGAATGCCAGATCGCAACAACCTGCACCGTCCACTCCGGCGATGGGACATAACGACGCCCGACGGTCGTCCGACGGCTCGATCACTTCGACAGCCTCGGCGTGCCAGTAGGAACCCCGATCCGCGGTGACCCGCGCCCGCACCCGCTCGCCGGGCAGCGCGTAACGGACGAAAACCACCCGACCGTCGTGACGTGCGACACAACTGCCGCCGTTGGCCGGCGCGCCGGCGGTCAACGTCAGTTCCGTCAGGGCGGGGGTCGGCCCCGCGGTAAATTCGCGTGTCAATCGAAGATCCCCCGACGGGCGTCGCCAGGAGCCGCATGCGGGTGCAACGCTTTGAGCCGCTCCGACGAATTAAGTTGCCAGGGAACCGATGTCACCATCACGCCCGGCATGAACAGCAACCGGCCTTTCAGCCGCAGCGCGCTCTGATTGTGCAGCAGATGCTCCCACCAGTGGCCCACAACGTATTCCGGAAGGAAGACCGTCACCACGCTGCGCGGTGATTCCATGCTCACACGTTTGACGTAATCCAGTACCGGGCGGGTGATTTCGCGGTACGGCGAAGCGATGACCTTGAGCGGCACGCTGATATCGCTCGCCTCCCAGCCGCGGACCAGGTGACGGGTTTCCGCGTCGTCGACGCTCACCGTAACGGCTTCCAGTACATCGGGCCGCGTCGCGCGCGCATAGGCCAGCGCGCGCAGCGTGGGCAGGTGCAACTTCGACACCAGCACCACGGCGTGGTTGCGGCTGGGCAGGACGATCTCATCGTGCTCGGCGGCCTGCTGCTCCAGCTCCCGAGTGACGGTGTCGTAATGCTTGCGGATCATCTTCATCAGGACGAAGAGTAAAACCATCGCAACAACAGCGATCCACGCACCGGCCAGGAACTTGGTGATCGATACGACGAACAGCACCGTGCCGGTGGCCACGAACCCGATCGTGTTGACCACCCGCGAGCGCTGCATCGTGCGCCGAACCGCTGGGTCAGTTTGGTTGCCCAGCAACCGGGTCCAATGTCGGACCATGCCGATTTGGCTCAGCGTGAACGATATGAAGACACCGACGATGTACAGCTGTATCAGCGCGGTGACCTCTGCGCGGAGCGCGATGATCGCCGCGAGGGCCGCCATCGCCAGGAATACGATGCCGTTGGAGAATGCCAGTCGGTCACCACGGGTATGTAGTTGGCACGGAAGGTAACTGTGCTGCGCGAGCACAGAGCCCAGTACCGGGAACCCGTTGAAAGCCGTGTTGGCCGCCAACACCAGGATGAGCGCGGTAACGGCCGCGATCAGCAGAAATCCGATGTGGAAGCTGCCGAACACCGCCTGCGCGATCTGAGTCACAAGTGTCTTCTGCTGATAATCGCGCGGGATACCGCTCAGCTGGGTGTCGGGATCGTCGACAATCTGGACCCTGGTCTTCTCCGCCAGCAGGATGATGCCCATCAAAAGGCTGACCGAGATGGTGCCCAGCATGAGCAGCGTCGTTGCCGCATTGCGCGACTTGGGCTTTCGAAATGCCGGCACCCCGTTGCTGATCGCCTCCACACCGGTGAGCGCCGCGCAGCCCGACGAGAACGACCGCGCCACCAGGAACACCATGGCAAAGCCGGCGATCTCGCTGCGCTCGGCGTGCATCACGAAGCCGGCGGATTCGGCCCGTAGCGGCTCGCCCAAGGCGTAAATCCGGAACAACCCCCAGGCGAGCATGAGACCGACGCCGACGATGAACGCATAGGTCGGGATCGCGAAGGCCACCCCGGACTCGCGCACACCGCGCAGGTTCATCGCCATCACCAACAGGATCGCGCTGACGCAGAACAGTACCTTGTGGCCGGCAACGAACGGAACGGCAGATCCGATGTTCGACATGGCCGATGCCGTCGAAACAGCCACCGTGAGAACGTAATCCACCATCAGGGCGCTCGCGACCGTGAGGCCGGCGTTGGCACCCAGGTTTGTGGTGACCACTTCGTAATCGCCGCCGCCGGAAGGGTAGGCATGCACGTTCTGCCGGTAGCTGGCCACCACGACCAGCATCACCGCCGCCACCGCCAGGCCAATCCACGGTGTCAACGAATACGCCGCCAGCCCGGCCACGGAGAGCATGAGAAAGACCTCCTCGGGGGCGTAAGCCACCGAGGACAACGCGTCGGAAGCGAACACCGGCAAGGCGATCCGCTTGGGCAGCAGTGTGTGGCTCAGCCGATCGCTGCGAAAGGGCCGACCCAAAACCAGCCGGCGTGCCGCGGTCGAAAGTTTGGACACGAGAGCCAAGAGTAAGCCCATGCGGGTCTGCCGGTACGGTTCACTAGAAGACAATGTTTTGGCCCAAACCGGCTGGCCATCGTCGTCGGCGGTGAGACCCTACACGTAGCACGCACGCCGAGAGGACCCGCAAGTGCGAGTAGTCGTGATGGGATGCGGCCGGGTGGGATCGTCGGTGGCCGACGGGCTGTCTCGGCTCGGCCACGATGTCGCGGTCATCGACAGTGACGGCACCGCCTTTCGCCGGCTGGGCCCCGACTTCGCCGGTGAACGCGTGCTCGGCCTGGGATTCGACCGTGACGTGCTGCTCAAGGCGGGTATCGAGGAAGCGGACGCCTTCGCCGCGGTGTCATCCGGCGACAACTCGAACATCATTTCGGCCCGGCTGGCGCGCGAGATCTTTCGAGTGCCACGGGTCGTCGCGCGGATCTACGACGCCAAACGTGCCGAGGTCTACGAGCGGCTCGGCATACCCACGATTGCCACCGTGCCCTGGACCACCGATCGGCTACTCAACGCGCTCACCCGCGACACCGAGACCACCAAGTGGCGAGACCCGACCGGCACCGTCGCCGTCGTCGAGGTCGTGCTACATGAGGATTGGGTCGGCCACCGGGCCAGCGATCTGGAAACGGCCACCGGCGCTCGGGTGGCGTTCTTGATCCGGTTCGGCACCGGCGTGCTGCCGGAACCGAAGACGGTCATCCAAGCCGGCGATCAGGTCTATATCGCCGCCATATCAGGCAGCGTGGCAGAAGCACTTGCCATCGCGGCGTCGCCACCTAGCGAGGACCTCTAGCCAATGAAGCGCGCCGACGACGATGCAGAGCGCAGCGATGAGGAGGAGCGGCGCCAATGAAGCGCGCCGACGACGATGCAGAGCGCAGCGATGAGGAG
>Ga0209040_10001987_pt1 | contig 16144 bp, 15 predicted proteins | sample BogFormECP12_OM3_FD_188240 | JGI IMG/M metagenome (GOLD analysis project Ga0209040, IMG submission 188240) | Bog forest soil microbial communities from Calvert Island, British Columbia, Canada - ECP12_OM3 (SPAdes) (version 2) | ecosystem: Environmental > Aquatic > Freshwater > Wetlands > Bog ...
CTAGTACCTAGCTGCATAAGTTAGCGTATGATGTTTTGGGGTGTTTCTGGAACACCACGTGTTTCTTCCATTCGAAGGGATGGGCGGTCTGGTTATAGGCGGCGAGAAAGTCGTCGATACTGCGGCAGAGTTGTGGCACGCTGTGGAAGCTGGCCGCCGCCAGCGCTTGTCGGCTGAGGATACTGAACCAGATCTCGATCTGATGGAGCCACGAGGCGTGGGTGGGAGTGTAGTGGAAGTGGACGTTTTTGTGGCGCTGCAGCCAGCGGTCGTGTTTGGGTTTGTGGGTATTGAGATTGTCGAGAATGACATGGATTTGCTGCTGAGGATAGGCGCGGCAGAGGCCATTCATGAAATCCAGGAACTCCACGCGGCGGCGACGCTGGTAATGGCCGGCCTTGACCAATCCGGTGGCCACTTCCAGGGCGGCAAACAGGGTGGTAGTGCCGTGCCGCGTATAGTCATGCGAAAACCCGGTCAGAGCCTTGCCGTTGGGCAGTCGCAACCAGCCCTGGGCGCGCTCCAGGGCCTGGATGTGCGGTTTCTCGTCCACCGACAGCACGATGGCGTTCTCCGGAGGGTTCAGGTAAAGCCCCACCACATCGGCGGCTTTCTGGGCAAAACAGGGATCGGTGCTCACACACCAGCTGCGCCTACGTTCCAAGCTGATCCCGTGCTGGCGCAACACCCGCCAGATCTGATCGGCGGAAATGTCGGGCAGCGCGGTGGCCAGCAAGGTCCCGTTCCAGCGCGCGTAGCCGGCGGGAGCCGGGGCGGCCAACTGTTGCAGAATCCGCCGTTCTGTTTTTTGGTCGTAGCGGGCGGGCTTGCCGCTGCGCGGGGCATCGCCGAGTCCCGCCAGCCGCGCCGCCAAAAAGCGGCCCCGCCACTTGCTCACGGTGGCCGGACGGGTCTTCCTGGCCGCGGCAATCGCCGCATTGCTCAAACCGGCGGCTGCATCCAGCACGATGCGCGCCCGAAACACATCCCGGGCCGGGCTGGTCGCCCGCCGCACCACGGTTTGCAACTGCTCCCGCTCCACGCTATCCAACTCTACGGTCCGCGCCTGCATGCGGACTACTATACACCATACGCTAATTATTGCAACTATGTACTAGCGCCTAAGGTGGAAGCCTGCGCGACAGACTGATCGGGGCTGTGCCGCTCGAATTCTACCGCGTCGAGAGGAAGGGGGTGACTATCGAGGCTTGATGGAGTCGGGGGATGAGCGCGAGTGCAGGCGCCCCAATCGCCGCCCTTACGGTAGCCGCATCGGTCGATACTTCCCAGAGCGACCAGCGGCCGGTTCACCTCATCCACTGACTTGGCGAGATCCCGCCAAGCCGTGAAATCCGCGGTGACTGGCTGTGTAGTTTCTACACTATATATGGTTACCTATGGTTACCATCGTAATAGTCCACGGGAATTAGCTAATTCAAACTCCAGTCCTCCCGTGAGAAACTTTCGAGGTTCCATCTGACTGCGCCAGCGGTTTCGTCCTCAAGACCAACGGCCTTGTCGGCAAGACAAGGGCAAGGACGTTTTCAGTGTCACTCAGAAACAGGATGATCCACCTCCCAGGCTCGCCAGTTTCCTTACCTCAACTAATGCTCGCGTTCGCTGTACTAGCGGCGCTCTGGCGAGCCCAAACCCGTGGCGGCTATTCGACCTTTTTTAATGATGGCTCTTGGAGCAACGTGGCCTACTCGTCCGGTGACCGCTACTCGACAATTGGGGGCCAGGCAGCGATTGAAGGCCAGCTTCAGCGATTCGACCACGCCCTTGGCTTCTTTCCTGGGGATTCTACCGACAACTATGCCCGGCTTTTATAGGTCGCCGGACACCCAGACACAGAAACTCTGGAAAGAGGGATATTCCATGTCGCGTTCTCGGAGATTGATTCTTGGCCTAAGTGGGCGACCTGCAACTGTTGCCCTGGCTTTGGCGATTGCACTTGGGTTGACCATCGTTGTAACCCGATCGCTGGAGGCCCAGACGTTCGACGTACTCCACAGTTTCACTGGGGGCGGGGATGGAGCATCTCCTGGTGCCGGCTTAACGATGGACAAGGGAGGAAACTTCTACGGAACAACCAAGAACGGCGGCGCGAACGGTCCCAACGGTTACGGCACGGTCTTCAAGTTCACGCACACGCACTCCGGATGGGCATTGAACCCGCTGTATGGCTTTTCTGGCGGCGATGATGGGGCTAGTCCCGGAGCCAGAGTTATCATCGGGGCGGACGGCACACTCTACGGCACCACCTCCTACGGAGGAGGAAGCGGATGTGGCGGAAACGGCTGTGGCACGGTTTTCAATCTTCAGCCACCCGTGGACGCCTCGACCAATGTTCTTACGGACTGGACGGAGACTGTGCTTTATCAGTTCACCGGAGGTAGCGATGGAGCTCTTCCCGTGGGTGATCTTATTTTCGACCAGTCAGGGAATATCTACGGCGTGACGGCAGGTGGAGGCTCCTCCCAGGAGGGTACCGTTTATGAGTTAACGCCCTCCAATGGCAACTGGACGGAAAGCGTTGTCTGGAGCTTCACCGGAGGCAATGACGGTGGAAAACCCGCGGGCGGCGTGATCTTCGACGGTGCCGGTAACCTCTACGGTACAACGCAGGTCGGCGGCAGCCACGGCTATGGGTCGGTTTTCCAGTTCGTACCCGCGGGGTCCAGTTGGTCACAGAACACCCTCTACAGTTTTCAAAACGGAAGCGACGGAGCAAGTCCTACAGCCGGCCTGATTTTTGATCCATCGGGCGATCTCTACGGCACGACCGCCTCCGGCGGACCAGGCGGCGGCGGCACGGTCTTTGAGCTGACGCCTCAACGAAACGGCACCTGGGCATTGACTGTGCTTTATGCCTTTGGCGGAGAAGCCGGAGGTGGTCCTCAAGCCGACTTGACTATGGACGCCGCCGGTAACCTCTACGGCACGACCTACGAAGACGGTGCTTATAAATATGGTTCGGTTTTTGAGCTGGTACCCTCCAATGGCGGCTGGCGGTACAGCGATCTCCACGACTTCACCTTCGGTAGCGACGGGGCAGAACCGGTCGGCAACGTGGTCCTCGATGCCAATGGCAACCTCTACGGCACGGCACTTGCTGCCGGCGGGCTTGGCTATGGTACCGTCTTTGAGATCACGCCGCTGCTGATCACGACCACCTCGTTGCCGTCGGGCACGGTCAATAGTCCCTACAGCGCAACCCTATCGGCCACGGGAGGCCTACCACCCTACACGTGGAGCATCATCAAAGGCAGCCTGCCCGCTGGTTTGACTCTGAACCCCAGCAGCGGGGTGATCTCCGGCACGCCTACGACGGCTGGGACCTCCAACTTTACGGTGCAGGTAAGCGATTCCGAGTCGCCGCCAGCCACCGCAAGTGCGCCGCTGAGCATTACCATCCAATCGTCGCTGTTAATCACGACCAGCTCGTTACCGCCGGGCACGGTCAATATTCCCTACAATGCAACCTTGTCGGCTACGGGCGGCCTGCCACCCTACACCTGGAGCGTCATCAGCGGCAGCCTGCCCAATGGTTTAACTCTCAACGCCAGCAGCGGCGTGATCTCCGGCACGCCCACAACCGCTGGCACCTTCAACTTCACGGTGCAGGTGAGCGACTCTGAGTCTCCGCCGGCCACCGCTAGTGCCCCGCTCAGCATCACCGTGAACTCCCACTCGGTATTTCTATCCTGGGATGCCAGTACCTCTCAGGACGTTATTGGTTACAACGCCTACCGCTCTACGGTTTCGGGCGGGCCGTACACGGAGATTAACTCCACCTTGATTACCACCACCAACTACACAGACCAGAAGGTACAGAGTGGATACACGTATTACTACGTAACCACTGCGGTCGACTCGCAGGGCCTGGAAAGCGTTTACTCGAACCAAGCTGCCGCTACCGTCCCGTAATGTGCTGTACGGCAACTTGGGCAATCTTTGACAGCGGCTGGCGTTGCCCAAGCGATCGAGAATTGGTCACTTCGAGTCTGCAGCTACGGCTGGTTTGGTATCGAAATCCGTCTACAGCGGGAATTTCTTTCGACTGCGACTCTTCGGAAGTTATTTATTTGAAAATGCAGTAAACAGTATGTCCGAACTGTACGCTTGGTCAGGTAAGTACAGGTCAGGAAGTTACACCGCATTGCGTCCTCAAACCAGTAGATTTGAGATAAGAACCAGACTAGTGTTGTTCCTGCGGAGGTAGTGCGGCTGCAACCGTATGGCCGAATTTCGCTATGTAGGTTGCAGACTTAGCAGAGAACCACATGCCAACCACGCGCCGCACGCTGCTGTTTGTTCTGATTTCCATCCTCCTTGGAATATCTCTGGCAGCTCGAGCGCAATCGGCCCTCCGATTTGTTGCGGTGACACCTTGCCGGGTGGTCGATACGAGGTTGCCCAACGGGCCCTTCGGTGGTCCGCCGATTCAAGGCCAGGGATCCCGAGACTTCGCCATCCCCAACGGCCCCTGCGAGATTCCAAACACAGCAGCAGCCTATTCACTGAATGTCACGGTCGTTCCGCAAGGCCCTCTAGGTTATCTGACCGTGTGGCCGACGGGGCAGCAACAGCCGCTAGTATCCACGCTGAATTCCCTCGATGGACGGATCAAGGCAAACGCCGCCATCGTGCCCGCGGGAAGCGGCGAAGCTGTCAGCGTGTTTGCCACCAACACGACCGATGTCGTGTTGGATATCAATGGCTACTTCGTGCTGGCAACCGATCCGTCCGGCCTTGACTTCTTCCCGCTCACGCCCTGCCGCGTGGTGGACACTCGCTACCCAAATAATGAGCAATTGGGGGTGCCGTACCTACAAGGCCTGATCGCCCGCGATCTGCCCATCCTGAAGAGCAACTGCGGGATTCCCTACACCGCGCAGGCGTACTTCTTCAACTTCACCGCCGTGCCGCATGTGCCGTTTGGCTATCTCACTGTATGGCCGGCAGGTCAGACGCAACCTGAGGTTTCCACGCTGAACGCACCTACCGGCACCGTAGTTGCTAACGCAGCGATCGTTCCGGCGGGGATCGGCGGTGACATCGAGGTGCTCGCCAGCAACGACTCGGACCTGGTGATCGATGTCAATGGCTATTTTGCTCCACCAGGACAGGGCGGCCTTTCGCTCTATCCAGTTGCGCCCTGCCGTGTGCTGGACACCCGTAATGACAACGGCTTGTTCAGTGGGAAGTTGATGGTTGATGTTGTGGACAGCGTGTGCGGGCAATCAAGCCCGGCACAGGCTTACATCTTCAACGCGACGGTGATGCCTCCCGCTCCGCTGGGATACCTTACTCTATGGCCGGACGGCGATACGCAACCTTGGGTCTCGACGCTGAACGCGGTCGACGGGGCGGTCACGTCGAACCAGGCGATTGTACCCAGGAACAACGGACGGATTGACGCGTACGCATCCAACCCCACGCAGTTGGTGCTGGATATCTTCAGCTATTTCGCGCCGATCACACCGAGCATCACGACGACCTCGCTACCGTCGGGCGCGGTCAACAATCCCTATGGTGCAACTTTGTCGGCCACGGGTGGCCTACTACCCTACACTTGGAGCATCATCAATAGCAGCCTGCCCGCTGGTTTGACATTGAACGCCAGCAGCGGAATCATCTCCGGTACACCTACAGCGGTTGGGACCTCGAACTTCACGCTCCAAGTAAGCGATTCTGAGTCTCCTCCGGCCACCGCAAGTGCGCCGCTCAGTCTGACCGTGACCGCGCCCGTGCTGGTGTCCGTGGGGGTAACCCCGACCAATCCCTCGATTGCCGCTGGCAAGCAACAGCAGTTCACCGCCACCGGAACCTACAGTGACGGCAGCCATCAGGACCTTACCAGTTCCGCCACGTGGACCTCCAGTGCTACCTCAGTTGCCACCATCAGCAGCAGTGGCTTGGCGACCGGTGTCGCCGCCGGGAGCACGACCATTCAGGCCACTTCGGGCTCGATCAACGGCTCCATCGAGCTGGCGGTTACGCCGCCGCCGGGGCCTTTGGTGGCCCTATCATGGACTGCCAGTATAGGCCAGGTGGTGGGTTACAACGCCTACCGTTCTACAATTTCGGGCGGGCCGTACACGAAGCTTAACTCTAGCTTGATTTCCACCACGAGCTCCAATGACCCGACAGTGCAAAGTGGACACACATATTACTACGTAACCACGGCGGTCAACTCACAGGGCCTCGAAAGTTCTTACTCGAACCAGGCTGTCGCCATCGTCCCATAATCTACCACCGCCAGCTGAGGTGGAAGCGAGCCAGAAAACGTCCACTTCCTTGACTCCGAACTTCATAACTAGGAAGGTGCGGCACAGCAAACATGGCGGCGCGAACGGTCGCAACGGTTACGGCACGGTCTTCAACTGGGGCACGCGCGTTCCATCTAAGCATTGGTCCCGCCGCAGGTGTCGGCGGAGAGCGCCCAGCAATTCGTTGACCTCGGCGTTATCTTCCGCGCCTTCTTAGCTAGCGGCATTGTGTAACCTTTGCCATTCGCTGTTCGTTCTCTCCTTCTATTCCTCCTACCTCGATCACGGTGACCTGGCACCCCCCCCACGCTATCTTTATTTTCAATAACTTACAACGTGTTACACTTGTAACAAATTGAATCATAATGACTTATTTGCATTTAATAGAGCTGCTTGGATTTACGTCTCGCCGTCTTGCTTGTCCCCAAGCCTTTCGCACCGGCCGTGAAAGAACGCAGTGCCTGCCCTTGTTGCTGCTGGGCGAAGCGGATGTTCGTGGCCGCCAATCGCATCGCCCAGCGAAGGAGCCGGGCGAAGCCGATGTCGATATGGTCAGCCTCAAGCGCGACTTGCACCCGGACGATGCCGAGCTGCACCCCCGCTATGTCCATCATCGGCGGCAGCTTGAGGAACCCCGCACGGCGGGACGCCCGCGCCATCTTCCGGCGTCGGACACGGAGGTGCAGATGAGCGCGGCAATAAGCACGGCCTCCGACCGCTGCTGCCTGACAAAAGGTGCCGCTTTCCTTGATGTGCCTGCAGGTGCGGATCGCGAGCCGTGGCAGCCCAGCAGCCGCGGCTGATTCTCCTTTCCCTGCGGCCGAGTGAAAGTTCCATTGCGAACAACCAGCATGATTCATAAACCCATTCCCAGCACAAGCGTTCACCACAATGTCAGGCTAGACGCGGGTCCGGAGAAAAGCACCAAGAAAGAGCAGGATCAAATTACGAAGGTAACCGCCTGAATTTCCCGATTTGGGAATGCTGGCCAAACACGAGGGTCGGCACAATCTGCGGTCAAGCGGCCACTCTGGAGAAATCAGACTGACCCACTGCCTTTGTTTGCGGTCTGCCGGTTGGGTGCGTATGATGCTCCCTGCAGCGTTATGCCCTCTAATAAGTCGAAGATGATGCCCCGCGAAGAACGACGCCAGCGTGGCCGGTTGTGCCGCAATAAGATCAGCCGTGTTGACCAGGCGAACTGGAACCCCAAAGACCGCAAGTTCGACGTGATTCACCTGCTGCTCGAAGCCCAGCATGGACGCATTGCCGAGTTGCTGCCCATAAAGTGGGCCAACATGAAGGCCTCGCCCTTCGGGTTTTTTCGCGGGGCGGCGCCGCTGATGGCGGCCGACTTGGCGCCACTGCCGCGCACCGATTTGATGGCCCAGCTCTGCGGCGACGCGCACGTGCAGAACCTGGGCGCGTTTGAGGCTCCCGACGGACGGCTCATCTTCGACATCAACGACTTCGACGAGACCATCGTCGGCCCGTGGGAGTGGGACGTGAAGCGGATGTCGGCGAGTCTAGTGCTCGCCGGACGCGAAGCCGACAACTCCGACAATCAGTGTAAGGACGCCGTGCTCGCCTTTGTGCGTCGCTATCGCGTCTGGATGCACCGGTTCTCCGAGATGCCGTTCGTGGACCTCGCCCGCTTTCAGATCTATCGCCAAATCGATCCTTTGCGCTCGGTGCTGCGCAAGGCGGAGCGCGCTACGCCATTGCGCAACCTGGAAAAGTTAGCCGTCTTGCGCGACGGCAAGCATGTCTTTCGCGACCAGAAGCCGACGCAATACCACGTGTCCCAAAAAGAAGCCGACGAGGCAGTCGCATCGCTGCGCTCTTATGCCCATAGTCTTCTGCCCGAACGTGCGCACTTTTTCTCCCAGTATCAGGTCGAGGACGTTGCCTTCCGCGTAGTGGGCATCGGCAGTGTGGGGGTGCGCGACTACGTGCTGCTCATGTTCGCCGGAGCTGTTTCCGACCCCCTATTCATTCAGATCAAGGAAGAACCGAAATCGGCTTACGCTCCTTATTTGCCCAACAGCCCCATTCCTGCTCATCAAGGGCAGCGTACGGCCGAAGGTGCACGCGCGATGCAGATGCAGTCTGACATCTTCCTGGGATGGACCTCGATCGCTGGCCGCGATTACCTGGTTCGCCAGTTGCGCGACCACAAGGCAGGCATCGTGCAGGAGGACCTCAAAGGCAAAGGGCTGGTGGAGTACGCGGAGATGTGCGGCGAATTGCTCTCCAAAGGCCACGCCCGCTCGGGAGATTCCTGCGCTATCGCAGGATACCTGGGCAACAACGATAAGTTCGATCAGGCGATGGCCACCTTTGGCGCGACTTACGCGAACCAGACCGTGAACGACTGGGAACAGCTGAAGCGCGCTATCCACGCCGGCAAAATGCGGGCAGCCAAGCTCGCGTCACGTACGAAAGCAGTGAAACACAGGTAACGTACTCCTTTCCCATGCATCGTCAAAAAACAAAAGGCACAGATTTTCTCCGTGCCTCTGTATCTCTTGGTGAATGCAACTATTCCGACGTAAAGAAGTCCACCGCAACGGGGTTTTCGAATAGCGAATAATCGCGCGTGACCACAGTAATCCCGCTATCGGTGACATGGTACTTCGCGCGGTCGGCCTCGGTGTCATACCCGATAACCGTTCCTTCGGGGATGTGCACGTCGCGGTCGATGATCGCTTTACGGACGCGGCAATGCCGGCCAATGTCCACGTGCGAGAACAGGATGCTGGTGTCAATTTCCGAGTAGGAGTTCACCCGCACGTCGGGCGAGAGCACGCTGCTCCGAACTGAGCCGCCGGAGACGATACAGCCCATGGAAACGATGGAGTCGTGCGCCTCCCCAGTGCGCCCGGGATCGTTAAAGACGAACTTGGCCGGCGGATACTGTCGCATGTGCGTGCGAATCGGCCAGGCCTCGTCGTAAACGTTGAACACTGGCGCCACGGAAACCAAGTCCATGTTGGCTTCGTAATAGGCTTCCAGCGTTCCCACATCGCGCCAGTAGAGCGCTTCCTTGCGGTTCTCGTCGATGAAGTTGAACGAGCATACCTTGTAATCGTCAACCATGCGCGGCAGGATGTTGTGGCCGAAGTCATGGCGCGAGGCCGGGTCCTCCGCGTCTTTCAGCAGCACCGGGATGAGCACATCGGTGTTAAACAGGTAAACGCCCATCGACGCCGACACCATGCTCGGATTGTAGGGTGAACGCAGCTCGGTCTGTTCCGGCTTCTCCTGGAAGCCAACAACCCGGCCGGTGCGATCCACCTCCACCACCCCAAAGGACTTGGTTTCAGCGGGATCAATCAGGATGGTGGCTATGGTGACGTCTGCGTCCGAATCCTTATGCTGCCGCAGCATGAGGTCGTAGTTCATTTTGTAGATGTGATCGCCCGACAGGATGAGCACGCGACGCGGCTGCTCGGAGCCGATGGAGTAGATGTTCTGGTATACCGCGTCGGCGGTGCCCATATACCAGTTCTCGCTGACGCGCTTCATCGGCGGCAGGATCTCAATAAACTCGCCTAGTTCGCGGCCAACGATATTCCCCCAACCTTCGCGGATGTGCCGGTTCAGGGACAGCGCTTTGTATTGCGTCAGGATATAAACCTTGCGGAGATCGGAGTTGATGCAGTTGGACAGCGTGATGTCAATGATGCGATAGATGCCGCCGAAGGTGACGGCCGGCTTGGCGCGATCGCGGGTGAGCGGGTAGAGACGCTCGCCCGCTCCTCCAGCCAGCAAGATTCCGAGAGTTTCTCTCATCCTGGCAATTTCCGAGTGCGAATTTCCCGACAAGGGTTTACAGGAGGGCCGCCTGCGCCTTGGTGGCGCGTGCCGACCCACAGGCGAAGTCGAATGTTAGCACACCGTCTGCCTCTCCAGCGGCGCGCAATGCGGGCTAGCAGGCTGGGAGTTTACTTCGCATCATCCACCCTGATGCGCAGGGATTTCAGGAACTTCACATCCTGTGAGGTCATCTGGAAATCGGACGAGGATCGTGGCGTCTTGATGGGCCTTCTCTCTACGGTGTCCCCATTGCGCTGGTTAAGTCCAATGGTCGCCTCCAGCACCAGGAATACGTCGTATCCGCCCGCCTTGATCCGGGAGATGACCTCGGCAATTTCATCAGAATCGGAAAGCGAACTGTTGATCGCTTCCCCCAATTCCTTCATCAAACCTTTGAGTCGGTTGTCCATGATGCCAAGTGGCCCCTTTCCCGGAGTGGGCGAACGGCGTTCCCGAAGGCGCACTCGCAACTTATTTGAAGAACTTTAACTCTTTTTCGGCCCCAGCGTCACTGGTTTTGATGCAAACAGCGAGTGAAAGTTTTGTAACGTTTTCCCTATATTACCGCGCTATTGGCCAGTCTGCGCTCACAAAACACCGGCTGATAGAATGGCCTTCCTGGCGCCAACAGAGGCGCAAACGAGGTCAAGAGTGTCATCCCGCGGTTTCGGTACCCAAGGCCGGGCTTTTCTCCGCGTCGCGGGACGCAAGGGTGGCGAGAACCGTTGGGTGCGTGCCTTCTACCGCGCAGGCACGGTCACGCTGCGCAGCATCGGACGCGTGGCGCATGTCCTCTGGCTGGAAGTAACCGGCTTGCTTTTCCTGGCGCTGGCTGTGATTGGCGGCGGAGCGGCCGTTCGACAGTATCATCGCTATCAGACCGGCACTTCCGGAGCGGGGAAGATAGTACTGGCGGCGGCGTTCGCGCTAGTCTTTGCTTATTTCGGATTGAGTTCGTTCTGGAGATCGAGGAGAAAGTAGGGTTCCGGAGGCTTTTATGATGTCCCTCCTGCAGTTGCCTGTCTTGCACGAAAGTTGGTTCTTGGCGTTCGCGCTCTTGTTTAGCGCGATGCTTGGAATCCGAGGGATTTTTATCCAAATACACGATGTCAAAAACGAGAACATCGGCTGCAGAAGCAGGGGCTAGTCGAATGGAACAAGTCTCAACGGGTGGTCGTTCATTATCTTCAGGATTGGATCTATAACTTCGTCGGTTCATTGGCGGGTTGGGGTGCGCTTTATATTCTCTCATACCGGCTTTTCATTTACGCCGACAGACTTCCTGCACCACCTGCGGGCTTTGTATCAGAACAACCAAATTTTCATCTCGGGTGGTCGGGACTCGGGCTAGCCGTGGTCGCCCTGCTCGGTATAGTCGGGAAATTGCCACAGACTGTTGAGGGTTTCATCCTCTCAATTGGGAGGGCTGTAGAGGCCGTAACAGGTAGAGTAACCCGAGGCTAGCTGCAGCGGGTATTTCCTCTTGCGGAACGCTAAATCGCAGATTGTGACGCATGTCATAGCCGCCCCACGTCAACTGATTGATAGTTGAATCATCCTTATTACTGAATTACTGAGGCCGACCATGCCCAAAACCAAACCAAACGCCGCCGCGACTAAATTGGCCGACGAACAGAAGACCTCTTCGCACCTCAGCGTGCATCCTCTCTATACCCCGGCCGACCTCGAAGGTTGGGACTACGACCGCGATCTCAACTATCCCGGGGAGTTTCCCTATACTCGCGGCGTGCAGGCCACGATGTATCGCGGCCGGCTTTGGACCATGCGGCAATATGCCGGCATGGGAGACGCCGAAGAGTCCAACCGCCGCTACAAATATCTTCTGAGCCAGGGCACCACCGGGCTGAGCGTGGCCTTCGATCTGCCGACGCAGATCGGCATGGATTCCGACAGCCCACTCGCCATGGGTGAGGTCGGCAAGGTCGGCGTGGCGATTGACTCCATCGAGGACATGATGCGCCTGTTCGACGGCATCAATCTGGAGAAGATCTCCACCTCGATGACGATCAACGCGACCGCGTCCATTCTGCTGGCGCTTTACATTGTCACCGCGCGCCGTACCGGGCGCGACGTGCGCAAACTCTCTGGCACGGTGCAGAACGACGTGCTGAAGGAATACATCGCGCGCGGCACCTACATCTATCCGCCGGCGCAAGCGATGCGCATCATCACCGACATCTTTTCCTACGCCAACGAGCAAGTGCCCGAGTGGAACACCATCTCCATCTCCGGTTACCACATGCGCGAGGCGGGATGCACCGCCGTGCAGGAAGTCGCCTTCACCCTGGCCAACGGCATAACCTACGTGCAGGCCGCGATCGACGCCGGCCTCGACGTGGACAAGTTCGCGCCGCGTCTGTCGTTCTTCTTCAATGCGCACAGCAATTTCCTGGAGGAGGTGGCGAAGTTCCGCGCCGCCCGCCGCATGTGGGCCCGCATCATGCGCGATCACTTCGGCGCCAAGAATGCCAAGTCCTGGATGCTGCGCTTTCACACCCAGACCGCAGGCTCGACCCTCACTGCGCAGCAACCCGAGAACAACATCGTCCGCACTGCATTGCAGGCCATGGCTGCTGTACTTGGCGGAACGCAATCGCTGCACACCAACTCTTTCGACGAGGCGCTGGCGCTTCCGACCGAGCAGTCGGCGCGCATCGCGCTGCGCACCCAGCAGATTGTTGCCTACGAATCTGGTGCCCCGCAGACCATTGATCCGCTGGCCGGCTCCTACTATGTGGAGTCGCTGACCAACCAGATCGAAGCGGGCGCGCGTGGCTACCTCGACAAGATTGACGCCATGGGCGGCACGCTGAAGGCCATCGAACGTGGATTCATCCAGCAGGAAATCCAGAACGCCGCATACCTATATCAGCAGGCCGTCGATCGCCATGAAGCTATCGTCGTCGGGGTAAACGCCTTCGAGCTTGACCAAGAGAAGTCGATTCCACTCCAGCACATTGCCGAGTCGCTGGAGCGCAAGCAGGTAGAACGCCTGCGCGCGGTGCGCGCCAAGCGCGATCGGGCGACGTGGGAAGCCGCCATCAAGAAAGTGGAAGACACCGCGCGCGGTGCCGGAAACCTGATGCCCGTGATCATCGAGGCAGTCGAAGCCAACGCCACCGTCGGCGAAATCTCCGACGCCATGCGGCAGGTGTACGGCGAGTACCACGAGACGGTGGTCATCTGAGTGTGTGCCAATCTCCATCAGCACGAAGACATGCAGTAAATTGAAAACGAGCCGTCACTATGACCAAGAAATCCCACGCCTGCAATGACTGGGCATGGATCCTCATCGGTCGTCGCTGTCGACCCAATCTTGATATCCTTCGCAAGAAGCTGATTCAAGTCCAGCGGGAAAACTCGCAATGAAGATTTTGTCCCTCAGCACGGATCCGGAACTTTCTCTGTTCCGCAAACGAATCCTGGAAATAGCCGGCCACGAGGTGCTTGCGCTGAGCACGGAGAAGGAGGCGCTGGAGAAGCTCGCGGAACCGGAGCAGTTCGACGTTGTCTTGATCTGCCACCGGTTGCCGGACGCAACCGCGCGCAAGGCCATACGGCTCTTGCGGGAAAGCCGCCGGGAGGCCAAAGTGGTTTACGTTGTCCGCCTTTACGGCGAGTGGCCAGAGGTTGAGGCCGACCGTTACGTTGTCGGCGCAGACGGCCCGGATGCGCTGGTTCGAGTGATCACCGAGGCCGTCTCGCAGCCCATGACATAAGAATCATCGCGCCCCTGCGTGGCTGGTTCGATGTGACACACTGCAGAATCGGGACCGATCCGATATGGGCACAGCTATCGACGAAGTGAAATCTGGGTGCTCTTTTTTTCACTACAATCCAGCTAACATGTGCTAAAACTATTGCACACTTCTGGTGCAGTCCGACATCTATTGGGCTGGGTTAGAAGAAGTTTCTTCAAGGGATGAACATAGCTTCAGCGCCCAGCGCTGAGCAGGGTGAGGTGGACCATGGACCTAGTAACGATTGCGGTGGTCGGAGTAATCCTGGTCAGCTACGTGGTAGGCTCGTTGACCAGTTCCGTCGAAACCGAGCAAGAGTTGCCGCACCGCTACTGAGCGACTGCAGCATTCGAGGCGTGGAAGAGTCCCTGTGGATTTTGGCCGCGCCTCTTCGTTTTGGATTCTTCCCGCCGCGCCCAGCTACAATAACTCTTGCCTTTGTGCTTTTGAAGCGCCCATGACCCACGCCTGGCACGACATCTCTCCCGGCGAAGACTTGCCGCAAGAGTTCTACTCCGTTATAGAGATCCCATTCGGCTCCAGCGTCAAGTATGAGCTGGACAAACAGAGCGGTCTTATCAAGCTCGATCGCGTGCTGTATTCGGCGGTGTACTATCCGGCGAACTACGGATTCATCCCGCAGACACTGGCGGAGGACGACGATCCACTCGACGTGCTGGTTTTGTGCCAGGAGCCCGTAGTGCCCCTGACGGTGATTCAAGCGCGCGCCATCGGCTTGATGACGATTATTGATGCCGGCAAGAAGGCCCACAAGATCATCGCTGTCGCCACCCACGATCCGGAGTTCAACTCCTACACAGAAGCCGGCGAGATGCCAGAACACCGCCTCAGCATGCTGCGCCGCTTCTTCCTCGATTACAAACAGCTCGAGGGCAAGGCCGTCGAAGTGGACGAAATCCAAGCCTCTGCGCACGCCTTGCCCGTAATCGAAGATGCTCTCGCCCGCTACAGCCATCAGGGCCGCAGGGGATTCGGCAAGGCGCACTGACGGCGATTGCGTTTGCTATCGCGTTGCCGGCTTCCACTTGTTTAGGAACGCCAGCACATCTTCTGGCGCCAGCGCTCGCGCCTTCTCAAACTCGCCACCCTTTTGGCTGTAGAGCAGCTTGCCATCGCTATCGAGGACCGCTATCGCCGGAATCCCCTTATTCATGGGCACCTGGTACTGCTCCATCAAGTCCTGGTTTTTGTTGCCTTCGCCGACGTCCACGTGGACAACTTCGTAATTTTTCTGGAGGACGGTTTCCACATCCGGACGATGAAACGCCAGGTCGAGGACATGGCAGTCATAGCACCAGTTGGCGCCAAAGACGATCAATACGCGTTTGTGTTCCCTGGAGGCGAGCGCCACGGCCTGCGTGATTTCAGTGTGCGCATCAAGGCCGGGCGCGTAGATCATCCTGCTGGTCGAGGTCGGCTGCTGTAGTCGTGCGGGATCACTGCGTTTGCTTGCCGCCAGCCGCCATTGCTCACCCTGTTGCTGCCACATCTGCCCCTCGATGATGTACACAGTGTGTTCTCCTGACGGCCCTCCGGAGTGGACTTCAGCCTGAAAGACGACCTGGTGGACTGCGGTTTGCGGTGACTCCGACTGAATGATGTCCAACTTGATGCGACGAGCTTTGAGGCCGATCCAGAACGCAACGTCGGAGTCAGCATTGTTCTGGCCTGCCGGAGTAACGATCTGGGCTGGCGGGTTGGAGCTGTACAGGGCCTTGAGGCCAGCAGGGTTTCCACTGACGACTGCGTTCTTCCATTGCTCCAATGGTGGAAAAACCGGGCTGGACTCTCCTGCAGGCTTGGCGCTTTGGCAAAAACAACCGGGAACCGATGTTGTAAGCGCCAGTAAAAGACAAGTGCGGAGTGCGATCCGCGACAATGACCTCATGTACTCTCCGACTGGACTAATAGCGAGTATAGCCGAGCCTTGTGACCCTAATGTCCGCCGTGATAGGGATGGCCTGTCAGGATGGTGAATCCACGGTAAAGTTGTTCCAACAGCACTACGCGTGCCAGTTCATGAGGGAGAGTGATCTTCCCGAAGGAAAGAATGTTACTCGCGGCAGCGCGCGTAGTTTCGCTCCAGCCATCAGCCGGGCCGACAGCAAACAACAGTTCCTGCGTGCCATGCGATTGGTGATAGTCGAGAAAGTTCGCGATCTCTTTTGAGGTGAGCTGCCGGCCACGGGAGTCGAGCAGCACCAGCACCGGCTGGATACGGGATGTGCTCTTCCCCACCAACTTGAGCAGCGCTGCTTCCGACATCAG
>Ga0209040_10001989_pt1 | contig 16125 bp, 13 predicted proteins | sample BogFormECP12_OM3_FD_188240 | JGI IMG/M metagenome (GOLD analysis project Ga0209040, IMG submission 188240) | Bog forest soil microbial communities from Calvert Island, British Columbia, Canada - ECP12_OM3 (SPAdes) (version 2) | ecosystem: Environmental > Aquatic > Freshwater > Wetlands > Bog ...
CCGAGCCCCCTAACGGAATCGAACCGTTGACCTTTTCCTTACCATGGAAACGCTCTACCGACTGAGCTAAGGGGGCCTCACCCGAAGCGACCAGTCGGGTCATACCGCGGGCCTAAAAGAGGGTACAGCCTGCGTTGCGGGCGCACCAAACCCAGCGGCGACCCGCAAAGACCGCAGGCGAGTCAGCCGGATTCACCCGGCGTCGCGGCGATGTTGCGGATCCAGCGCGGCCAGACCGAACGGATCGTCTTCGTCTCCGTCTGTATCGGCTTCGGAGTCGACAGTGATCAGGGACCGCAGTGCGAGGTTGACGGCTTCGCGCGGACTATGCAGGTGATACCGCTGGATCACCTCGTCGATCAAAGTCTGATCAACCTCGATCTCGACCTTGGCCAGTCTCATGATCCAACTTTACCCACTTGCCACGTCGCCAACCACCGAACCAGGTGGTAAATGCGCAGGTCACCTCGCCAGCGCTGCAGCTCGGGTGTTAACTCGAGGACACCACATCGTTAGCCGATCGTCCGGTGGCCATAGGCTGAGCAGATGCCTGATTCCGACCGGCTGTACTTCCGCCAATTGCTGTCCGGCCATGACTTCGCCAAAGGTGACGAGTTCGCGACGCAGATGCGCAACTTCGCGTACTTGATCGGTGACCGCCAGACCGGCGACTGCCTGGTGGTCGATCCGGCATACGCGGCCGGCGATCTGGTCGACGCGCTAGAGGCCGACGGCATGCACCTGTCCGGCGTGCTGGTCACTCATCACCACCCCGACCATGTCGGCGGCTCGATGATGGGCTTCGAACTCAAGGGGCTGGCCGAGCTGCTGGAGCGGGTCAGCGTTCCTGTCCACGTGAATTCCCATGAGGCGCTGTTTGTTTCGCGCATTACCGGGATCGGCATGGGTGACCTCACCCAGCATGAGCATGGCGACAAGGTCAGCGCCGGCGACATCGACATCGAGCTGCTGCACACCCCCGGTCACACGCCGGGCAGCCAGTGCTTCCTGCTCGACGGCCGGCTGGTTGCCGGTGACACGCTGTTTGTGGAGGGCTGCGGCCGCACCGATTTTCCCGGCGGCGACTCCGACGAGATGTTCCGCAGCCTGCAAAAGCTTGCTCAGCTGACTGGTGATCCAACGGTGTTTCCCGGACACTGGTATTCGCTCGAACCGAGTGCGTCGTTGTCGGAGGTCAAGCGTTCCAATTACGTCTATCGCGTCTCTGATCTTGACCAATGGCGAATGCTGATGGGCGGCTGAATAAGCATTTACGGGCATTTCAGCGAATTTTCACGCGCGTAAGCGCGGTGATATAAGCGGAGGGATGGATTCGATGGGGTGGATCCAAGATCGCTGGCACCAGGTGGCGGGCGCGGCGTCCGGTACCTGGTTGGCGTTGGCCGTCTGGGCTCTGCTCGTGCTCGGCGTGGCCGCCCTCATCTTTGCCAATCAACAGATCCGGCGCAATCGTCGACTGGCAACCGAAGAGACTCGACCACACGTCGGGATGTTCATGGAGCCGCATGCCGCCGATTGGCATGTGATCGAGCTCGTGGTGCGGAACTTCGGTAAGACCTCGGCCTACGACGTCCAGTTCACGTTTCCGCACCCGCCGACCGTCGCCGAATACGAAAACGCCACCGACGGTTATGCGGATGTCGTCGAACTGCAACTCCCCCACCAGTTGCCGAGCCTGGCGCCCAGCCAAGAGTGGCGCACGGTTTGGGATTCCGCGCTCGACCGCGCCGAGCTCGGTGAGGGCATCGAGTCGCGTTTCCCGGGCACGGTGACCTACTACGACCGCGTCGATACTCCTCGCGGGTGGAAGTTCTGGCAGCCGCGTCGGCGTCCGTTCGAAACCAAGGTGGTGCTGGACTGGGAGGCGCTTCCGCCCGTTCAGCGGATCGAGTTGATGACGAACCACAACCTGGCCAAGCGGGAAAAAGAGAAGCTCGAGTTGTTGCGCAACCTGCTGACCTATTTCCACTACGCCACCAAGGAAACTCGCGCAGATATCTTCCGCAGCGAGATCGAACGGATGAACCGCGCGGTGGAGGAAACCAAGGATCGCTGGCGCACCCGTCAGATCGACGCGCCGCCGACCGATGTGAGTGTGCGTTGGGGTGACGCCCAGGATGAACTGGGCACGCACCGCGGCGAGCGGGTGGTCTAACGACGCCGCTACGGCCGGCGCCAGGTCGATCTGATTCAATCGACTCCGCTGCCGGTATCGAAGGAGTTTCCTATGAGCGGCCCGGTCACCTATCGCCTCGACGATTCCGTCGCTTTCATCACCATGGACGACGGCAAGGTCAACGTGCTCGGTCCGAGCATGCAGCAGGCCCTCAACGACGCCCTCGACAACGCCGACCACGACGACGCCGGCGCGGTCGTGATCGCCGGAAACAACCGGGTGTTCAGCGGCGGGTTCGACCTGAAAGTCCTCACCTCCGGTGAGGTTCAGCCCGCGATCGACATGCTCAAGGGCGGCTTCGAACTCTCGCATCGGCTGCTGTCCTACCCCAAGCCGGTGGTGATGGCCTGCACCGGCCACGCCATCGCGATGGGCGCATTCCTGCTGGCCAGCGGCGATCACCGGGTGGCGGCGCCCGCCTCCAACATTCAGGCCAACGAAGTCGCGATCGGTATGACGATCCCGTATGCGGCGCTGGAAGTGATGAAGCTGCGGCTGACCCGGTCGGCGTACCAGCAAGCCGCGGGGCTGGCAAAGACGTTCTTCGGCGAAACCGCAATAGCCGCAGGCTGGTTGGACGAAATCGTGATGCCCGATATGGTGCTCAGCCGCGCCGAGGAAGCCGCACGGGAATTCGCCACCCTCAAGCAACACGCGCACGCCGGGACGAAGTTGCGGACCCGGGCCGATGCGCTCGCCGGCATCCGCGCGGGGATCGATGGCATGGCAGCCGAGTTCGAGATCTAGCGCAGAGCAAGCTCTGGCCCTCGCCTCCTCCCGTCGATCCAGTGTGGCACAGCGGGGCCGTCGGGTCATTTCGAGCGGCGCGATCTTCCTCACACCGGTCGTCGGTAGCGATCCAGGTATTGCGTCCAGTTCCAGGTCGACAAGAACGCCTCCGCTGCGTCGTAGCCGCTCTGGTAAAGCCCCTGCATCTGCTGTTTGGAGATGTTGAAGTCGAGAAATCCGACTTCGGTCGAGTCGACGCGGATGGCTCGCGCACTGACCCAGGGCTGGTTGAGGTAGGCCTGGTCGCGGCCGACGATCATCGTGGTGATCAGCTCTTCCAGCAGCGGCGGACCTCCGAAGAGCCAATTCACCGGCCCCAACGCGGGAATCACTTTGTCGTTGCCCTGCGGAAGATTGGGTAACAACGTGACGCCGAATGTCGGCCAACGTGGTGGTTTGCCATCACGCCGGTCGAATGAGTCGATCGGGAAGTTCGACAGCAGCCCGCCGTCCACCAGCGTCGACCTCAAGCCGCTGGTGCTGGTCAGCTTGGCCACCTGGAAGAAGAACGGAATCGACATCGAAGCACGAACGGCATCGGCGACCTCTTGGTCGTCGGGGTCCAGCCCGTACAGCCGGTGGTAGTCGCACGGCAGCCGCACCAGCTGCCCGGTGGTCACGTCGGACACGGTGACCACCAACCGGTAACGCTGCTCCGGCGGCAGGCTCGCATCGTCGAACGCAAGATCGCCGAAGGTGCGGACCCCCAGGTTCTTCAGCTCAGAACGGATCCACTCGTGGGCGTAATCGCCTTTGTAAATACCGGTTTCGCTCAGCACACCCCACGCCGGGCCGAGCAGCGGAATGCCGGTGAGCGGCGTCGGGTCGAGGAATTTGCGGTACGGCAACGTCATGGTGAGCCGCTCGACCTGCTCGGGGGACAGCTGGTCGGCGCCGGCCGCCAAGATCGCGCCGACGATCGAGCCTGCCGACGTCCCGGAGACGCGCTGGATGCCGTACCCCGCCTCCATCAGCGCGACGACGGCGCCGGCCAGGCCGATGCCCTTGACGCCGCCACCAGACAGGACAAGGTCCGCCTTCAGCGGGGTGTGGTCTGCCGACGGTTCGTTAGTCATGGCGCGACTGTAGCCGCTACCGACGACGGTGCTCGCTTGACTCAGCGTGCCCGTCCGCCGTAATCGAATCCGTTGCTAATCGGTGTAACCTCGGCCAGCCGTGGCGTCGCGGTCAGGTCGACCAGCGCCATGACCGCCTCGTAGCGCTCTGTGACGTCGTCGCGGTCTGAAGGGTCGGGTACCGTGGCCAGGTTGGACCGCTGTATCGCCTCGGCCTGGCGGATCAACGGGGTCTGGTGTGCACGGTCAGGGGTTTGTTCGATGATCTTAGCCAGCGCTTCGAGTTGCCGGATCATGATGGCGGGCATGCCAACTGCGGCCTGGCGGATGGTATCGAAGGTGCGCTCCACCAGCCGCTCGAAATCGGGCTGGTAGGCGATGACGCGGATGTGGCCCTCAGCGTCGCGCCGGATCCGCTGTGGGCGCCAGGAGGTGGAAATTCGGCACAGGCAATCGCCGATCCAGTCGACGCAGGTCATCCCGGTGAACGTGTCGTTGACCGCCGGCGATAATGCACGCAAAGCGATCTCGACCAGTTGATCGAAGCCGAACGAAATGTCTTGCGGAAGTGTGCGATACGCACCCGAGACATGTCCCAGTGCAAGACGCTCGGCGACCGCTGGGGCAGCCTCTGGCGGCCACACCAAGGCGATCACCTGACCTGCAACCACGAAATGCCCAGGGCGGTAGGGTAACTGAACGACCGCGTCGGCCTTGACCGCGATCTTCAGCAGGATGTCATGCCGGATGACCTGAAGATAGCCGCTGCGCGGTGTGCGGATCGGGGCACCAGAGTCGGCCAACAGCGCCAACAATTCCTCGTGCGTCGGCCCACGCGCCGTGCCGACCCCGAACGAGCTACCGCGATCCAGCGCGACGATCTCATCGTTCAATGTTCCCGCAATGCGCGCAATCACCACCGGAAGCTGAATCATGGTAGCGATGTGATTGAGGAAAAAGATCAACACAGCCACGTCAGCCAACGTCAGCATGAACGTCACCGTGATCGACAAATGTGGAACGAAATCACCGTGCGGGCCGCCGCCCACCGAAACCAACGCGACCATCGCGTAGCAGAACGACGCGACAAATGTTCCCAACGAAACTTGAGTTCCCGGATCGCGCACGAAGTTGCGCAGCATCCGCGGCCCGAACTGCGTTGAGGCCAGTGTCAGCGCAACGATGGTGATCGAGAAAACGATGCCGACCACGGTGATGATCGCCGCCGCGACCGTGGCCAACACGACTCGAGCCGAATCGGCGCTGCCGTTAAGCACCCAATTCGGCAGCCGGATCCATCCGTCATAAGCCGAGCGATCGATCGTGTAGGTGACGCCGAACAGCACGACTATCCCAAGCGTCTGCACCACCGGAACGAGCCACAGGTTCGTCCGAAGCTGCTCCCGTCGCCAATCGGCCTCGAAGTAGGGACCACGCATCTAGTGGATTCCTTCGGCAAGGGGCCCGAGTGCTAAGGCCGGCAGAAATGTGAGTGCGCAAAGGATAACCGTCACCGCCGCCACCAGGCCGACGAATTGCGGCCGATGGGTGGGCAGGGTGCCGATGGACGCCGGCGTGTGACCCTGGCGGGCCAGCGATCCGGCCAGCCCGAGCACCAGGGTCATCGGCAGGTATCTGCCCAGGAGCATCGCGAGGCCCAAAGCGGTGTTGTAAAACATGGTGTTTGCCGACAGGCCCGCGAACGCCGAGCCGTTCGTGTTGCTCGCGGAGGTGAATGCGTAGAGCACTTCCGACAGGCCGTGTGGCCCGGTGTTGGCCATGCTGGCGCGTGTGCTCGGGAACGCCATCGCGATCCCGGTGCCAACCAACACCGCCAGCTCAGTGGCCAGGATAAAGGTTGTCGACAAAGTCATTTCGCGGGCTCTGATCTTCTTGCCGAGGTATTCCGGTGTCCGTCCGACCATCAGCCCGGCGATGAACACCGATATCACTGCCAGCAGCAGGAGGCCGTAAAGGCCCGAGCCGATCCCGCCCGGCGCCACCTCGCCTAGCTGCATGTTGAACATCGTGATCAGCCCGCCCAGGCTGGTGTAGGAGTCGTGCATCGAGTCGATGGCGCCGTCGGAGGTGAGCGTGCCCGTATCGGCAAAGATCGCCGAGTCGAAGACCCCGAAACGCTGCTCAATGCCCTCCATTGCGCCACCGGCGGCCGTGGGGACGGTGCCGTGATGTCCCAACTGAAACAGCAGGATGAGGGCCATGCTCATCACGGCGAGGACACCCACGACCGCGGCGATCGCGTAGCCCTGTTTCTTGCTGTTGACCATGCGTCCGAAGGTGCGGGGCAGCGCAAAAGGGATCACGAACATCAGGAAGATTTCCACCCAGTTCGTCCACGAGCTTGGATTCTCGAACGGATGTGCTGATTGTGCGTTGTAGAACCCGCCGCCGTCGCCGGTGATCAGCTTGACGGGTTCCTGGCTGGCGATCGGTCCTCCAGTGATGGTCTGCTGGGCGCCGCTCAACGTGGTGACGACCTGATCGTGGAGGTGGAAATTCTGGATTATCCCGCCGGCAAGCAGCACGATCGCGCCGATGAACGCGATCGGCAGCAGGATGCGCAACGTGCCCCGGACCAGATCCACCCAGAAGTTGCCTAGCTCTTCGGTCTTTTCTCGGGCAAAGCCGCGTACCAGCACCACCGCCACAGCCATGCCGACCGCACCGGAGAGGAAGCTTTGCACGGCGAGGCCGGCCATCTGCACCAGGTGGCCCTCTGTCGACTCACCCGCATACGATTGCCAGCTGGTGTTGGTCACAAAGCTGACCGCGGTGTTCCACGCGAGCGATGGAGTCATCTTGGTCGCCGGATCATGCAGGTGCAGCGGCAACTTGTCCTGGAACAGTTCGAAGAAGAACAGGAACAAAACGCCGACGGCCGAGAACGCCAGAACGCTGCCGGCATACCCGCGCCACGGCTGCTCGGATTTGGGGGCGACGCCGATAACACGGTAGATGGCCTTCTCGACTTTCAAGTCCCGCGGCGAGGTGTAGACGCGGTACATGTAATCACCGAGCGGTACGTGCACGGCCACCAGCGCTGCCGCCAGCAAAACAAGAAAAGCGATTCCCGCGAATGTAGTACCCAATTAAGACCCTCCCGGAAAAAGCAGCACCGCGACCGGGTAAGCCGCCAAGACTGCCAAGAGCGCCAAGCCGATGAGGACCATCGATAGGCACCGTCCAATCCGTTGACGAGCACCAAGCGACTCGGCTCTCGCCGCTAAGCATTTGCAAAGAAATTAAGCGTGGACGGCTGACGGCGCTCGTTTGTTGACGGTTTCTTTACGGGCTGGCAGGACGATCATATCTGCCCCACGAGCAACTGCGTGCTCAGCCATTGGCTGAAACCCAGTCGTAGGGAAGGAATTTTCCGTCGAACGTCACCACAACCCGGTCGCCGGACGGGTGCGTCTTCTTCTGCAGGTCGACGCTGAAGTTGATCGCACTCATAATCCCGTCACCGAACTGCTCATGGATGAGCTCTTTGAGGGCCCCGCCGTATACCTGCAGGGCCTCGTAGAAGCGGTAGATGGTCGGGTCGGTGGGCACCGCGGTGGGTAGGCCACCGCGCATGGGCGGCGCGGCCAGCACCGCGACCGCTGACTCGTCGAGACCCAGGATCTCGACGAGCACCCTGCCGAGTTCGGCGGGGATCGGGTGCTGGCCGAGCAGCGCCGAGGTGGTCCACACCACCGGCCGGCCGATCGTGTCGGCCAACTCTTGCCAGGTCAAGCCCTTAGCCAGGCGGGCGACGACGATCTGCTCGGTGATCTCGTTTCGGGTCATGGCTACCAGCATGCACCCAGATCCGCGAATCCATCTCGCCGTCAGTACTTTTCGCAATAGCATTAGGTCTTCAGCCACGAGGATCGAGGTCGCTATGCGAATCGTCGTCGACCTGAACCGCTGCCTGGGGTATGCGCAGTGCGTACCGCTGGCACCCGAGGTGCTGAAGCTCAGCGGCGAAGAGACTCTCACCTACGACCCCAACCCGGACGACAGTCAGCGTTTGCGGGTATTGCGGGCAGCGGCGTCATGCCCGGTGCAGGCGATCATCGTGGACCGGCTCGACAGCGAATAGCGGGCCAGCGCCGATGAACGGGGATGGGTTCAAAAACAACGGTCGCATCGTCATCGTCGGTGCTTCGTTGACTGGGCTTCGTGCCGCCGAAGGGTTGCGGGAAGAGGGATTTCGCGGGCAGCTCACCATCATCGGCGACGAGCCGGACGAACCCTACGACCGACCGCCACTGTCCAAACAGGTCCTCAAGGGCTGGGTGGCCGCCGACCACACGAAGCTGCCACGGCTGCGCCAGGTGGATGCCGAGTGGCGACTCGGAGTGGCCGCGACCGCCCTGGACCGCGCCAACCGGCTGGTGCGGCTGGCTGACGGCGGCGAGGTTCATGGCGATCGGCTGCTGATTGCCACGGGTGTGCGGGCCCGGCGATGGCCCAACGCGGAGGAAGCCGCGCTGGAGGGCGTTTATACCCTGCGCACCAGTGCCGATGCCGCACGGCTGCAGGCGGCTTTGGCTGGGGGCCCCCGGCGGGTGCTGATCATCGGTTCCGGGTTCATCGGTTCGGAAGCGGCCTCGGTGTGCCGCGAACTCGGGCTGGAGGTCACGGTTACCGAACGCGGCCCGGCCCCGTTGTCCGGGGCGCTCGGCGGGGTGATCGGCGCGATCGCAGCGGAAATGCAACGCGCCGCCGGAGTGGACCTTCGCACCGGTGTCTCGGTGCTGGCATTGGAGGGCGACGCGGCCGGGCACGTGCGCCGTGCGCGGCTCTCCGACGGCAGCACGCTCGACGTCGATGTAGTGGTGACGTCGTTGGGGTCGATCCGCAACGTCGAGTGGCTCGACGGGTGCGGGCTGGCGGCCGGATTCTGGGGGGTGGGGTGTGACGCCGGCTGTCGCGCATTCGACATCAACGGGGTGATCACCACCAACGTCTTCGTCGCCGGAGACATTGCGCGTGCCCCGCATGTGCTCTACGACTACCAGTTCCTAGCGATGGAGCACTGGGACAATGCCGTGCTGGGCGCCCGCGTCGCCGCACACAACCTGGTGTGCGACGAGGTCGATCGCTGGGCGCACCTGCTGATCCCGCAATTCTGGTCGGGTCAGTTCGGTGTGAACATCAAATCCGTTGGCGTGCCGTCGTTTGGCGACGAAATCGTCTTCACCCAGGGCTCGGTGAAGCAGCGCCGGTTCGCCGCGGCCTATGGTCGCCGCGGCCGCATCGTCGGCGCGGTCACCTTCAACCACGGCAAGTGGATCGAGCACTACCGGGAGGAGATCGCGCGGTCGGGACCGTTTCCGCCGCACCCGCCCGGTTTTGATTTCCCCGAGGACATGCGCGTGATGCCCGCGGACTTCCCGCCGCGCGGCGTGCCGACGGAGGCCCCGGATGTGGTGTTGACGGGACATGACCCAAGCGAACGCCGCGCCGAATTCCGGCCACGGCAGCGATGAGGAGGAGCGGCGCGCATGACACCGGAAGAAGCTTTTGACGCCGCCATGCGGTATGAAAACCGCGCGAATCCCTATCCGTTCTTCGACGAGCTGCGCAAGACGCCGGTCGTGCGAGTGACCAAAGGTATCTACGCCGTCACCGGATACGAGGAGCTCATCGCGCTGGCCCACGACCCTCGGGTGAGTTCGGATCGCCGCAAAGTCACAGGCGACCGGCGAATCGTCGACGAGTCCGTGATGGAGATGATGGAGGTCTACGACCGAGACCCAAGCTTTATCGCCTCGGATCCGCCCGACCATGACCGTGCGCGCCGGCAATGCATGCGCTTTTTCGGTCCGCCGCATTCGCCGGACGTGGTCCCCAGCCAGGAGCCCCTGTGTCAGCAGATCGTCAACGACTTGCTGGACAAGGCCATGGGCAAGACCCGCATCGATGTTGCCGACGAGTTCGCCTATCCGCTGCCGGTCCAAGTGATCTGCCGGATCATCGGCGTGCCGATCGAGGACGAGCCGCAGTTTCACGCCTGGATCGCCGACTCGAACTCCGGCCTCTTCGATCTCGGCCCCGACATCGCCACCGAGGAGGGCCAGGCCCGCCGGGCCAAAGGTGAAGCGGCCAACATCGCCTACAAGAAATACATCATCGGGTTGGTCGAGAAAGCCGAGAAATCGCCTGGTCCAGGCATGATTTCACAGTTGGTACACGATGACGGACCGGATGGGCGGATGTCGCCGAGCGCGATCGTGAACAACACCATGCTGCTGTTTGCCGCCGGTCATGACTCGACGGTCAATCTGATTTCGCACTGCGTGCTGACCGTGCTGCGCAACCCCGAATCGATCGAATTGCTGCGCAGCAGGCCGGAATTGATTCCCGGCGCCATCGAGGAAGTGCTGCGGCTGCAGCCGTCGGTGCAGTTCTTCCCGACACGATCGGCGTTGGCCGACATCGAGATTGCCGGCACGACGATCCCGCGAGGATCACCCATCTATCTGATATACGCTGCGGCCAACCGAGATCCGCGGCGCTTCCCCGACCCCAACAGGTTCGACCCGCAACGCGCCGACAATGAGCACGTGGCCTTTGGACGCGGTATTCACATCTGCTTCGGCGGTCCGCTGGCCCGGCTAGAAGCCAACACCGCGTTCGAGGCTTTTCTTAGGCGAGTAGAAAACCCGCGGCTGGTCGAGGACCCGCCGCCCTATCGCATCAGCCAGGTGTTCCGCGGCCCGCGGCATCTGCTCATCGATTGCGACGCGATCAGTCCTGATCGACGGTCACAAGCAGCTTGAACGTTCTGGTGCCGTCCGCGACCTTGGTGGTGAGAACGAGCGGGTAGTACCCGTCGCGCACTGACTGCGCCACCGTGATCGCGACGGTCGCGCTGGCGGATCCGTCGGCGGCGAACTGGCCGGATGTCTTGGCCGCCTTGATGCCCGCGATGTCGGAAGCGCCGGTGATGGTGTAGCCGCCGGGGCCATCGATCATCCGTTGCGCATTGACAGTGACGTTGCCCGTGGCTCCCCGCGAGATTTCGACGACGGCGGGCGAAACGTTAACGGTCACCGTCGAGCTGCCCGCACCCAATGACGGCGGCGCCGACAAGTCGCCAGTGCCCCAAGCTTTGTTGGGCTTGGGAGACAGCGAGAACGACAGGTCGCCGCCGGTGCGGATGATCGACTCCGGAAGATACGTCTTGTCGGTCGGATGGCCGTCGATGTGAAGGCTCTTGATGTACTTCATCCGGTTGGGTCCGGATGCGCCCGGCGCGGACATCTTGATGAATTTGCCTTCGGGCAGCGCTATTACGACGCGATCGAAAAGCGGTGTGTTCACCGTGAGGATCGATGTTCCCGGTGTACTCGGGTACACGCCGAGCGCGGCCCAGACGTACCAGCTGGACATCGCACCGAGGTCGTCGTTGCCCGGCTCGCCATCGGGTGTGTCAGAGAACAATTCGCTGCGCACTCGGTCGACTAATTGCTGGGTCTTCCACGGTTGGCCGATGTAGTTGTACAGCCATGGCACGTCGAAGCCGGGCTCGTTACCGGCCCACAGGTAGGGTTCTTCGGGACCCACGTTGAGCTGCTTGGTGAAGCGGTCAAGCCGGTCTTCCACCGCTTTTCGGCCGCGCAGAGCCGTGACCAGGCCCGCGATGTTCTGCGGCACATACCAGACGTATTGCTCGGCGTTGCCCTCGTCGAATCCGAGCTGGCTGAAGCAGCCCTGGGCCGGCGGCACAACCCCGGGACCCACCGGAAACAAACCCATCGCATCGCGGGGCGAGATGTAGTGGGTGGTGGGATTGAAGAGGTTCTGCCAGTACTGTGCCCGGTTCTGGAATTCGGTAGCGGTCGCGGAATCGCCCAGCGCGTCGGCGAATCGGGAGATGGCGAAGTCGTCGACTGACCACTCCAACGTGATCGAGGCGCCCGGGATCGCACCACCGATGCACGAGTTTGCCGTCTCCGGTAGATAGCCGCGCTCTAGGTAGGTGGCGATTGCAGGCCGCTCGACGTAGCCATTGAGCCCGTCGCCCCCTTTGGTCGCGGCATTGACCATGTAGCGCAGCGCCGCATGGACGTCAAAGTCCTTGGCGCCGAAGGCATAGAAGTTCACCATCAACGGGACGACGCTGTCGCCGCTCATCTCCGCAGTCGCGGTATTCGCCAGTGCCCACCGCGGAAACGACCCGCTCTGCTCGGCGTCGTTCACCAGCGACTGGGCCATGTCGCTGGCTTGCTCCGGGAACAGCAATCCATGCAGCGCACCGAGCCCCCGGTAGGTGTCCCAGTCGGAGAAGTTCGTGTACTGGTTATGGACCGCGGGCAGCTCATGAACATCGCCGTCGAATCCCATATAACTGCCGTCGACGTCGTTAAAGGTGTTGGGATTCAACAGCGAATGGTAGAGCGCGGTGTAGAAGGTCTCCACGTCGGCGTCGTCGGCGCTGGCGACCGAGATGCGTGACAACTTGTCGTTCCACTCTCTTGCTGCGGCGGCGCGGACGTCGTCGAAGCTCGCTTTGCCCTCGGCGGCGAGGTTGGCTCGCGCTCCGTCGAGGCTGACATAGGACAGTGCCGTGTGCACCTCGACCCGCGAGCCCGCCGGGAATCCCACGTATCCTCCGCTGGACCCGGTGTAACTCGAATACGCGCTGCGGGTACCGGCGAAGACCGAGTAACCGTCCCAGGTGCCGTAGGACGTGAACGGCCGGCTGAACTTCATCGCGAAGTACACCGTGTAGACGTTGTCCTTGCCGCAGAAGCCGCCGCTGGTCGCCGATCCCGTGATCGTGGTGTTGTCGTCGCCGATCTGGATGTTCGCGGCGGAGGTACCCCCAAGCGACGCACCGGAATTCACATAGAACAGAGCGGGCTGTCGGTTGTCGGGGTATATGAACCGGCCCACGCCGGTGTGGGTGGTCGCGGTGAGTTCGGCGACTACTCGCGTTGTGGGGAACCGCACTGTGTAGTAGCCGGGCACACCGACCTCGGTGTCGTCGTGGGCGATCTCCTCGGTGGCGCCCCAGGGCTCGGAGCCGACCTGGCCGGTGGTGGGCAGCATCGAGATGTCACCGAACGCTGCACACCCCACCGAGGCGTGCGTCATGCTGAATCCGGTGGCCCGTGAATTGCCGTGGTCGTAGCCCGCGTAGTTGCCGGCGGTGTCCGGCGAGTACTGCACCATCCCGAACGGCACGGAGGCGCCGGGGAAGTTATTGATCTCCCCCACCCGTTGGCCACCCGTCCCGGTACCGATCAGCGTGTCGACATGGTCGACCGGATTAGTGACGAAGGCCGGCGGATCGTACGACGTGGGCACCGCGCTGGCCAGCATCACGAAAACCAGCAGCACCGCCCCCAACAGGGCGGCAAGGCGCCGTCGTGTCCACATCGCTGTCGTCTCCCAGCAAAGACGTTACCGCCTGGGATGCTTTGCTCAGGCCAGCCACACCGGATTCGTCAACGCGACCATCGCGCCCAGTGGGCGTCGCTGCGATTCTCGCACTTCCAGTCGCGCGAAGCGCGCCGACGCCGCGTCAAGTTCCCATTGCAGCCGCGCCGACGTGCCTATCGTCGCCCGTCCCACGCAGCCTGCAGCGGTGATCAGAGCGATGGTCGTGTCGGGAGCTCCGCTGATGACGGCGGTCACGGTAACCGGCGCGCCCTGCGGCACCCGCAGTGTCTGCCCGGGGCCGGCCATGCCGTCGCTATTGGCGCAGGAGGCGGTCAGTTCCAGTGCGACGTCGCATGATCGGGCGAGGTACGAACGGCCGCGACGCAGCCCATCGATAATGGCGGGTACCGACAGTTCACCCGCGTGCACGACCGTCTGCGGCGAGCCGACCGGTTGGTGTTTGCCGTGCGAGTCGCTGCCGCCGACGGCCACCAGGCGTCGGCCCTGCCGCAGTAGCCGCTGCCAAATACGAAGCGACATTTCATCATCGAGGTTCCAGCGGCCATTCCACACCTCGACCGCGTCCACGTGGTCAAAGCCGAACTCCCACGCCGATCCCGGTGCCGGCACGGACGGATGTGCGGCGACCACCAGACCGTCGGCTGCGCGGACCTCGGCGGCAAATCGCGGAAACACCCCATCACCTGGGCCATATCGCCAGTCGACCCAGCCGCGCGGTGGCAGGCCGACAGCCAGCCAGTGTCCGTGCCGGGTGGTGACCTCCTCGCCGGGAATCACCAGCAGTCCGCCGGTGCGGCAGGCCGGCCACGCCCGGTTGGCGGAGTTGGTGTTGTGGTCGGTCGAGACGATGAAATCCAGCCCGCTGGCGCGTGCGGCCGACGCCAGTTCATCGGGATCACGCTGGCCATCAGAGTGAACGGTGTGCAGATGCAGGTCGCCGCGATACCAACGCGCACCGCAGATCGACGGCGGCGGTGGAGCCGCGACCACGGGTTCGATGTCCGCGGCTTCCTCAGCGGGGTCCCCGCGTTCCATGATGACGTGCACGTCCCACGCCATCCCCCAAGGGCTGAGCACCACCGGGCCAAGCGCCACGGCCCACACACCCGGTTCGATCGGGCCGGCCAAATAGCCGGGGGTGACGTAGGTACTGGAGATGACGAAGCTGTCGCGGGCGCCGCCTGACCAGCCCCGAAACCCGGCAGCATTACCCAAGTCGTAGCCAGCGGGGCCAAAGATTCCTAAATCCAACACATTTCGTGCCGAGGCACCGACGCCGAAGTCCGAATGAGATGTGCTAACGCGGATTCGCTGCACACCCGCCGGAACCTCGAACGGCAGGTAAGCCCAGCGGTAGATGCCAAACCCGAATCGTCCCGAAAACACTACCTCGATCGCAGGCGCAATTGTCGCGATCCCCATGGCTGCCAGCATCCGCCATGACGGAGTAACTAACCGTTACATCGACACGAACGCCGGCCATCGGGCGGCTTTAGGGTTGACGGGTCTGCGCAGCACAAGTTTGTTGGACGAACAAAGTTCACCGAGCTGACCACGTTGAAGGGCTCCCAGAAGAAGTACACTGAAACCGCCCGGTTTACGCCTCCGCGCGGGCTACACAGCGGCTTTGACCGCAACAGACAACTCGTTCAACGCCAAAGCGAGGACGGTTTTTGTGATGGCCAATGTCGCCTCGGGCAAAGGTGTTCGACCCGTTCAGAGCACCGACAAGCCCGTCATCGTCTCTCGCAGCGGAAGAGTCGCACGTCTGGAGTCCAGCCTGACCCCGCATGAGGCGCAGATCGAGGATCTTGTTTTTGTCCGGAAGATCCTAAAAAAGGCGAATATTCCGTTCTTGTTGATCCGCGATCACAAGAACCGTCCGGTTCTCGCCATCGATATCGAACTGCGTTCAGCAGTCGAGACCGAGCTGACGACCGCTTGCGCCAGCGAACCGATGTACGCCAAAACAGTTGATGTTCGCGGCCTTTCGCCTGTATTAATGGCCCACGGCAGGCTGTCCAGATTGGATGATCCGCGTATCGTGCGGCTGTATCGGCGGCGGATCGCGCCCGGCGGCTTTCGGTACGGCTCCAAGTTCGGCGTCGAGCTGCAATTCTGGGCCTACGAGGAGACGGTGATCCATTGCCCCGTCGAGAACTCGCTGACGCGTACGGTGCTGCCGCGGCGAGAAGCCGTGCCCGCAACCGCAAAGCTCTACGGATATAAGTGGCCGACTATCAAGGGGATGTTCACCCCACATACCAGCGACGTGACGTTCGACATCGACATGGTGTTCTCCTGGGTCGACGGCAGTGACCCGGAGTTTCGGGCCCGCCGGGCGGCGCAGATGTCCGAGGTTGTGGTCGGTGAAGGCGACGAGGCCGAAGCGCGCATTCGGCAGATCGACGAGTTGAAGTACGCGCTGCGGTCGGTGAACATGTTTGCGCCGTGGGTGCGGCGGATCTTCGTTGCGACCGATTCGGTCCTTCCGTCCTGGCTGGCCGAGCACCCCAAAATCACCATTGTTCGCGCGACAGAACACTTCTCGGATCCAGCCGCGTTACCCACCTACAACTCGCATGCGATCGAGAGCCAACTTCAGAACATTCCAGAGCTGGCTGAGCATTTCCTGTACTCCAA
>Ga0209040_10001990_pt1 | contig 16120 bp, 10 predicted proteins | sample BogFormECP12_OM3_FD_188240 | JGI IMG/M metagenome (GOLD analysis project Ga0209040, IMG submission 188240) | Bog forest soil microbial communities from Calvert Island, British Columbia, Canada - ECP12_OM3 (SPAdes) (version 2) | ecosystem: Environmental > Aquatic > Freshwater > Wetlands > Bog ...
GGTCGGCTGCGCGAGATGGGCTACCTCCCGGTCTCGGTGACCCCGGCGGGTGGGGAGGGGCTCAGGACCGAGATCGTCATCCCCGGCCTGACCGACCGCATCAAGCCCAAGGAGGTGGCGGTCTTCACCCGTCAGTTCGCGACCATGGTGGACTCCGGGCTCTCGATCAGCCGCTCGCTCGCCGTCCTGTCGGCCCAGGTCGAGAACAAGTACTTCGCGGCAAAGCTCCAAGAGGTGCGGGCGGACGTGGAGGCCGGGTCGTCGCTCTCCCAGGCCCTGGCCAAGCACCCCAAGGTCTTCGACTCCCTCTACGTCTCCATGGTGCAGGCCGGCGAGGTGGGGGGCTCCATCGACCAGGTGCTGAAGAGCATCGCCGCGCAGCTCGAGAAGCAGGTGGAGTTGAATCGCAAGATCCGGGGGGCGATGACCTACCCGATCATCGTGGTCTCGGTCATCGGCATCATCTTCATCGTCATGATGACGCTCATCGTCCCGATCTTCAAGAAGTTGTTCTCCAGCCTCGGCGGCCAGCTGCCACTCCCGACCCAGATCCTGATCAAGGTGTCGAATGTCCTGATCAGTTGGGAGGTGCTGATCGTCATCGCGGTCCTGATCGGCGGCATCTACGCGCTCCACCGCTGGATCAACACCGAGAACGGTCGCCGGGTCTGGGACGGGTTCAAGATGAAGCCGCCGATCTTCGGGCCCCTGGTGCACAAGGCGGCACTGGCCCGGTTCGGCTCCACCCTCTCCTCCCTGCTGGCGTCCGGGGTGCCGGCCATGGAGTCGCTCGACATCGTGGCCCAGTCGGTCGGCAACGTCGTGCTGGCCGAGGCGGTGCTGGACATCAAGAACGGGGTGCGCGAGGGCCAGCCGTTCGCCGAGCCGATGCGCCGCCACGAGGTGTTCCCGCTGCTGGTCGTCCAGATGGTCGAGGTCGGCGAGCAGACCGGTGCCCTGGACGAGATGCTCCAGAGGGTGTCGGACTTCTACATGGGCGAGGTGGACCAGACGGTGGACAACCTCACGTCGATCCTCGAGCCGCTGCTCGTGGTGTTCATGGGGGTCATCGTCGGGACGATCATCATCAGCCTCTACCTCCCGATGTTCGACTACATCAAGCTCCTGCACTGAGCCGGGGGCGGCTCGCCCTTCGCGCTCAGCGGGTCCCGGGGCCTGCTCCGGCGTCGGGGTCCTCGCGGTCCGGGCCGACTGGGGCGCCGTCGGGGGTGCCCCGCCGCTGCCGGCGCTCGGCCCGTTGCAGGCGGCGCTCGACGTCGGCCCAGGTCAGCGGTTCGGTCTGGGATTCCTCCCGCCGTTCTGAGCGGTTGGTGATCACGAAGGCGACGGACCAGAGCACGAAGATCGTCCCGAGCTTGGCCGTGAACCCGGCGATCTGCTGGTCGAGGAGGGGGGAGAGGTCGGCGACCCGGCTCGGGTGGGCGTAGGCGGGGTAGAGGGGGTGGCGGGCGAAGATCCAGACGACGGCCAGGAAGCTCGGGACGATCGACTGGACGATGAGGTAGGCGCCCCGCCCGAGGGCCGAGGGGCGGTCGATCCCCGGCACCCGGCCGAGCACCGGAAGCCAGAGCACCACGCCGGCGAACAGCAAGAGGAGGTCGAGCGCGCCACGGGCCGCCCATGACGAGGCCTGGGCGTCGACGGCGCCGGTAGTGAGGGTCCCGACGGCGATGACCGTGACCACGGCGATGGCGACCCCGGGCCGGCTCGTCCGCTGGAGGAGTGCGTCGACGGCGGACGGGCGGGTGAGCCGGGCGAAGGCCAGGTCGGGAAGGCCGATGAGGGCCAGGGGCGGGACGGCCAGCACGAGCAGCAGCCGCTGCACCACCAGCGCGGTGAGCGAACGGGTCGCCGCCAAGTCGGCCAGCGGCCAGGTCAGCGCGACGAGGGCCGCCACCATCGCCCCGATGAACGATGCCGCCTGGCGCCGGGTCACCCGGTAGCCGGGCCGACGGATCGTCCACGCGTAGAGGCCGCCGACGGCCAGCACGGCCACCCAGGTGACCGGATGGAGCTGGAGGGCCCAGGGCGAGCCGGATGTCGTCAACGGGCCACCGGCGCCCTACGCTGACGCCGGTGGCCAAGCCCGACCGCCTCGAGCGCCTGACCGATCTGGTGCTGGTGCTCCTCAACGCCCGACGGCCGCTCACCCTCGACGAGATCGCCCGGGAGGTCCCCGGCTACCCGTCCACCCATGACGCCCGCCGCCAGGCCTTCGAGCGCGACAAGCGGTTGCTGCGCGAAGAGGGGATCCCTGTTGCCACAGAGGCCGTCGGCGGTCACGAGCAGTTCGGCTACCGGATCGACCCCGAGGCGTTCTACCTCCCGGACCTCGGCCTGCTCCCCGACGAGCAGGCGGCGCTGCACCTCGCCGTCGCCGGCGTCCATCTCGGCGATCCTAGTGGTCGACACGCGCTGTTGAAGCTGGGCGCCACCGGGGTCGGCGAGGCCCGACCGGTGGCGTCGCTGGTGCCACCGCCGGCCCTGGTCCCCCTCTTCGACGCGGTCCGCACCCACGCCGAGGTCACGTTCTCGTACCGGGGCGAGACCCGGCGGGTGGCGCCCGGCGGCCTCTCGTTCCGTCGCGGTCGCTGGTACCTCGTCGGGTGGGACAGGGGACGCGACGGTGCCCGCACGTTCCGGATCGACCGGATCGAGGGCCAGCCGGTGCCCGGCGAACCAGGGTCGGGCCGGCTGCCCGACGGATTCGACCCGGGGACCGCGGTCCCCGACGATCCGTGGCGGCCCGGCGAGGGGGACGAGGAGGACGTGCTGCTCCTGGTCGACCCGGTCGAGGCCCCTCGCGTGGTCCAGGAGGTGGGGGAGCGGGCGGTGGTCGAGCGGCGCCCGGACGGCTCGGTGCTGTTCCGCCTCGGGGTGTCGAGCACCGGTGCCCTGCGGGACTGGATCCTGGGCCTGCTCGACCACGCCGAGGTCGTGGGGCCCCCCTCGATGCGCGCCGAGGTGACCGGCTGGCTCGAGGCGGTCGTCGCCGCCGGCGAGCTGGCGGATCGGACCCCGGGGGTTCCCGGCGGCCCGGCCTTCAAGGAGCCCTCCGGGGCCGGCGCCGCCATGGGCGGCGACCCCCCCGGCGCGGCCGGACCGGGGACCGGGGGCGGGGGGGAGCCGGCCGGTCGGGACGCCAGCCGCCGGCTGCGGCGCCTCCTGGCCATCGTGGGCTGGTTGGCCCGGGTCGGCGAGGCGCCGATCGCCGACGTGGCCCGCCGGTTCAAGATCCCCGAGGACGAGGTGGTGCGCGAGCTCGAGCTCGCGGCCTGCTGCGGCCTGCCGCCGTACTCGCCCGACTTGCTGCTCGAGATCGTGGTGACCGACGAGACCGTCCAGGCCTTCCTCCCCGACGACCTGGCCCGTCCCCGTCGGCTCACCGCGGCGGAGGGCTTCGCCCTCGCCGCCGCCGCCCGGACGATCCTGGCCGTTCCCGGTGCCGACGGGGACGGCTCCCTGGCCCGGGCACTGGCCAAGCTCGACGCGGTCCTCGGGGCGGACCAGCGTCTGGAGGTGGCCCTGGACGACCCGGCGCTGCTCGCCGAGGTCCGGGCGGCTGTCGACGACCGTTCGCAATTGGCGATCGAGTACCACTCGGCGTCGGCCGACGAGACCACCGAACGGGTGGTCGACCCGTTGCGGGTGGTGTCGCTGGACGGCCACTGGTACCTGGACGCCTTCTGTCACCGGGCGGCTGGTCGGCGCCGTTTCCGCATCGACCGGATCCGGTCGGTGCACGTCCTCGGGCCCCAGCCGACGCCGGGACCCGACGTCCCCGCCCTCTTCCCCGACGCCTTCGTGCCCGGTCCCGGTTCGGTGCCCGTCCGCCTCGCCCTCGACCCCGGCGGCATGTGGGTGGCTGACACCGTCCCGCTGCTCGACCGGGGCCGGGCGGCCGACGGGCGGACCTTGGTCACCCTGGCCGTCGGGGGCACCGCCTGGCTCGAGCGCCTGCTCCTCCAGCTGGGCCCCCACGCCCGGGTCCTGTCGCCTCCCGACCTGGCGGACGCCGGGGTGCGGGCCGCCCGCCGGGTGCTGCAGAACTACCATTAACGGAATATACTGAAAATCGATGAAAATTGCCGAAGGCAGGTCCGGACGGTGCTCGGCGTCACCCCGCTGACCGACCGCGGCGGGGGCTACTACCTGGGGGACCTGGCGGCGGAGCTCGGCCCGCTGTGCGTGGCCGACCGCCGCGGCACCGGCTTCGCCCGGACCACCGGCGCCCCCGGTCGGTGGGTGGGCGCCGGCGCCGAGGGCCTGGGGCTGCGCGGCCCGGTGCGGGCCGACGACCTCGGGCTGGTGCTGTCGGGGGGCGGCCCGGTGACCGGGCGCCGACTGGCCGGGCGGGTCCCGACCGTCTCGGCCTACGACCTGACCTTCAGCGCCCCCAAATCGGTCAGCGTGCTGATGGCACTGGGCGCGCCCGACGTCTCGGCCGTGGTGCTCGGGTCCCACGAGGTCGCCGTCCACGGGGCGCTCGGGTACGTGGCCGAGCATGCGGCGGCGGTTCGGCGGGCGCACGGGACCGGTCGGGAGGTGCTGGCGGTGCGCGGCATCGTTGGTGCCGCCTTCACCCACGGGGTAAGCCGCGCCCTCGACCCTCACCTCCACAGCCACGTGCTGGTGGCCAATCTGGCCCAGGGGTCCGACGGCCGTTGGAGCGCACTGGACGCGCGCGGCCTGTTCGCCCACGCCCGGGCCGCTGGCGTCCTCTACGAGGGCCATCTCCGCCGGGCCCTGACCAGCGCGCTCGGGATCGACTGGACGACCCGGGGCACGAGCCACGAGGTGGCGGGCATGGACCCGGTCGTCCTCGGCGGCTTCTCCCAGCGGGCGGCAGAGATCCGGGCCCACCTGGCCGGGCGGTCCGTGCGGTCCCGCCGGGCGGGCCGGGTCGCCTGGGCGGCTACCCGCGACCCCAAGACGCCGTCGCTCACGGCGCCGGGGATCGCCCGGCTCTGGGCGGACCGGGCCGCCCGCCTCGGGGTGGGCCCGGGGGCGCTGGACGCCGTCCTCGGCCACCGGGCCGGCCACGACCCCTCGCTGGACGAGCACCGGTTCGGTACGGCCCTGATGGCCGGCGGCCCGGCGGCGATCGCCCGCAGGGACGTGGTCGGAGCGTGGGCCGGGGCACTCGGTGGGGGCGCCACCGTCGAGGACGTCGAGCGATGCGTCGACCAGTTCGTGCCGATCGGGCCGGTGGGGGTGGCCGAGCCCGCGCTCGCCCCGGCCCGGGTGACCGCCCCACCGGCCACCCTGCGGGCGCTCGGGCCCAGACCGGCGTCACCCGGCCCGCTGGCCCTGTGGCACCGGGCCGCCCGTTCGATCGACCACTACCGCGACCGCTGGGGCGAGTTCGCGTCGACCGGAGGTCCGGGCCCCGGGGGCCGGCCGGTCGCCCTGCACCGGGCACCGCCGGCCCAGGTGGCCGAACACCTGGCGGTGGCGCGCTCGGTGCGCGAGGCGCGCCGAGCCCTCGGCCGGGAGCCGGTGCGCGTCGAGCGCGAGGTGCTCGCCCTCGGGCGGGGGTGAGTCGGGGCCACGCCCTCAGCGCGACCGGCCGGGGAGTGGCTGCCCGAGGTCGTGGGCCCGATCGGCGCCCCGACCCAGAAGGTCGCGCCACGGCCGGTCGCGGTGGGCCGGGGTGAGGCCCACCCAGCCGATCCGGTTGTGGGCGTCGAGGGCCAGGGCCTGGCCGGGCCGGCCGCGGGCGATGACGTCGACTGGGAGCCGTCGTCGCAGGATGCCCGAGACGGTGGTCGAGGGCCGGACCTTCCCGTCGCGCCCGGCGGCGGCCCCCACCGTGCGGCTGGCCACCTCGATGTCCCCGCCGAGTGCGGACAACGCCTCCAGGGTCGCCATGTCGGCGATACCCCCCAGGACCAGGGTGGTGCCGAAGAGGGAGAGGAAGGAGGACGCCTCCTCGCCCCACCGGGCCCGGGCCTGGGAGAGGTCCTGGAGGCAGGCCAGGGTCACCAGGCCCTGGCCGCCGCCCTCGCTCACCATGGCCGGCAGGTCGGGGATGGGTGCGATGTTGGCGACTTCGTCGAGGGCGGCCAGCAGCGGCGGCCCCTGGCCGGCCTGGCGGTAGGCGGCGTCGCGCAGCTCGGTCAGCAGTCCGACCACGAGCGGGGCCAACAGCCGCTGGCGCCTTCCGGCGGCGCAGACATAGAGCGTGTTCGACGCCGAGCAGAACGAGCCGGCCTCGAGGAACGGTGGCTCGGTCGAGGCCAGGGCGGCACTCGATCGGTAGGCGCCGAGCACGCCCGACGCGGTCGACCAGATGCCCGACTGCTCGCGTTCGTCGGTGGTGAGGATGCCGGCGAGCACGTCGGCCGCCGGCCCCCCGTCCCCTGGCCGACCGGCCAGCACGGAGAGTGCCTCGCTGCCGTCGTGGCGGTCGACCCAGCGTACGACGCTCCCCATCGGGTGGCCGACCAGCGCCGCCCCGTGGAGGAGCGGGGCGAGGAGGGATCCGGCGCGCTCGGTCCAGTGTTCTTCGGCCCCGGCCCCGAGCCGCACGGCGGGGCGGGCGGCACGGACCATGGCATCGGCCGTCAATAACGCGTCGTCCCAGTCGAGCGCGGCGTTGACCGGCGACCACCCGACCCGCGTCACGCCAGGAGGTGGTCGGACGGTGCCGCTCGGGTCGTAGAGAAGGGCGCGGCCGGCCGCCCCCCGGGCCCCGGCGGTGGCGGCCAGGACGTCGGGTTTGGTGGAGGTGGACACCACCGGTCCGGGGGCGGCCAGGACGTTCGGCACGACGAGGGCCGAGGTCTTGCCCGACCGGGACGGACCCAGCACCAGGGCCGACCGTTCGGGCTCGGCCCATGCCCAGCCGCCGGCTCCGGCTCCGAGGTAGATACCTGCCCCCGCAGCGAGGGACGCGGCTCGCAGCGCTGCGGCGAGGGACGGTGGGGGGAGTGATCCTCCCGCCCCAGCGGCCCCGTCCGACGACGAGGTCACGGGTCGCTTCGCTGTCGGTCGCGGGTGTCTCGAACGACGTCGCGTATCTCCGCGAGAGGCGTCCGCCCGTCGTGCCGACGTCCGCCCGGTCGGTGCACGTCTCGGTGCACGTCGCCCAATTCAGCCGCGACGCGCCCGTTCGCGACACTTCTGTCCACAACGCCGATCTCCATCACTCGCGGTGCGCGAGCGTGCGAATACGTGCCTGGGACGACGTAATTCGCGGCCCGTCCGCACGTTCGCATCGGCCTCGAGCATCGCCGTGCGCGACTGGGTGCTTGACCTGAGCGTCGAAACGCACTGTGATTGTGTGCAACCGAAACGCAATGGGGGAGTTGTGGACGTGATTGCAGGGATCCGGGACATGTGCGCGGTGGAGCGTTTCCACCACACACAACTGTCGCCCGGAGCGCGCTTTCCGCAACGACTCCGTGCCGATCGGGTAGTAGGGAGCACAGCGAGTGGGCCAGCCGGTGCCGTCGGCTCGGTCCGGTCCGTTTGGGGTGCTCCTGACAACCATGTTGGCGGTGCAGCAATGCGGATGCCGGTGCCCTCGGGTTCACGGTGTGCCGCAGGCTCCACCTCTAGTCAGCACTGAAACTCAAAGGGAGGTGCACCTGTGGCGACAGCCGCAAAGAAGCGGGCCCCGGCCAGAAAGGCCGTAAAGCGGGCTCCGGCAAAGAAGGCAGCGAAGCGGGCTCCGGCCAAGAAGGCGGCCAAGAAGCGGGCTCCGGCTCGCAAGGCCGCCAAGCGGGCTCCGGCACGCAAGGCTGCGAAGAGACGGGCTCCGGCCAAGAAGGCGGCCAAGAAGCGGGCTCCGGCCCGCAAGGCCGCCAAGAGGCGGGCTCCGGCCAAGAAGGCGGCCAAGAGGCGGGCTCCGGCCCGCAAGGCCGCCAAGAGGCGGTCTCCGGCCAAGAAGGCGGCTGCGGTCCGCAAGGCGGTCAAGAAGCGTGCTACGGCCCGCAAGGCAGCCGTCCGCAAGGCGGTCAAGCGGCGGGCTCCCGCCCGCAAGGCGGCCAAGCGGAGCTAGGCCGTCGCCGGGCTCAGCACCCGGCGACCCATGCGTTGGAGAGCGGGGACCTTCGGGTCCCCGCTCCCGCGCCCGCCCTCAGAGCTTGGCGATGCGATGGAACGCCTCGCCGAGCTCGACACTCCCGACGCGGCCGTGCTCGACCAGCTGCTGGACGACACCGTCCCTGAAGGCGTCGACCGCCGGCCCGGTCGGGTCAGATCCGTCGGCGGGCGGTTCGAACCCCATCGTCGACGGGTACTGGCTGCGGTGGGCGAGCAGGGCCCGCACCTTGTGCTCTCCGAAGCCGTCCACCGCTTCGACGTGGTTGGCCACGTCGGCCTCCCAGAGCAGCAGCTCCACCGGGCGGTGCGATGGTAGGTCCTGGTCGCCGAAGAACATCGGGTCGCGCGCCGCGACCAGCGAATCGGTCAGCACGAAACCGGCGTTGCGATGGTCAGGATGCAACCGGTACCGGCGCCACGGGTCATGGCCGAGGACCACGTCGGGGCGGATGAGCCGGATGCACCGGCAGACCTCCCACTGTTCGCGGACCCCGTTGCGCAGCTCCCCGTCGGGGAATCCGAGGAAGGCGACCTCCCCGCCGCCCAACCGCTGCGCCGCCTCGCGTTGCTCCTCCTGCCGGGCGGCCACCAGCGAGGCCGGGTCGCGCTCGGTGTCCCACGTGCCCTTCGCCCCGTCGGTCAGGACGAGATGATGGATCCGGCACCCGGCGGCCGCCCATTTGGCCAGGGTCCCGCCCGCCCCGAACTCGATGTCGTCGGGGTGGGCCCCGACGGCCAGCGCGACGCTCGGCGTGGGGAGGTCGACGGTCTGCGTCGTGTGGTCGGCCAACTCGTTGACGGCGAGAACCCCCGGTGGGGGTCCGGCCGGTTGGTCGGCGTTCACGGCCACGCGAGGTCGGCCGCCACGTCCACGTCCCATGTCAGGTCCGGCGCCGACACGATGCGGGCCGGCAGCCCGAGCCGGGCGCATTCGGCCCGGTGGCGGCTAAAGGAACCGGGGCCGTACGAGAAGCGGAAGCCGCACCGGGCCGGCAACCGGATGACGTTGGTGCCGTCACCGTGCCGGTCCGGGACGAGGGTCACGCCGCCGAATGGCTCGATGCTCCCGATGCCCGTCGCCCGGGGAAGGTCACCGTGGGCCACGGTCACCTGTTCGACCCCCATACGGGCCAGGCGGGCCACGCCCTCTTCCACGGCGCCGTTGAGCCCCCGCCCGGGTTCCCAGATGACCAGCGCCCCGTGGAGGCGGGCCCAGGCGGCCACCTCGTTATCGTCGCAGACCACCGCGACCGGAAGGGGTGCCGCCGCGGCCACGACCCGTTCGGCCATCTGGTGGACCAGCGCCAGCCGCTCGTGATCGGCGAGGGCGGGTTCCAGACGGCGTTTGGCCTCCGCGAACGCCTTGATCGGCACCAGCACTGCGGCCGGACCGAGGAGAGGGGGGCCGGGCGACGCGCCGGTCACCGGCCGTGCGGTGGTCGCGCCCACGGTCACGGGCCACAGTGTACGGGGACGACCGGGGGGGGGGCCCGGCGACGCGTCGACGCCGAGAGCGGCACGTCCGGGCGCCGCTCGCCGTAGGCTCCAGTCGTGACGACCGGGAGGCTAGCCGTGGTCGGGGCGGGCTCGTGGGGCACCACCGTGGCGTCCATCCTGGCCGGCAGGGCGCCCACGACACTGTGGGCCCGCGCCCCCGGGTTGGCCGAGCAGATCAACGCGACGCACGAGAACCCCACCTACCTGGAAGGGGTGACGCTGCCCGAGAACCTGCGGGCGACCAGCTCGCTGGCCGAGGCGGTGGAGGGGGCCCAGGTCGTGCTGATGGCCGTGCCCTCGCACGGGTTCCGGGCCGTGCTCAGCGATCTGGTCCCGTCGCTGTCGGCGGGTGCCGCCATCGTCAGTCTGACCAAGGGCATCGAGATGGGGTCCAACCTGCGGATGTCCGAGATCGTCGCCGAGCTGGCCCCCGGCCACCCGATCGGGGTCCTCAGCGGGCCGAACCTCGCGCGCGAGGTGGCAGAGGGCCAACCGGCGGCGACGGTGGTGGCCCTGAGCGACGAAGAGCTGGCCCGACGGGTCCAGGGCCATCTGCACTGCGGCCACTTCCGCGTCTATACCGGCACCGACGTCGTCGGCTGCGAGATCTCCGGATCGGCCAAGAACGTGATGGCCATCGCCGCGGGCATCTGCGACGGTCTCGGGTTCGGGGAGAACACGCGGGCCGTGCTCATTACCCGCGGTCTGGCCGAGCTCGGCCGGCTCGGGATCACCCTGGGCGGCCACACGCTGACCTTCGGGGGCTTGGCCGGCGTCGGCGACCTGGTGGCCACCTGCACCAGCCCGCGCAGCCGGAACCGCACCGTCGGCTTCGAGCTCGGGCAGGGCCGTGCCCTCGACGACATCCTCGACAGCATGCACATGGTGGCCGAAGGCGTGAAGACGTCGGCGCCGCTGGTTCAGCTGGCCCGGGCCCACGGGGTCGAGATGCCGATCGCCGAACAGGTGGCGGCCATCGTGGCCGGGACCACGTCGCCCCGTGACGCCCTCATCGCCCTGATGGAGCGTCCCGCCCGGTCCGAGTGGGACGAGGTGCTCGTCCGGGGGCTGCCCAGGTGACCGGGGGCCCCCCGGCGTCCGAGCTGCCCTCCGGCCCGTCCAGCGGTCGACCGGGTCCCGCCGACGCGGTCCCCGAGACCCCTCGAGCCAGCATCATCCGACCGGGCGACGGCGGCGGCGACGCGCTCAGCCCCGAGCTGCGGGCGGCTGCCCTCGCCCATGTCCGTTCCCTGCTGCTCGACGCCGGGGCCACCGAGGAGGAGGTCGATCGGGCCGTCGCCGAGGACGTCCTAGACCTGCTCACCGTCGACCGGCTGCTGGTCCCGGGACGCCGCCGCTACTCCCAGCGGGAGGTGGCCGACCTCACCGGTCTGCCGCTCGATCTGCTGCGTCGTTTCTGGCGGGCCCTGGGGTTCGCCGACGTGGGCGAGGACGAGCGGGCCTTCACCGATCTCGACATCGAGGCGGTCGAGCTCTTCCAGGGGATGGTGCGGCTCGGCGCGACCGAGGCCGAGACCGCCCTGCAGCTGGCCCGGGTGATCGGCTCGTCGATGGCCAGGATCGCCGAGGCTGAGGTGGTCCCCGGCTCGTTGGCCACCGGGGCCGAGGACGACAGTGTGCTGGCCGCCGACGCGTTCGCCAGCGTCGCCGACGCCACCCTGCCGGCCATGGCCCGGCTCCTCGAATTCGTCTGGCGCCGCCATGTGCAGGCGGCGACCCGGCGCACGATGCTGCTGCGCACCCTCGGCAAGACCGCCGGTGCGAGCCCGGTCCTGGCGGTCGGCTTCGCCGACATGGTCGGCTTCACCCTGCTGAGCCAGCACCTGGGCGAGGACGAGTTGGCCGCGGTGGTCCGACGGTTCGAGGAGATCTCCCACGACATCGTCACCGGCCTGGGCGGCCGGGTGGTCAAGATGATCGGCGACGAGGTCATGTTCGTCGTCGACAACGTGGTGGCCGCCGCCCGGATCGGGCTCGGGTTGGCCGACGCCTACGCCGACGACGAGCTCCTCTCCGACGTCCGGGTCGGACTGGCCGTCGGGCCGGTCCTCCTGCGCGACGGCGACTACTTCGGGCCGACGGTCAACTTCTCGCACCGGATCGTGAACATCGCCAACCCCGGCACGGTGCTGATGTCCAACGAGTTCCACACCGAGCTGATGTCCGAGGCGCCCGACGAGTTCACCGGCAAAGCCCTGCGCCCCCGGATGCTGAAGGACCTCGGCCGGGTGCAGCTGTGGTGGTGCGGCCGCGCCGGCCAGGAGCCCGACGGGGCCGGGATGCAGGCGGACCGGCGCCGCAACATCCGCTGGGAACGCCTGGCCGAGGTCCTCCGTGACCTCGACGACCTGCGCGAGGCGGGTGAGCGCCTGCTCTCCAAGGACCGCCGGGCCCAGATGACCGACACCCCGGACGCGGGGGACACGAAGTCCGAGACCCAGGCCGACGAGGGGGCCGACGGGCCCGGAGCGACGGGCCACGAGCCGGCGCCGGTGGTCGACGCCCGCACTGGCACTGGAGCCGGCACCGGCCACGGCGCGGAGCGTTCAGGCGCCGTCGATGCGCAAGGTGGCGATCCCGAAGGGCCGTAGCTCGAAGGCTTCGCTGAAGGCTTCGATGGGCTTCCCGCGCAAGTCGACCAGCCAGCCCGAACGCCCGGCGACCCGAACCGTGGTGGGCCCGGCCGACGGGTTGTGGACCCGAAGCTCGAGGGCGCCCGCCTCCCGGCGCAGCGCCGAGACCTCGGCGCCGGTGACGCCCAGCGCACTGCCCTCGGGTGGCCGCGAGCCGCCGCCCAGCGAGTTGACCGATTCAAGGGGGAGCAGGACGTCGTCGGCCAGGGCGTAGGGATCCACCGGGCCCAGTTCGACCGCGTAGTGCGACTCGATCGGGCGCCCGGCCAGCTGGAGCCCGTCCACCGGCGTGAGGGGGCCGGCCGGGAACGGCCGGTAGGCCATGCCCAATCGCGAGAGCATCCCGGTCGAGCGCAGCAGGGTCAGCGCGAGTGCCCTCGCCCCCCCTCCGTCGGTCCCGTAGTCGATGTCGACGAGCTCGTACTCGTGCAGCCCCTCGTGGACCACGGTCATTCCGCCGGCGGTCACGAAGCGACGCGACGGGAAGGTGGGCAGGCCGAACTCGTCGGACCGGCCCTCGGCCGTCAGCCCCCGGTTGACCGTGCCGAAGGCACACTCGGCCTCAGAGGTCCGGGCCGGCTCGGGGAGGGGGAGATGGACCCGCACCCGGTGGTCCCGGGCCGGGTTGACGAACCGTGTCGTCACCCGCACGGTGGACTCGTCGGCCCGGATCTCGACCGTCGTGGTCACCGTGACCACGTGCTCGCCCACCCGGGCCTGGCTGGAACCGTCGACGCGGTCGGGCCACCGGTAGGTGGCGGTGATGACGGCGGTGGCGCGGACCGGGCCCTGCTCGCCCACGGTCACGGCCACCGACTCGGGCCGGTCGACCAACGAGTCCGCCCTCGGGGGGGAGTAGTTGTAGGAGTCGCCGAGGTCCCCCCCGTCCACCAGCCGGCCGAAGCCGGACAGGCCGTTGACGGCGAACGTCCCGTCACCCGGATCGACCACCACCGTGACCAGGCCATTGGTCAGGGTGACCCCCGGGAAGGGAGGGTCGTTCCCAACGCCGGCGCCGGCGGGGGCCGTCTCGGCGGCCCCGGCCGGGTTTGCCAGGGGTGCGGGGATGAAAGGTCGCCACCCGAACCCGGCCACCTCGTCGGCCCTGGCCACGATGCGCCGGATCGGGGGCTGGTCGAGGCTGACCCGCACCATCACCCCGGGGCGGGCCCCGAGGCGGGAGTAGAGGTCCGCCTTCGCCTCGGCGATCGGGACGTTCGGGCGCTCCTCGGCCCCGACGACGACGGTCAGGTCGATGCCGGTCTTGTCCTCGGAGACCCGGACCTCGTGCACCCAGGCGTCGTTGTCGATCTTGGGCCCCTGGAGCATGCCCAGGATTGTCCTGACGGTGTCGGCGTCGAGGGTCATCGAGCCGGGGAGGCCGAAGCGCTCGGAGACCACCTGGACGTCGGCCCCGGGGTGGTCGTCGGCCGCCACCACCAGCTCGACCATCCCGGCGCGGGGCCGGGCCGACGGGTTGACGACCACCGGGCCCGGTTCGGCCATCGACCGGGCCAGGGAGGTGAGGGCCCGTGACGCCACCCCCTCGGCGATCTGGCGGGACTCGGCGAAGCGGTGCACGACGGCGTCGTCGACCTCGTCCACCGAGCAGGCGCAGATGGAGTCGTGGGCGGAGTTCCGGACGACGCCGAGCCACGAGAGCCCGAGCAGGCGGGTCGGCCACTCGTGCGGGGGGAGGAACAGGGCGGCGTAGGGCTCGGCCCGCCGCTCGAGCTCGCGCTCGGTGATCGCCGCCGCCTGCTTGATGTCCACCCGGTTGGAGGTGACCCCCATCAGGACGTTGGCCCGCGCCCCCGAGCGGAGCTCGCCCTGCCAGCGCTCGAGGCCCTCGGTGGTCACCCCGGCCAGGTACTCGGGCAACGACGTGATCTCGAACACGTAGTCGTCCTGGCTCCCGTTGGCCTCGGCAACGGCCCGGCCGAGTGCCGGCTGGGGCGTGAGGTGATCCGAGCCGTTCATCAGCAGCATCCGGTCGAAGAGGAACGACCCGATCTCCTGTTCGTGATCCTCGACCCGGCGCACCAGGGCCTTGCCGTCGTCGGGGAGCAGCGAGCCGTTGCCGTAGCCGACCGGGAGGTACTCGGCCCGTACCGTCGAGCCGTCGGGGGCCTCCCACCAGAACCCGGTCTTGGTGATCGACGAGGGCACGCCCCGCCAGACCACGGCGTGCTCCAACCCGGCCAGGGCGAGGATCTGGGGCATCTGGGCGATGTGGCCGAACATGTCGGGCAGATAGCCGACGTCCATGACCCCGCCGAAGGTGGCGCCCCGCCGGATACCCATCTGGAGGTTCCGGACGATGGCCTCGCCCGACACCAAGAACTCGTCCATTAGGACATACCAGGGGCCCATCACGAGCCGGCCGGTCGTCGCCAGGTCCCGGATCCGGCCCTCGGCACCCGGGCGGACCTCCAGGTAGTCGTCGACCACCGCCAGCTGCCCGTCCAGCAGGAACCGGGCGTAGGAGGGGTCGGACTCCATCAGGTCGAGCAGCCCGTCCAGGAGGTCGACCAGCTTGAGGCGGAAGGTCTGGAAGGGCTCGTACCACTCCCGGTCCCAGTGGGTGTGCGGCACGATGGCGACGCGGCGTGGGCTCATGGGCGGCCAGGTTACGACGGCCCATCCCACACTGCGCCCCTCGTCGCTACCATGCGCCGGTGGCCGAGTCCCCGAGCCCGCACCGGGCCTCGCCGACCGGAACCGCAGCCGCCCGCCCGCCCGAGACCGGCGACGCCCCGGGCCTCCCGGCCCTCTGGGCTCGCCGCTGGGCGCAGGACCCGGGAGCGCCGACCGTCGTCGTCCGGTCGACGGGCCGGACCTGTCCGGCCGCCGAGCTCGAGGAACGGACGAGGGTCACCGCCGCCCGACTGCACACGGCCGGCCTGGGCCCCGGGAACCGCATGCTCTGGTCGACCCGGACCTCGCTCGACGCGGTGGTGGCCTGCCTCGGCGCCTTGCGTCTCGGTGCGGTGGTGGTGCCGGTGAACCCGGCCTATACCGAACGCGAGCTGGCCCACATCGTGGGCGACGTGCGTCCGACCTTGGCCGTGGTCGAGCGGCCCGAACAGGCCGACTGGGTGCACCGGGCCGGCGGCGGGGCGGTCGGGACCCTCCCGGTGGACCCCAGCGCGCCCCCGTGGGGGCCGACGGGATCGCCCCGGGCCCGCTCGGACGCCCCCACCCTCGACGCCGCCTCGGGCGCGGCGCCCGCTTTGATCGTGTACACCTCGGGGACGACCGGATCGCCCAAGGGCGCCGTCCTGACCCACGCCAACCTGGCGGCCGGGGTCGAGTCCCTCCGGGAGGCCTGGCGATGGAAGCCGACGGACCGCCTCGTGCTGGCCCTCCCGCTCTTCCACGTCCACGGCCTGTGCGCCGGGCTGTTCGGCGCTCTCGGCACCGGGTCGTCGGTGGTTCTGCTCGAGCACTTCGACGCAGGCGTGGTGCTGGCCGAAGCCGGCTCGGGGTCCTCGCTCTTCTTCGGGGTGCCCACGATGTACCACCGGCTCGTCGGGGCGGCCGGGGCGGACGCCCTCTCCGGACTCCGGCTCTGCGTCTCGGGCTCGGCGCCCTTGCCGCCGACCCTCTGGCGGGAGGCCCGTCGCCGGGCCGGGGTGGCCATTCTCGAGCGCTACGGCATGACCGAGACATTGCTGACCCTCTCCAACCCCTACGAGGGGGAGCGACGCCCGGGGACCGTCGGCTTCCCGCTTCCGGGGGTCCAGGCGCGCCTCGGGGCCGACGGGCCCCCGCGCCCGGCTGGGCCCCCGCGGCCGAGGGAGTCTCCGGCGGGCGAAGGGGAGCTGTTGGTGCGCGGGCCGACCGTCTTCGCCGGCTACTGGGAGCGGCCGGCCGAGACCGCGGCGTGCTTGGAGGGT
>Ga0209040_10001992_pt1 | contig 16110 bp, 18 predicted proteins | sample BogFormECP12_OM3_FD_188240 | JGI IMG/M metagenome (GOLD analysis project Ga0209040, IMG submission 188240) | Bog forest soil microbial communities from Calvert Island, British Columbia, Canada - ECP12_OM3 (SPAdes) (version 2) | ecosystem: Environmental > Aquatic > Freshwater > Wetlands > Bog ...
GAGATAATCGATGCGGTCGGTCAGGGGCACGACCTGCTGATAAAACTTGGCTTCGCAGGTCTTCTCGATGCCGGTGTGCAGGAACCCGATATCGGGCATCATGCGCACGATGGTTTCGCCGTCAACTTCGAGCAGCAGGTGCAACACACCGTGGGTCGACGGGTGCTGCGGCCCCATGTTAAGGACCAGCGTCTGATCGGTCGCGGAATCCAGAACCGGAGTTGGTGTCATCTCAGCCATGATTTACCGGTATCCCTCTACGGGATAATCCTTGCGTAGCGGATGCCCCTCCCAATTCTCGGGCATCATGATTCGCTTGAGGTTGGGGTGTTCCTGGAAACGGACGCCAAACAGATCAAAGACTTCGCGCTCGAAGAAGTCAGCCCCTGGCCAGATCGGGGTGAGGGAATCCACCCGCGCGTCGTCGCCGGAGAGACGGACTTTCAGCCGAAGGCGCTTCTTGGTAACCGTCGAGAACAGGTGATAAACGACTTCGAAGCGAGGATCAGAAGGCTCCCAATCAACGCAGGTGAGGTCGGCGAGGGTGTCGAAGTTGAGTTCAGGATCGTTCTTGAGCGTCGTACAGGCTTCGCGCAGAAAAGTACGCTCGACATAGATAGACAGCTCATTTCGGTCGAACTTGACGCCTTGCACCGCGCCTGCATTCCACGCCAGTAGACGCGCCAGGTCGGGCCGGTCTTTCAGTTGTTCGAGGTCGGTGATTGCCGGTTCCAGTGCCATGGTCAGATCCTCTCCGCCTTGCCCTGCTTGTTCCAGTCGATCATGCCTTTTTTCCAGATGTACCAGTAGCCAGCGAGCACGATGCCGATGTACACCAGCATCTCCCAGAAACCAAACATCTTCAGGTCCTTGAGAATGATCGCCCAGGGATAGAGAAAAACGGCTTCAACATCGAACAGGATGAACAACATGGCGACGAGATAGAACTTGACCGAGAAGCGCTGGCGCGCATCGCCCACGGGCTGCATGCCGCACTCGTACTGCGACATCTTGGCCTTATTGAACTTGTGGTGACCAATCAACCACGAAAGAACCACCATGGCCGTGGCCAGTCCACCGGCCAGAAGGACGTGGATCAGCAGCGGCAGATATCGCGCGAAATAAAAATCCGGCATGATTGAAGGTGAAACTTAAGAGTTGCCGCACTACCAGGAAACACGTGTAACTTCCTGATTTTATTTTGCGTTATCGCTCATGTCAACCAAGCGTGGTGCGCGATTCACGATGGTTTCATGAAGCATCAATGAAGACGTAAAGATGTTGCTGTTTGCGAAAAGGAAAGGCTGTAAATTCAGGGAAAATTGGTTCCGCCTCCGACGAAGTGAACGATCTCAAGGCGATCGCCGTCATGCAGTTGGGTTTCGGACCACTGCGCGCGCGGCACGATTTCGCGATTCAGTTCGACGGCCACGCGATCGCCCTTCATCCCAAGTTTCTCGATGAATTGAGCCACGGAGGATGGCTCGCAGCAGGTTTTCGATTCGCCATTGACGAATACTTGCATGGGAGCAATGTATCGCATCGCAGGATACGATTTCACGCTCCGAATCGTTCGGTCCCGAAATTTGACGCGCCGAATTGCTTCCTTGAAGCATCTGAAGCCCTCCAAATCGCATCGAGTTCGTTCAAAATTAACGGGCAGGAGCCCAATCTTGGGTTAAAATCTCTTTCGTTTTGCCGGAGGTGATGGATGGGCCGTCCCGTGGTGCATTTTGAGATCGGATGCCGCGACCAGTCTCGAACCCAGCAATTCTTCTCAGAGCTATTCGACTGGAATATCCAAATCGAGGGTCCTGCTGCCATGATCGACACCGCGGCGGGCAGGGGCATTCAAGGCCACATTACCGCACTCGGCCACGAGCCCAACAACTACATCACTTTCTACGCTGAGGTCGATGACGTGCAGGCATACCTCGACAAAGCCAGCGCGCTGGGTGGCAAACCGCTGTTACCGGTAATCACCCTACCCACTGGACAGTTTTCCTGGTTCGCCGACCCGGAGGGCAACATCATCGGACTGTGGAAGCCTGCGCCGTAGCAAGTCAGGACACTCTGGCACTTAATTCTGAATTTTCATTTGCGGAGGAAACCCATGGCAGTAAAACCCGTTCCCGATGGCTACCACACCGTGACCCCGTATCTGACGGTCGATGACGCCGCTCTTCTGATTGGTTTTTTGAAGCGGGCGTTTAATGCGCAGGTGAAGTACGAAATGAACGACGAGAAGGGCAATATCCGTCACGCGGAAGTAAGCGTAGGCGACTCGATACTGATGATTGGCCGGGCCCGCGACGAGTGGAAGCCGCGGCCAATGACCTTCTATCTGTACGTTCCCGATGTCGACGCAGCCTACAAGAGCGCGGTTGCTGCAGGAGGCAAGTCGCTGCAGGCAGTCACCAACCAGTTCTACGGTGACCGCAGTGGTGGGGTGGAAGACCCACAGGGCAATTACTGGTGGATCGCCACCCGCATCGAAGACGTCTCACCCGAGGAAATGGACCAGCGCATGAAGGCCACGGCCCACTGACGAGGTGGGCAAGACCTGAGATGGCTGCTGCGTGAATATGGTCCACCAGGGCGTAGCGGCCGCCGAAAAATGCGATTTGCAAATTGTCTTGAAGGGGCGCAGCTTCAGCCGCGCCGTGCAAGCTGTCTATTTCTGTCATGGGGCTTCAGCCCCAAGGCTCCGCTTTCCCGACTTTCTCAGCAGCCTCGTAAGCCAGGGTGCCTTGAGAACGCGAGACCTTTCAATTACGACGCACCAGCGCCGGGCGCATCAAGTAGAGGCGCAATCTCTACGCCCGACGTAATCTGGAATGCCGGGCTGAGCGAGCGGTACACCGGGCAGCTTTGAGCATAGACTCCGTGTACACGCTCCACGGTTGCGCGCACGGCTTCTGGATCTTCCACGCGCAGGCGGTGCGTGACGTGCACTCGTTTGATGACCAGCACGCCGCTCTCGTTCTCGACTTCGCCGCGAACTTCGCAGCCCAAGCGTCCATCACGGGCATTGATTTTGCGCGCATCCAGCGCGCCGGCAAAGGTGCCGAGCATTCAACCGCCCAGCGCCGCGACCACGTAGTCGATGGTGGCAGCGTGCGGCTCCGGCAGGCGGCTCTCGTCAATGCCGTAATGTTTCGCGATGCCTCCGTGGACGCTGAACATGACCGGTTGCGGTTCTCCGGGCAGAATTGCTTTCCGAAGCGGGCCCTTGATGCGTTCGATGTGCACATTCGAGATGTAAGCAATATCGGACATAGTGACTCCGTTTTGTCCGCCATCATATCGGAACATCCGGGCAATGGTGAATTGGCGGAGCGATATAGTCACGCTCAGGACGTGATTCGCGGCGAAGTGGCTGGTGCCTGAATCACCGCTACACGGGAGTCTTGCGTGCACGGTCCCCAACTGGGCCGCCGGAGTGAACTATCATTGTTGTGCATGGCCGGTGAAGCAGAGAGCGACTTCCTCAACACGCACCAAGAGGCTTTAACGAGCTTCTGGAACCGAGTGGAAAGCCACGTTACTGAATGGAAATCCCAATATGAATGGCCTCGCGGTGTACCTCGCGAAACTGCTCTGGAGAAACGAAGAGAACTTGAACGCACGATCCAGCGAGAGTTGGAAATGCAGGGTTTTATTTCAGAGGCGACTTTTGAGTCGGTTATGCAATGGGGATTCGGAACCAACTCAGGATGCCCCAAGCAAGCGATCCACCGAGCTACCAGCCTCTCCTTTCGGCATCTGAAGCAGGGCCAAATCGCTGAAGCTGCTCGCGAGCTGGTCAAGTTATCGAAGATTGGTATCAGCCGGGCAGCCAAGGTCCTGGCGCTCTCAGACCAGAATCAATTGGGCATATACGACAGCCGCTCGGCACATGGCCTGTCCGACTTAGTAGACTCCGCCGGCCACCGTCTAATACTGATTCCTCCCGGACGAAGAATCGCAGGTGACAACAAGAATACGGACGAATATTGCGCCGCCTTCGAAAGGTACATTTGGGTGCTGCGATATTTTCGCAGATTGGCCGGTTATTCCGACTCGCTGCGCAGTGAGTTTCCTCGGGTCGCCGACATTGAAATTGCCTTCTTTATGAGAAGCAAAAGCGGCAACATAAAGTTAGAAGACCGGACGAAAGAAGTTCCGCCACATCTCAGTAGACTTGCAGCGCATGACGAAGATTCCCTCTTCTGGACGCTTGGACCCGGAAGGAAGGCCAAGGAGTTCTGGGTTATCTTTGACGATTCTTCGGTTACAGTTCTGACCGGAAAGGAAAAGACTCCAATGACTCTTACTCGAGACCAAGTTACTGCTTGTCTCAGCCACTTCGGTCCTAACTGGTTTCCACTGTCCAATAGTAAGGCTCGACAAAACCGCGACCAGGGAGGCTTAGGAGAATACTTTGCAAGGAACTTCGGATCCTCCGTTTTTGCCAGCCACTTCGCTGCCCTCTGGGTTCATGAGGGGCGACTGGACGCCGAATTCAGGGGTGCCTGGTGGTTGAGGGTTTCCAGAACACAATCCGCAAGCCGCAAGAACCATTAGTCGCTTTGCCCGCATTTGGCGTATTTCGTATCATCCGCAGACCGAGGCACTTCCGGCGTTCTCGATCGGTACTTACCGCCTGCATCGCGGTGCTATAATCCATCTTTGCCCAACATGTCCGCCCTTCTCCGAAGCGGACAAATCGTCGTGCTTGAATGGCGATCCATCGGGCATCTTGAAGTCATCCTGCTTACGAGGTTTCTCTATGTCCGGCCATTCCAAATGGGCCACAATCAAGCACAAGAAGGGCGCGCTGGATGCCAAGCGCGGCAAGATTTTCACCCGCCTGATCAAAGAAATCTCCATGGCCGCCAAGAGTGGGGGCGACGTCGAAAAAAACCCCCGTTTGCGGACTGCCGTCGCGGCAGCCAAGGCGGAGAACATGCCGGCGGACAACATCAAGCGCGCCATTCAGCGCGGCACTGGCGAGTTGCCGGGAGTGTCCTACGAAGAAATCACCTTCGAGGGATACGGTCCCGGCGGCGTGGCGATTCTGGTGGAAGTCTCGACCGACAACCGCAACCGCACGGTCAGCGAAATTCGCCATGCTTTCTCCAAGAATGGCGGGAACATGGGCGAAGCGGGCTCGGTCTCCTGGATGTTCCACAAGAAGGGCGACATTGTAATCGCGAAGTCGGCGGCCAAAGAAGATGACCTGATGAACCTGGTCCTCGAATCCGGCGCCGAGGACCTGAAGGACGACGGTGACAATTGGGAGATCTTGACCGATCCGGCTTCCTACGAAACGGTCCTGGAGGCGGTGAAGAAGGCGGGCATCAAGCCCGAGGTGGCCGAGATCGGCATGATTCCGCAGACCTACACCAAGCTGGAGGGCCATCAGGCCAGCACCATGATTCGCCTGCTTGAGGCCCTGGAAGACGCCGACGACGTGCAGCACGTGTACTCCAACTTCGACTTCGACCAGGCCCAGTTGGAAGAAGTCGCAGGGTAGGGAAGCTTTCCACGTTTTGAGATATCATCGGCCGCTCTTCCGGGCGGCCGATTGCATTTGCCACGAGGAGGGATGTAATGCCTTTTATCGACACGCAGAGCCTCAAGGTCATCGAGCGCCTGCCCGGTTGGCGGGGGCGATACTTCCATTCGGAGAGCATGACGTTCGCACATTATGAATTCGATCGCGGAGCGTCGATTCACGAACACTTTCATTCGGAAGAAGAAGTGTATGAAGTACTTGAGGGCGAACTCGAACTCACGATCGATGGTGTCGCGCAGATCGCTCGAGCAGGCATTGTGGGGATCGTGCCAGCCAATGTGAGACATTCGGTCAGAGCACTCACCGATGGTCGCGCCATCATCGTGGATCATCCGGCGCGGAACGATTTCGGTTAGAGCTCCGCGAGGTTTGTATAGAGGCATTTACAATACGAATCTGATGACTGCCCGTCGGACTCTCCTCGCATTCGTGGTTGCGCTCGTCGCTCTGGTTGGCTGCACGCAACAGCATTCCTCTCCGGCAACTGCTAGTGCCCATGAAACGAAGCCCGCGACTAGTGCGGAAGCGTCCCAGCCTGCATCTGCTGAACCGTCGTCGGTACCTCCGCAGATTGCGGCGCAAATCAATCCCACGCGGGCGTTTCAGTATGTGAGGGAGTACGTCTCGATCGGCTCGCGGCCGCCGGGAAGTGCTGGCCACCTGAAGGCGGAGCAGTTCATCCAGTCGAAGTTGAAGGGCGATGACGTCGAGGTCGATTCGTTTACCGCGACCACGCCCGTGGGGAAGTTTCCCATTCACAACATCATCGTTAAGTTTCCCGGGAAGAAAGACGGCATCATCGTCATCGCCGGACATTACGAGACCAACTATCCCCTGCCCAAGGAATACGTCGGGGCGAACGATGGAGGCTCAACCACCGGCCTTCTCTTAGAGTTGGCGAACCAGTTCCGCGGAAAGCCGCGCGATGGATATAGTGTGTGGCTCTTGTGGACCGACGGGGAAGAGGCCTTCGTAAAGTGGAGCGACAAAGACAGCCTCTACGGAACCAGGCACCTGGCGCAGAAATGGCAGCAGGACGGCACCGCGAAGAAAATCAAGGCGTTCATCCTGCTCGACATGATCGGCGACGCCGACCTCGACATCCAGCGCGACACGAATTCCACGCCCTGGCTGAGCGATCTGGTTTACCAGGCGGCAACCTCGCTGGGATATCAGTCGCACTTCTTCCAGCAGTCCTTCCCCATCGAGGACGACCACATGCCCTTCGCGAAGATCGGCGTGCCGGTGGTGGACATCATCGACCTTGACTACGGATATGCCAACGCCTACCACCACACCACGCAAGATACGCTGGACAAGTTGAGTCCGCAATCGCTTGCCATCACGGGCGATGTCGTTTTAGAGACGATTCGGCTCCTTAACTCGCGCTAGGGCTTTACGCCGACGTGGAGCCTGACCAGCACGTTGCTTGGATCAGAAAGGTCGTCGTAGACCTCGTAATCCGCGCCATACGCCCGCGAGGGATTGCCGGGTGTCTGGAAGTATGTCCAAACCTTTTTCCACATTTCGGGTACGACCTTCTCACTGGGTCCGCGCTTTGAGACGAACTCGACATACGCTCCGGCGGGCACGCTCTTTGAAACCATGCCTTCCGGTGCTTTGGCTCCCGGCTTCACGTTCGCTCCGAGAATGTAGGTGTAGTCGCCATTCCAGTCGCTGGCGTAATTGGTGTACACGGCGACGATCGACTGGTCGAGTCTTTCGGGAACGCGGTTCAACACATCTTCCATGAATAGGCGCTGCCACTGCTTTGGTATCGCACCGTTGGGGCCTGACTCTTGGGTGTTGTTGGTTCGGACTCCGATCCCAATCACTTCGAATCCCACTTGTTCAGTCGGTTTAGGTTTCATGGCATCCTGGGCCGCCGTCCCGCGGAGGCCAAAAGTGAGGGCTGCAGCGATGACAAACGCGATACAAAATCGGTTCTGCATATAAGAATGCATGCGCGCCTAGTATTTTATCGCTATAGCCTCGATACTTGCGCCGGACGATCATTGTTTTCTCAAGCATAATGTGAGTGTTGGTCACATTGGTGATGTGTGTGAGCAAATGAGCGTTCAAATACCAAGCTGGGTCCAGGAGCTCTTTGAAACCGATGAGGACGTCCTGTTTTTCCTGGATGCAGATCTACGCTTCACTGAATGTAATCTCGGATGGGACAAGTTCGCGGCTGCGAATGGCGGTGTCGGGATTTCGCGCGCGGAAGTTCTGGGGCGCAATATCTTTGAGTTCATTCCTGAGGTGATGGTGCGGTTTTACCAGGACAAATACTTCGAGGCGCTGCACTCTACACATTGGATCGGCTTCGACTACGAATGTTCCACTCCCGATGTCTTCCGGCTTTTCCATATGGGGCTGCGCTCAATCGGACATTCGGGACTGCTGGTCGTGAACTCGTACCTTCCGGACCAGCGCACTCCGTTGGCGACCCCTAATAAAGCACTGGCCGACGCAGCCTACGTGTTTTCCAGCGGCATGATCACCATGTGCGCTCATTGTCGGCGGACGCGGCGTCCGGACGACCCAAGCACTTGGGATTGGGTGCCTCGTTTCTTGCGGGAGACCGGACGCAAGGTCACCCATGGCCTGTGCCCGCGCTGCACGGGGTATCTTTATCGTGATCGGTAGTTGCGCGATAGAAAAAGCTAAGCGGGTCCAACAAGCTTGCCAAACATTGAGCTGTAGCGCAGCCCGATTTCGCCGCATGTGTGCCGCTCCACGGAATACACAATGCAGGAATCGAAGGGTCGTGAGTAAAGGTGAAGACTCACGGCTCGCTCTGCGAATTCGCGCGGGTTGCGAACGTCGTGGACCGGGTTGCGGGGATCTACGGCTACCGGATTGGCCGGGGTGATTTCCACGACATCGGTCGGTACAATGTTGCACCGATGGGCAGCGAGGTCCTCCTCGACCACGCGATAGTTGTGAACCGAGAGCCGCCCGATGGGCGCTGCCATCCAGCAGTTTTGATCCTTGTGATTGTGGATGGAAGAACTCATGCCCACCTCCCAGCAAATGGCCAGAAGTTCATACAGGTCGGTCTTGTCGATGAGGTTCCGGGTGTAATGCTGCGGGTTCCAGAACAGGTACGGTCGGAGGGAGTCGGGGTCGACGGGATTGGCTTGCAGGAACGCAAGGGGAGCCTCGACGGTGTCGAAGTCCAGCTCCCCAAGATTTTGCAAATCTTTTACAAAGTCTTGAATTGAGACTTTGCGGACCGCCGTCACCGCAGAGCTACCTGTTTGCATTTGAAACCTCCGATGGTTCAGTGTGTCCAAAGGGTCGCATTCAGAGCGCAACCCGCGCATCATGGCACAGCCCTGATGGCGGTGTAAAGCGCGCCTTTTGCTACGGCGCCAACGCACTGTTGGCGAACGTGGAGTCGAAGGAATGGAACGTGATTTGATTAGAACGCTGACTATAGCAACTTGCTGGAGGTGGCGGGTTTCTACCGTGGGATGGTAGTCTGGCTTGCCGGCACCAATCCGACGAGTTGACAAGTGGTTTTGGGCATATAATGTCCGCAGAAAGCGCCCCTTTCCGGAAATGAGCTTCCGGGTAAGCGCAAGAGCGACGCTGCCTGGACTCCAGGCAATACGTCTCGTGATGGGGTTCAGCAAGATCAGGTGAGGAAGCGCTCGGGACTGGAGTTTCCCATGAAGGCACGCGCTATTACAGCTTCCACTGCGTGGTTGCTCAGTTTCTGCCTGACCATGCCTGCAGTGGCCCAGTCCGGCTCCCAGACTCCTTCTGCGCCAGCTCCTGCAGCGACCTCCGATCCGACGACGGGCACCACTCGGGGCCCTGACTCTTCGACAGCTTCGAGCCCGGCCAGCAGCACCTCCGATACCGGAACCTCGGCCCCTAACGTAAAAAGTGGGAGCAAGAATGATGTGGACGCCATCGGCAACCGCAACGTGGGTGGGCGGGGCTTAGGCGACTGGTACTCGACTGACACCGAGATCAAGATGGGCAAGCAGTACGCCATGATGGTCGAGCAGACGGCGCGGATGGTGCAGGACCCAGTCATCAATGAGTACGTGAATCGTATCGGTCAGAACCTGGTTCGCAACTCCGATGCCAAGGTGCCCTTCACCATTAAGGTGATCGACTCCGATGAGATCAACGCATTCGCTCTACCGGGCGGCTTCTTCTACGTCAACAGCGGGTTGATATTGGCTGCGGATGAAGAGGCTGAACTTGCTGGAGTGATGGCCCACGAGATCGCACACGTGGCTGCCCGCCACGCCATGCAGCAAATGACACGCGCCCAGTACGCCAACCTGGCGACGATTCCGCTGATTTTTGTGGGAAGCTGGGGCATCTATGAAGCGGCCAGCATGGCCCTCAATCTCGCGTTGCCCCTGACCTTCATGAAGTTCTCCCGCAACTTCGAGTCGGAGGCGGACTTCCTGGGCGTGCAGTATATGTACAAGGCGGGTTACGACCCGCAGGCATTCATTACGTTCTTCGAGAAGATCGAAGCGAAAAACAAGAAACAGCCGGGAATTTTGGGGAAGGCGTTTGCGTCCCACCCACCGACGCCGGAGCGTATTGCGAAAACGCAGGAGGAGATCCGCAAGATCCTGCCAACTCGACCCGAGTACGTTCTCGACACTTCTGAATTTGACTCGGTGAAGGCGCGACTGGCGTCGATCGAGAACCGAAAGAAGGCACTTCCAGCCACAGACATCAACAAACCCACGTTGCGAAAAACCACCGCTGACAACAGCACAACCGGGACGCAACAGCCTCAAGACGATCGCCCAACTCTCTCGCGGCGTGACGACGACTAGAGTACGAGAAGGAACTCACACCGGCGGCCCAGGTCGCCGGTTCTTTTTGTTATGGACGATTGAGCTTGTTATTGCCCGTGATGTGATGTTCCGATCTACCAGACGCACCCCGGCCCGGGACGTCGCAAGCACGTAACACGCGACGGATTACGCGGCTCTGCGCGATCCGGTGGCGACGGCCGTCGAAGCTGGAGCCAAGGTGCGGACCACCTTCATTGCGTTCCAGTCATAAGGGAATTCATGTCCGCACTGGAGACAAACCACATAAGTCCCCGTGACAGAGGCCGCTTCGCTACTGCGGCGCCGGGCGCCTCGAACCGTGATCGGGAAGCTGAATCGCTTATGCGGGCAACCGAACATCAGATCTATGAACCCCATACATCGCCTCCATGCCGCTCCGTCGCAACTTGACGGAATGCATTGCAGGAAACGTGGCGCCGGAGCGGTTACCTGGCTATCCAAACCCAGACTTAGTTAGTTCGATTCGATCCGGCGCGGAAAGGTGCAGTCGAGTGAAAAATGAAGTTTCATTTTGGGAAAGAATGCGGCTACGTCCCGATCAGAAGCTGACCGTCTCTACTCGGTCATTTGGGCTCTGGGGAAGCGGGTTTAGCGGAAGGAGCCCCGCCGTGCCCCTTGCACTTGCTGACGATAGCAGTACGCAGACGTCCGCGAAGGTCATCGGGCAATTCGTAGAGTGAAGACTCCCGGTAAATCTCGATGGTCATCTTGGTAGTGTTGCAGACGACGTAGCAGTTGTGGCACCACTGAAGATGATCTTCCAATTCGGCCTTGGTTTGAACGTCCATCGCCCCATCGAGGTAGTCGGTTAGCTCCTTGAGGAATTCAGAGCAAGTCACTGTTTGCCATCTCCACCAACACGATTTTTGAAGTACTTACTTAAGCGTTCGCGCAGTTGCAACCGGGCGCGAAGCAAACGTGACTTCACGGCCGGAACACTTAGATCCAAGGCGTCGGCAGTCTCTTCGGTCGAGAGACCCTCGACATCGCGCAACACAAAAACCGTGCGAAAACTCGGCGGCAACCCCTGGATTGTCTTTCCCAGTATTTCTTTGAGCTCGCCCTGGCTGTACAGTTGCTCGGGATTCGGAGCCCAGTCCGCGACTTCGCGGGGCATGGAATCCTCTTCCGTCTTGATGTCCTCGTCCAAGGACACCATGCGCTCAGGACGGCGGCGGCGCAGACGCATGAGCGCCTCGTTCACCGCGATGCGCACCAGCCAGGTATAAAACTTGGACTGCTCCTGGAAATTTGCCAGGTTCTGGTACGCCTTCAAAAATGCGTCCTGCACCACATCTTCCGCGTCTTCGCGGTTTTGCGTGATGTGCTGAGCGATGCGGAACACATTGCGGTCGTAGCGCTTCACCAGCTCTTCAAAAGCGCTGATGTCGCCGGCCTTCGCCGCATGAACCAGCTTTAGCTCATCGCTCGCTGGCTCTTCTACTTTTGGTTGGATGGTTCCCATCTGTTTGCAGATTCAGGAATTTAACGTATTGACAACTTTCGGTTCCCGGACATTATACAGGCGCTTCAAGGGGCTCAATCGATGTTCCATATATGCTCTCATATCTCCATCACGTTTGTCTGAATTGAAGCGGTGGAGGGCGCAAACCAGACAGACGGTGGCATCAAAAGATACGTGCGCAGCTCAGGATCGGATTGCATGGGAGGGAACCGGAAGTAACAACGGGTTCGCGCTCCGGCAGCAAGGCGAAATCGGGTTACACTGGATCCAGTGAGTGTCCTGAACCGATTTATCGCCACAAGTCTGGCCGCGCTGTTGCTGCTGCAGGGCAGCGGACTGCCGGCCCAAGACGCCTCGTCCGCGCGAACAAAGAAGCAGAGCAGTGCGTCTTCCTCCACCAAGAAGAAGAGTTCTCCGTCCGCTTCGGCCAGCCAGAAAAAGTCCTCGTCCAAGAAGGGCCATGCGCCGCGCAAGAAGGCTACTGCGGCACGGACCATTCGACTGCACAAGACTTTTGTCGCGTCGAGCGACCTTCGGCCGATGGCGCGGCAATTGATCGAGTACCGAACGCCTGCCGCCTACACTGGGGTGGAGAATTACGCCACCAAGCACGCGGGCACGGAACCCGGAGCGCTGGCCTGGTTTGCCGTCGGCTACGCGCATTACCTTGACGGGCGATATCCGGCATCGATCGCCGCCCTGGAGAAGGCGCAAGCCAACATTGGCGAGTTGAAGGATTACACGTCCTACTTCATCGGAAATTCGTACGTGGCGAGTAACAATCCCGAAGCGGCGCTGACCTATCTGCGGGATTTTGGCACTCGTTACCCGGACTCGGTGTACGCCAACGACGCCATGCTGGCGTACGCCAAAGCGTTGCTCGCAACCAACCGTCCGGCGGACGCAGTGGCGGTTCTCTCACACCATAGCGGCGGAGGTGCGGAGCTTGAATTCCTGCTCGGCAAGGCCTATGTGCAGAATGGGCAAAGCCGCACCGGTGCCGAAGTATTGCGGCGCGTCTATTACAGCTATCCGACGAGTTCTCAAGCGGACGCGGCTGAGAGCGATCTGAAGAAGATTCCGGAAGCGGCGTCGTTGCCCGCAGTGACGTTTGCGGAACACCAGCACCGCGCCGATGGCCTGTACAAGGGACGCCGTTGGGCACCCGCAGCCGAGGAGTACAAAGTGATGGTCTCGCTCGCGCCTGCAGCAGAACAGTCACAGGTGAACATTCAGCTCGCCAATGCGCTGATGAAGCTGGGTGACAATCGCCAGGCGAAGGAAGTGCTCGCCCGCATACCCGATGACGGCAGCGAGGCCAGCGCCGAAAAGTGGTACCAGAGCGCTGAAATCGCTCGCAACACCGACGACGACGCGCAGCTTACGACCATCCTGCAACACATGCGGGCGACGACCCCGAACTCACCGTGGCTCGAGTCGGCATTGTTTACCGCGGGAAACATGTACCTGCTGCGTCAGGACTACGATCGCGCCATCGACTATTACCGCGAGATCCACGAGCGCTTTCCCAACAGCAGCAGGGCGTCTTATGCCCACTGGAAGTGCGCGTGGCTGACCTATCGCCAGAACCGGCCGGAGCAGGCGAAAAAGTATTTGGACCAGCAGATCGAGTTTTATCCCGGGTCGAATGAAGTTCCGAACGCCATCTATTGGCGCGGCCGCATGGCCGAGGCAGACCAGAATTACGGACTGGCCCGCGCCTACTACCTCAAGCTCAGCGACCGGTATCGCAACTATTACTATGGCGTCGCCGCACGCAAGCGTCTGGCTACCTTGCCGGATGCGCAGCCTGTCGCGGTTGCCAGTTTGCAGCAGATACCGGGCATCACGAAGATTGAGCCGGAATCGCTGCAAACTACGCCTCCCGAGGACGACCTGCATTACAACCGCTCGCGACTGCTGGAAAATGCAGGGGCCCTCGATCTGGCGGTACGAGAGTTGCAGGCGGGCACGACCACCGGCCCGTCGTGGGAGATGGTTGAGATCGCCCGCATGTACACGGGTGCCGGCGAGTACTACCGTGCGCTGCAGGCGCTGAAGCACGCGATCAACGGATATTTCGCGATGGATGTGAATGCGCTGCCGCAACCCTACTGGGAAGGGCTATTCCCACGGCCGTACTGGGAAGCGCTGCGGCGCTACTCGGAAGTCAATGGTCTCGATCCGTACCTGGTGGCGTCGCTGATCCGGCAGGAGTCGGAGTTCAATCCCGGTGCGGTCTCGCGCGCCAACGCTTATGGCTTGATGCAGCTTCTGCCGAAAACGGGCAAAGGGACGGCCAAGCAGGTTGGGCTGCAGAACTATAAGACGGATTCGCTGCTTGATCCCGCGATCAACATCGAACTGGGCACGAAATACTTCCGCGAGATGGTGGACCACTTCGGCGGCCAAGTGGAATACGCTCTGGCCGCCTACAATGCGGGATCGTCGCGCGTGGAGGATTGGCGGTCTTCAGGGAATTACCACGACATCGAAGAGTTCGTGGAGTCGATTCCATTCACCGAAACGCGAGAGTACGTACAGGCCATCGTGCGCAATGCGGAAGTCTACAAACAGGTGTACAAGATGCCGTAGCGGCGACGGACTATTGTCTTCCTGAAATGCTCGATGGCTACTTTGCACCCTTGAAGTCCACTGAAACGGCGTGGCCGTTGTACCGCACGACGCGATCCGCATTCGCGACTGGCTTCTCCCCGACGCCGTGTTCTTTCCCAACCAGCACGATGTTGAAGGTGCGCTCCCCAAGCATCCCCGGGAAGCTGCCTGCGTGGGTCCCAATGGATAATGTCTGCGATGCATCCTTCCACGTAAAAGGAATCGTGGCGTGCTCGCCCTTCTCGTAGCCGTAACTCTCGCCGTCATCTTCATAGAGCGTAAACTTGCCATCGGCTCCGCGATAGATTCGTAGCTCCATCGGATCAGCCGGCTTCTCGCTGGTGTACTGCAGCTCCGGACCCATAGGCACGATGGATCCCGCTCGCACGTAGAGCGGCATCGTCTGGAGCGGGGCTGCGGACAATATCGACTGTCCGCCCTTCAGCGATGTGCCAGTCCAGAAGTCATACCAACTCGACCCGGAAGGAAGATAAACACTGCGCGAGGTTGCTCCGGCGCTCGTGACGGGGTTGACCAGAAATGCTGGGCCGAAGAGGAACTGATCGGGAATGTCGAGCGCGTTACGGTCGGAGGGGAAGTCCATCACCAACGCGCGCATCGGTGTGTACCCTTCCGAAGTCACCTTCCACGCAAGCGAGTAGATGTAAGGCAGCAGGCGGTAGCGGAGTTTGTCATAGTACCTCAGGATTTCCTGCGCACGCGGACCGTAAGACCACAGCTCATTTGCCTTGCGCGCTCCGTGAGTGCGGAAGATTGGGCAAAACGTGCCGTACTGAAACCAGCGCACGAAAACTTCTTGGTACGCAGGATCGCTGGGGTTTCCTCCCTGGAAGCCGCCTATGTCGGTGGTCCAATAGGGAAGGCCGGACATGGAGTAGTTCAGCCCAGCCGGGATCTGGCGGCGCAGCGTGGCAAAGTCGGGAGCTATGTCTCCCGACCATGCGGTGGAGGCGTGGCGCTGCTGGCCCAGAAACGCCGACCGAGTGAGGATGACTACACGCTGTTTGTCGGTGGTGGCGCGCTGTCCTTCATACACGGCTTGCGTCTCCATCAGCGGATACATATTGGCGTAGCGCGTAGCAATTCCGAGGCCGGTGTGTGCGCCTTCGAGCATCGGTCCTTGTTCCTCGCCATAGAAATCGAGCGGCTCCGACGAATCGAGCCACCAGGCCTCGACTCCCCTGTCAAAGAGCGCGGCCTTTATCTGCTGCCAGAAAGTTTTGCGAGCGTCGGCATTGAAGGCGTCAAAGAGGCGGCTGTCGGGATAGTAGCTGGGGAGTTGCGTGCGTCCGCCGGTGACAAAGTAGTTGTGAGCCAACATCTCGTCGAAGTTGGCGCTGGGCGGAGTGCAGAACGGCCACACCGAAATCATAGTGTGCACATGCATCTCGCGCAGCTGGCGAAACATCGCCGTGGGATCAGGAAAGTTGCTGGTGAATTGGTGGGAACCCATGCGCTCCATCCAGCCAAAATCGAGCACCAGGTTGTCGAGCGGAATCTTGAGGTCACGATATTTCGCCGCGACCTCAAGCATCTCCTGCTGGGTGTTGTATTGGAGGCGCGATTGCCAGAATCCATAGGCCCAGAGCGGGAGCATTGGCGCCGGCCCG
>Ga0209040_10001994_pt1 | contig 16108 bp, 11 predicted proteins | sample BogFormECP12_OM3_FD_188240 | JGI IMG/M metagenome (GOLD analysis project Ga0209040, IMG submission 188240) | Bog forest soil microbial communities from Calvert Island, British Columbia, Canada - ECP12_OM3 (SPAdes) (version 2) | ecosystem: Environmental > Aquatic > Freshwater > Wetlands > Bog ...
TGGGTACGCTCGTGATATTCGTGATCGCCGCGATCCTCGCCGGCATGCTCGCCGCGATCTTTCCCGCCCGGCGAGCGGCCCGACTCAACGTGCTGCAGGCGCTGCAGTACGAGTAGGAACGCCCGCTTCTACCCCAACACGAGAAAGTCGAGGACCGTGTCCCTTACACCGCTGACTCAGCGACGCTCCTTCCATGAGCGCCAGGCCCACCACGAGCTGATCGAGGGCCGCCACCTGCGCGAGCTCTTCGCCGAGGATCCGGAGCGCGGCGAGCGCTTGAGCGCAGAGGCGTGCGGCCTCTACCTCGACTATTCCAAGAACCGCGTGACGGCGGAGACGATGCGTCTGCTCGTCGAGCTCGCCCGCGAGTCCGCCGTCGAGGAGCGACGCGACGCGATGTTCAGGGGTGAGCGGATCAACGTCTCGGAGAATAGGCCGGTGCTCCACGTGGCGCTGCGCATGCCCAGGGAGGCCTCGCTCGTGCTCGACGGGACGGACGTCGTCGTCCAGGTCCACGACGTGCTCGAGCGAATGGCGACGTTCGCCGAGCGCGTGCGCTCGGGCGAGTGGAAGGGCCACACGGGAGCGCCGATCCGCAACGTGGTGAACATCGGCATCGGGGGGTCCGATCTCGGTCCGGTGATGGCCTATGAGGCGCTTCGCGCCTACGCACGGCGCGATCTGAAGTTCTTCTTCGTCTCGAACGTCGACGCGACGGATTTCGTCGAGGCGACGCGCGGCCTGCGCGCCGAGGAGACGCTGTTCATCGTCTCCTCCAAGACGTTCACCACGCTGGAGACGCTGACGAACGCGACCTCGGCCAGGGAATGGGTACTGGCCCAGCTGCACGATGAGGCGGCGATCGCCAGCCACTTCGTGGCGGTCTCCACCAACGAGCGGCGCGTCGCCGAGTTCGGTATCGACACCGCCAACATGTTCGGCTTCTGGGACTGGGTGGGCGGGCGCTACTCGATGGACTCGGCGATCGGGCTCTCGACAATGGTGGCGATCGGGCCCGAGCAGTTTGCGGCGCTCCTCGCCGGCTTCCACGCGATGGACGAGCACTTCCGCACCGCTCCCCTGGAGCAGAACCTGCCCGTGCTGATGGGGTTGCTGGCCGTCTGGTACGGCGACTTCTTCGGGGCGCAGGCGATCGGCGTGATGCCCTACGAGCAGTACCTCAAGCGCTTCCCCGCCTACCTGCAGCAGCTCACGATGGAGTCCAACGGCAAGCACGTGACGCTGCAGGGCACGCGCGTGGACTACCAGACCGGGGCGATCTACTGGGGGGAGCCCGGGACCAACGGGCAGCACAGCTTCTACCAGCTGCTGCATCAGGGCACGGAGCTGATCCCGGTGGACTTGATCGGCTTCGCCAGGAGCATCAACCCGCTCCGCGACCACCACGACATCCTCTCCTCGAACGTCTTCGCCCAGGCGCAGGCGCTGGCGTTCGGCAAGACCGAGGAGGAGCTCCGCGCGGAGGGTACAGCGGAGGCCGTCGTGCCCCACCGCGTGATGGAGGGCAACCGGCCCACGAACGTGATCCTCGCGGAGAAGCTCACGCCGAGCATCCTGGGCTCGCTGGTGGCGCTGTATGAGCACAGCGTCTTCACGCAGGGCGCGATCTGGGATATCGACTCCTTCGACCAGTGGGGCGTCGAGCTGGGCAAGGCGCTGGCAGCCGCGATCATCCCCCAGCTCGAGAGCGCCGCCGAGCCGGAGCTCGCACACGACTCCTCCACGAACGCGCTGATCCGCCGCTATCGAAGGCTGAAGAGCGGGAGCTAGCGCCCTGCCGGCGCGACTACGCGGGCAGGCCGGAGAGTCGTTGATGAACGAACCGCACCACCATCGCGCCCTCGCCGACGGCGGTGGCGCATCGCTTGACCGAGCCTGAGCGGACGTCGCCCGCGGCGTAGATCCCGGGCACGCTCGTCTCGAGAAGTCCGTCTGCCCCGGCACCCGGGCCGGTCAGCAGAAAGCCCCGCTCGTCGCGCGCGACGATGTCCTCGAGCCACTCGGTGCAGGGAGCGGCACCGAGGAACAGGAAGAGGAACGAGAAGGCCAGGCGTGTGCCGTCACGCAGGGTGACGGCCTCGAGCTCGCCGTCGGAGCCGTGCAGTGCCGCCACCTCGCTGCGGTCGCGCACTGCGACTCCGTAGCGCTCCAGCTCGAGCAGCAGATACTCGGACATCGTCTCGCTGAGGTCTGCTCGACGGTGGAGGAGCGTGACGAGCGCCCCTCCGCGAGCGAGCCACACCGCTGCCTGCGCAGCTGAGTTGCCCCCGCCGATCACCGCGACTCTGTTCGCGCCGCAGCGCTGTGCCTCGGGCGGCCCGGCCGCATAGAACACGCTGATGCCCTCGTATGCGGCGATGTCCGCGACGGGCAGACGGCGATATTCGGCGCCGGTGGCCAGGACGACGGCGCGTGCCGAGACCTGGTGGTCATCCTGCAGATGCACGACGTGCCGGCCCGCTCCGGGCTCCAGCGCGAGGGCGCTGTACGGGGTCGCGGTCCGCGCGTTGAACTTTCGCGCCTGCGTCACGGCGCGGCTCGTGAGCTCGGCGCCGCTGATCCCAGCTGGAAAGCCGAGATAGTTCTCGATGCGCCTGGAGGTGCCCGCCTGTCCTCCCAGTGCCGTTCCCTCCACGACGAGCGTGTCGAGGCCCTCCGAGGCTCCATACACGGCCGCCCCGAGCCCCGCCGGCCCGGCTCCGATCACGAGCAGGTCGACCTCCTCCCGGGCTGCCAGCTCGAGTCCGATTCCAAGCGCACGCGCTACCTCGCCGTTGGTCGGGTTGTGCAGCTCCTCGCCCCCCGGGAGGCGCACGACGGGAAGCTCGCCGGCATCGAGGGCCCCGATCAGCGCCGCAGCCGCGGGATCGCTGGAGCGCTCCGGGTCGCGCCATGTGTATGGCAGACGGTTGCGCTGCACGTACTCCAGCATCCGTAGCGTCGACTCCGAGGAATGGGGGCCGACCACCTCGACGCCGACGTCCTGCTGCAGTTGGAGTGACTCACGGCGCGCCATGAAACTCGACAGCAACAGGTCGCTGAGCGGGGCGTCCTCGAAGAGGAGCGCACGCAGCTCATCGCGATCGACGGCGATGTAGCGCATCGTCTCGGTGACCACCGCAGTGACAGACACCGTCTGACCGGACAAGAGGTTCAGCTCGCCGAGGAAGCTGGAGGCGCCGTGGCGCACGATCGCCCGCCCCGCCCCGTCCAGTACGGTCGCCTCGCCCTCCACGATCGCGATGAACGGATATCGCGCGTCGCCAACGCGAAAGAGCACATCGCCGACCGCCGCCGAACGCTCCTCGCCGCGCCCCAGCAGCGTCGCCAGCTGCGCAGCAGACAGGACCGCACTCGGAGGAACCGTCACCACAGGAGCCTACCGCGCAGAGTGTCGCGCTTCCCGCCAGCCGACGCCGTCTCGGCGCTGGTGTGGGCGCTCTCAGTCGGTCTGTATCTCGTTGGGCCGTCCGTCACCCGATGGCGAGACCCGGACTCGAACCGGGGACACCACGATTTTCAGTCGTGTGCTCTACCAACTGAGCTATCTCGCCGCGCCGCCCGATGCTAGCGGCTCCGCGGCCGCGGCCCGCATCGCGGCGGTCGGGCCCGCTAGGCCCTGGTCTGCTCGAATTCCTGCACGAGCGCCTCGTAGGTGAGCCGCAGCCCGTCGGCGATGGGCACCTGCGCGCGCCAGCCGAGCTCGCGCTCGGCGCGGGTCACGTCGAGGCAGCTGTGTTGCAGCTCCCCGGGGCGCAGGTCCGCCAGCTCGGGCTCGATCTGCTTGCCCGCGGCTGCGCTCAGCTCACGCCACACGGTCATGACGTCGGTCTCGACGCCGGTGGCGATGTTGTAGGTGCCGGACCTGCCGCTCGCGGCGAGCAACGCGCGGACGACGTCGGCGACGTAGACGTAGTCGCGGGTCGGCTCACCGTGGCCGTAGAGCTTGGGTGCCTGGCCGGTGTAGAGGTGGTGGGTGAAGATCGCCACGACGCCGGCCTCGCCGTGAGGGCTCTGGCGCGGCCCATACACGTTGCCGAGCCGGCAGACGGCATCGGGAATGCCGGACGAGAGCGACCACGTGTTCACGTAGGCCTCGGCTGCCCACTTCGATGCGCCGTAGGGAGACAGCGGAGCGGGTATGCGCTGCTCGTCGGTGGGCATCGGCGCAGCGTCGCCGTAGAGCGCCCCGCCGGTCGAGGTGAACACGACCGGCGCCCCGCAGGCGTGCGCCGCCTCGAGCACGTTGAGCGTGCCCTTGACGTTGACCTCGCAGTCGCGGCCGGGATCCTCGACCGAGGCCACCACGCTCGCCTGCGCGGCGAGGTGGAAGACGGCACGCGGGCCGACCTCTTGCACGACTGCGCGCAGGGCACCTAGATCGACGATGTCCAGCACGCGCAGCTGCGCCGCCTCGGCCACGCGCGCGGGGTCGCCGGAGGAGAGATCGTCGATCACCGTCACCGCGTAGCCATCCGCGAGCAGCGCGTCGACGACGTGCGAGCCGATGAAGCCGGCGCCGCCGGTCACGATCGCGCTGGGGGTCACGCCGGGGAATCTATACGGATGCAGCCGCGGCGTGAGCTGAGGCGGCGAGCATGTCTTCGACCGCTTCGACCGACTCGTCGATGCGCTCCATCACCCGCATGCCGTTGCGCCGGCGCGGGAGCTTGCCGCCGACGGCGCCTCCGGCGAGCACGATCGGGAAGTCGCTGCGGCTCGAGCGCAGCTCGAGCAGCGCGGACTCGAGCTCCTCGACGGTGCTCGGCGCGACGGCACCGAGCACGAGCAGGTCCGGCGACTTGCCCTCGATCAGCGCCGGCAGGCACTCGGCGGAGGATCCGGTGTCGAAGATCGTGTGGTAGCCGGCCGCTGCGAGCTCGTCGTGGATCATCTGCAGGCCGAGCGTGTGCTCGTCGCCCTCGACCCCCACGAGCAGCACGCGCTCGCGCGTGGGCTCGGTGCTGCCGGTCATGTAGCGATACAACGTCGCGAGCACCCGCCGCGTGATCTTCGTCGCGTGGTGAACGCGATCGGGTTCGATCTGACCGGCCTCGCACGCCACGTCGATGCGCCGCAGCGCGGGCCCGATGACCTCCGCGTGGAGCATCGTCGGCGTGATCCCGTCCTCGATACCCGTCGCGATCGCCCCCTCGGCCATCTCGGCATCACCGCGTTCGAGCGCGGTGGCGAACGTCTCGAGCGTGCTGTCGAGGAGCGCCCTCGGGTCCAGGCGCTTCTGCTGGCGGGCATCCGGGCCGGAGCGCCCGAGCACTTCCATGAAGGCATCGAGCAGCACCGGGTCGAAATGGCGCCCGCGCTGTTCGCGCATCATCTGCACCGCCTCCTCGACCGGGAAGGCCTTGCGGTAGATGCGATCGCTGGTGAGCGCGTCGAACACGTCGACGACCGCCACAATCCTGCCCTCGATCGGGATCTGCTCGCCCTTCAGGCCCCGTGGGTAGCCCGATCCGTCCCACTTCTCCTGGTGGCTCAGCGCGATCGTCGCGGCCATGTCGAGAATCGAGGAGGAGGAGCCGCGCACGAGCCGATGACCCTCCTCCGCGTGGGTCTCGACGATCGCTCGCTCCTCCGGCGTGAGCGGGCCGGGCTTGAGCAGGATCGCGTCCGGGATCGCCACCTTGCCCACGTCGTGCAGCGGCGCGGCGTGGCGCAGGCGCTCGCAGAACTCCTCGTCCATGCCGATGTGTTCGGCCAGCAGCGTCGAGAAGCGCCCGATCCGCTCGATGTGCGCACCCGTGTCCTCGTCCCTGAACTCGACGGCCATCGACAGGCGCCGGACGGTCTCGGCCTGCGCGATCTCGAGCTCGGAGAGGGCGCGTTTGAGCTCGGTGGTGCGACCCTCGATCTCCTGCTCCAGCGCCAGCCGGCGCCCTTCACCGAGGCGCCAGCCGACGGCCGCCGCCGCGCACGTCAGGGCGAGCACGCAGGCGACCACCAGCGTCGATGCTCCCGCCAGCAGCGCCCCCGCGAGCGCGGCCAGGCCGACTGCCGCCCATAGCAGCGACCAGAATGTCGAATGGCGGGGCGCCGGGCGATCGCCCGCAGCCGCCGTCCCGGGGCGCGAGTCGGCAACCCCCCGCTCGGTGGGCCGTCGAAAGCTTGCTTGCATTGCGCCGTTCACTGGGAGCTCTCGCCTCCTTGTCCGGCCCCAGGTTGTGTTTCGCTTCAGGTACCGAACTCGACGACCCTTGCAGGTCTCTTGACCACCCATCGGCGCGAATGGACGGATTGATTAGCGCTATCTCGCCGCCGCGCTCAGCGATGTCTGTCGAGCTGCTTGACGCTGAACGGGTTCGGCGGCGCCTGCAGCGTCACGGGCTCGTTCCAGCGGTCCAGCAGCAGCAGCCCGCCGCGCGCAGCCGGCTCGACGATCTCGACCGGGTAGGGCGTGCCCGTGGTGGCCACGTAGAGCGTCCCGCCGAGCGAGGCGTCGTGGACTGCGATGACGCTCTGCCCGGCGATGGTCGTGGTGGCGCCCTTTGCGAGCGTCGCGTGGTCGGCGAGCACCAGGTCGAGGAGCCGGTCGAGGTGGACGAGCGAGGCCAGCGCCGAGAGATCGCCGTCGCTCGGCAGCGCCTTCAGCCACCTGCCCTGCAGCAGCCTCGCGGCCGCCGGGCCCACGAGGCGACGGTAGAAGGCGGCGTTGCCCTCGACGTAGATCGCCGGGTCGATCGCGACGAGCGCGATCCTCTGGCCGTCGAGCGTGATCTGGCCCTGGCCGCCCTTGCCCCTGAACAGTTCCAGGTCGAGCGACAGCGGCTGGCCCGCGCGGGTGATCGTGCCCGAGACGTGGACGGTTGCGGCACCGTCAGCCGCCGCGGTTGCGCTAGCGACGATCTGGGCGGCGGTCTTGGCGGCGACCCCGTTGCCGGCGCTCGAGCCGCAGCCGCCGAGCAGCGCGGCGCCGAGCGCGAGCGCCAGCCCTGCGGGTTGCAGAATCCGAACACGCATCGCGGGCGCAGACTCTAGCCGCGCGCCCGATCGCCGTCTGAGCCTCACTCCGGCTAGGGTGCAGCAAGCATGGCAGCCGAGAGCCCGCCGCCCCAGCAGCCGCATGAGGAGCGCTCGCGCGAGTGGCTGGCGCCGGAGCGCGACGTGCGCGCGCTCTACTACAAGCATTTCGGCGACCGACGCAAGGAGCGCCAGCTGTTCTCGACCGCCTCCTTCTTCGTCACCTTCGCGGCCGTGCGCGCCATCACCCACGCGATCCGGGCCGAACGGGGGCCGTTCAAGAACATCACGCCGGGCGGGCGCCACATCCACCACATGACCTTCGGGATCGCCGGTCTGTTGACCGTCGGCTACCTGTGGCTGCTCGAGATCGGCGTGCGCGAGGATCGCCGCGCCTCGCGCGTGACCTCGTGGGTGTTCGGCAGCGGGGCCGCGCTGACGCTCGACGAGTTCGCGCTGTGGCTCAACCTCGAAGACGTCTACTGGGCCAAGCAGGGCCGCGAGAGCATCGATGCCGTGGTGCTGTTCGGTTCGCTGCTCAGCCTCAGCGTGCTCGGCAAGGGCTTCCTCGCCGAGCTGCTGCGCGCCGGCCGACGCGTCTAGGCGATGCTCGTGGAGGCCCCCAGCGCGCGGCGCCCTCGCTGCTCCTGTCGGGGCCGCCGCCGCGCGGCGCTGGCTTTGGTGCTCACCGCGGCGATCTTCGCCGTGGGGGCGGCGAGCGCCTCGGCGGTGATCGTGCGCGTGGGCGCCAGGAGCCTCAGCTACCAGCCGGTGCCGGGCGCGGGCGCGCAGTTGCAGCCCTCACGCATGCAGGCGCTGCCGGGGCTCGCGCCGCTGATGCGCTCCGGGCCGCCGCTCGAATACCACGGCGGCCCGGTGATGCCGGCGAACGCCGACTACGCGTTCTACTGGGACCCGGCCGGGGCGCCCGTGTACCCCGCCGGATACCAGGCGGGGCTCGACCGGTACTTCGAAGACCTGGCCCACGACAGCGGCGGCGTCCAGAACACCGACTCGGTGCTCACCCAGTACGGCGACGAAGCCGGCGAATTCGCCAACTACGACTCGCTCTTCGCCGGAGCGCTGATCGACACCGACCCCTATCCGCCCAACGGCTGCTCGGCGGCCCCGATCTGCCTGACCGACGAACAGCTGCAGACGGAGCTCACGAGGTACGTGACCGAGCACGCGCTCCCAGCGAACCTCACGCACGAGTACTTCATGCTCACTCCCCCGGGCGTCGAAAGCTGCTTCGAAGCGAAGGGCCACTCGTGCTCTCCGGGGACCTCGCGCCCCTCATACTGTGCCTATCACGCCGACATCGCGGTCACGGGCGGGGTGATCATCTACGCCAACGACCCCTTCATCAGCGCCGAAAGCGGTTGCGACCCCGGCGAAGAACACCCCAACGACCTCCCGTCCGACGCAACGATCGGCGGCGGGCTGGCCCACGAGCACAGCGAGTCGGTCACCGACCCCGAACTCGACGCCTGGTATGACCAGCGCGGCAACGAGGTCGCCGACAAGTGTGCGACCTACCAGGAAGCGAGCGAATTCGGCGAACCTCTCGGCCGAGCGCCCGACGGCGCCAAGTACAACCAGGTCATCAACGGTGATCTCTACTGGTACCAGCAGGAGTGGAGCAACCTCGCCGGCGGATGCGTCCAGCGCTCGCCCTCGGCGCCCGTCGTGAGCAAGCTCAAGCACAGGCGCGGGCCGGCGGCGGGCGGGACCTCTGTCACCCTGACCGGCACCGGCTTCATCGGGGCAAGCGAGGTCGAATTCGGCTCCCACGAAGCGGCTGGCTTCGAGGTCGCCTCGGCGAACTCCATCACCGCGATCTCCCCGCCGGGAACCGGCACGGTCGACATCAGGGTCATCACCCCCGGCGGCAAGAGCGCCATCAACGGCAGCGACCGCTTCACCTACAGGCGCTGAGCGCCACAGAGGAGCGTGTGGGTCGCCTTGGTCCCCGCGCCGCACCCTGCCTCGCGCCGCGCCCCCGTCCCGCGCCGCGCGCCGCCCTAGCGTCCGCGCGCCAGAAGCCGGTCTTCACCGGAGCCGATCCCGGCCGCCTCCAGTGCCTCGCCGAGTGTGGCATACCCCGCAGCGCGGGTGGCCTTGCCGTCGCGAAACCAGGTGACGCCCGTCCAGCGGAACTCGAGCGGCCGGCGCGAGAGGGAACTCAGGCCGGCGATCCTGAAGCTCGCCACGACACAGTCCTCGGCTTCGGCGACGATCTCCTCCATGTCGTAACGCGCCCCCGCGACGAACTCTTCGAAGATGTCGTCCATCCAGTCCTGCCACCCCGTCGCCCCGTGGTAGGTGTAGTCGGTGACGGCGCTCGCACGGTTGACCATGTGGAAGTCCGGCGCGAGGATCTCCACGGGCACTTCGCGCGCGTTCACCGCGTCGATGACGCGCTCGTGGAGCTCGATGTTGTGTCTCCGCGACGCGGTGTCGCGGTACGGCCGAGGAGGGACCCCCATCTCCATTCAGAACCTCTTCCTGGCTGCGGTGGTGCTGGCGACGAGCCTACCACCGCGGGGGTTGAGGATGATGCATACGATCGTGCAGCGGGGCGAGCGGCCTAATCGCCGAGCTGGCCTGCCAGCCACTCCTCGAACGCGGCCGCGCCGAGGTCAGGGACGAGGACCCTCGGCATCGCGTAAGGGTCACCGTGGGAGGCAGACGGTGCAGTCCCGTGAGCGACCGCGACGCCGTGTTCGTATCCGGCCCGCTCGACGAGCTCTCGCGTCGTCGGCGAGACGTCGCTCCCGATGATCCCGAAGGGATAGGCGAAGCCGTCGGTGCGCCGTCCGAGCCAGCCGTCCAAGTCCTCTCTGGCTGCCGCGATTTCCGCGACCTGCACCTCGCGCGGCTGAAAGGCGAGGCTCACGTGCCAACGGGTGTGGGCGCCGATAGCGACGCAGCCCTCGTCGGCGATCCCGCACAGCTCCTGAACGGTCATCGGCCTGCTGGGCTCGGGCAGGCCGCTCGAGGCCGCCCGCATCGCCCAGCTCCGGAGCTGGCCGAGCACACCGTCTATCTCGTCGCGCTGCAGGGGCTGAACCAGCCGCTGCAGGCGCGCCCGAACAGCGCCGCGCTCCTCCGCGCTCGTCATCCGCCATCGATACGCGCGCCCCCGGATCACGAGCGCCAGCACCGCGGGCAGCTCGATGGAGCCGGAGAGCAGGTCGGCGATCTCATCCCACCAGAACGGCGTCTGAGATGCGATCGGGCCCGTGGTCACATAGATCGTGGCCGGCACGCCTGCGCGAGTGAGCGCCGGCACCGCCGCCTGCACGTTGTTCGCGTACCCGTCGTCAAAGGTGACCGATACCGATCTGTGCGGCAGCTTCTCGAGCGCCCACCCGGTGATCATCTCGGGCATCGAGATCGGGCTCGCGAGCGTCCTCAGGACCTCGAGCTGTTCGCCGAAATGAGTCGGGGACACGGTCAGGCCACGGCCGTCGTCCGAGCCGGAGATGCTGTGGTAGAGCAGTATCAACGGAGACCGCGAACCGGTGCGCCCGCGCCGAGCCGGCCAGCGCACGAAGCGCCTGGCCGCCGGCGGGATGCTCGGCTGAAACTCGGTCGGCCCGCTCAGCTGCGAGTCGGAGCGAGCGACGAGCGGCGAGGCCAGCAGCCCCAGGTTGACGACGAGCCGGTCTGCGTGCGCTCCGACGAGACGCTCCGGGCGCGAGCGCAGGGGCGCGAGAGCGAGTGAGGCACACGCCGAGAGGGCGCCTCGGGCGGCCACATCGGCCCGTCTGAGACCACCGACCCTGCCCATGCGCGCGCCGTAGCGAAGGCGTCGCGCCAGCAGCGCCACGTGGCGCATATCGGTCCTTGCGATCATGCGCTCGGCCGCCAGGGACGGCTCGAAATGTCCTCGCCATCCGTAGCGAGCGAGTTCATGCTGCGCGTTGTGCTCCTCGGAGAACCAGTCGCGACCCCAGCGGTGGCCGCGCGCGGGCCAGAAGCCGCCGGCGCCGCGCAGCGCGTCACAGCGGAAGCTCGCGTTCCCCGCGTGCAGCGTCTCGCGGGCGAGTTCCAGCTCGAGGCTCGCCGATCCGTAGTCGACCACCCCGAACGCATTGAACATGTCCTCGCGCAGCCAGGCGGGACGATCGCCCTCCAGGCACGGTGTGATCGAGCCGCCGACCACGGCCGTCTCCTGAGACGCCCCCGACCACGCCGCGCGCAGCGCCTCGTACCATGCCGGGCCGACGAGCACGTCGTCGTCCAGCAGGGCGAGGACGTCGGCCTCGCATGCCGCCAGGGCGGCATTCCGGACCGCTGAGGTGGCCGGGCTGCTCAGCCACAAGCTCTCTGATCGCGGAGCAGCTGCGGCGATCGCGCGCTCGACCTCAGCTCGAAAGGCCGCACCGGTGCCGCCGACGACCACACGCAGGCGTGGTGCCTGAGGCCCGACCCGCTCCAGGCAGCGAAGCAGCCAGCGAGCTTGGCCGCTCACGCACACCGCCACCTCGATGTCCGGCGCCGGATGACTCGGTGCCCGGACACGGGTCTCCCCCGGGCCTCCTCGGTCGAACATTGGCGCTGGACCTTATGATGATTGCGGCTTTCTGTCAAGGAAATGTTGCGTGCGTGCGCGGGCGCGGACTCCGGTGTGCAGCGCATCGCGCAGTGCCGGCCGCGTGCCCGCTCGTCGGCCCCCGCCGCGGTCTAGACGTTACTTCTTGGGCTTCTGGAACCTGAAGTCGTCCTTGCGTGAGATCGCGCTCGTGCCGTTGGGCGTCGCCACCGTCACTTCCACCTTCCCAGGCGCCTCCGCCGGGGATACGGCGGTGATAGACGTGGCCGAGTTGACCGTGAAGCTCGTCGCATCGGTGGAGGCGAACTTGACGGCTGTAACTCCTACGAAGCTCGTGCCAGCGATGCTCACCGCGGTTCCGCCGGCCGCAGGGCCCTTATCGGGCGAGATCTTCGTGATCGCCGGCCCGTGTCCCGCTGGCACATAGCTGAACTCGTCAGCCACAGTGGTCGGACTCGTACCACCAGGGTTCGCCACGGTCACCTGCACGGTGCCAGTCCCGAGAGGGCTCAGCGCGGTGATCGAAGTAGGCGAGTCGACTTCGAAGTAGACCGCGCCGTTGGAGCCAAACTTGACCGCGCTCGCTTCAGCGAACCCGGTACCCCTTATCGTCACCACGGTCCAGCCGAATTCGAGTCCGGCATCGGGGCTGACGCTCGTCACGGCCGGCGGGCTGGAAAGCGTATTGAACGTCCGCTCGCTCCCGTGGCTGGTTCCGTCGATGTTGGTAGCCACGATTACGAAGTGATACGTGGTATCTGGTTCCAATCCCCCGATGGCCGCGGACACGTCGACAGGGCCTTCGCCCGAGTCAAAAAATGGTTTGCACGGAACGCGTTGCCCAAGGCGTTCCGTGCGACCGTATTCGAAGTAGCAAGCGGTCACCGTTTCCCCCTCGGGGTTGACCGTCGCATTCAAGGTGGCGGAGGTCGACGTTACCGATGACGCCGCGTAGGTTGTGACTATCGGAGCCTCGCCGTAGCCATAGCCGTAGCCGTAGCCATAGCCGGCGCCCCTCGTGCCCCCGTTGGCCAGGGCGGCGCCGCCCGTAACGAGTACCAGCGCGAACAGAGCAGCAGCCAGCGCGGTACGGCGCCGCCCGCCGCCGCTGCGAGTGTCCGCTCCTGTCAACGCCCGGCGTGCCATCAGCGCCTCCGTGGTCGAACCAAGGCCCGCGAGGATACACGATGGGTACTTTCACATGTTGGGCCGCGCCGGCTGCGCGGGACGAGACGGCCTGCGGCTAGAGACAACTCGAGTCGGGCGACACGCCGGCTGGCGAGCCGGCGAATAGGCGGGAATCGCAGCCGGTATCGTGACGAGATGCGCCACGGGTCGATGAGCGTCTCGCGCGTGACGGTCACGATGGCGCCGGCCTTCGCGACGGTTGCCATCTTTGTCGCTTGGGCTTACCACCAGGCTGGCTATCAGGCCAGCCAGTGGGCGCCAGGCGGCCTGATGGTGCTCGGGCTGCTGGGCATTTCGGTCGGCGTGCTCGGGCGCAAGGTCAGTGACGTTCCGCCGCTGATCAGGCTCGCGCTGGGCAGCTTTGCGGCCTACACCGCGTTCAGCTTCCTTTCGGTGCTGTGGGCAGCGGCGCCGGCAGACGCATTCGAAGGAGCCAACCGGACGCTGCTCTACCTGTTGGTGTTCACACTCTTCGCGTCCTGGCCGCAGCGGGCAGATGACGCCGCCCTTCTGCTGGGGACGTGGGTGCTCGCGATGGTCGCGCTGGCGGCGTATGTCCTGCTGCGGCTCGACACAGCGACGGCCGCTGGACTTCCAGAACTCATGCCCGAGGGGCGCCTGAGCTTCCCCAGCGGCTATTTCAATGCAAACGCAGCCCAATGGCTGATGGCCTTCTGGCCCGCCGTGCTCCTGGCGCGCAGCGGGCGCGTGCCGTGGGCAGCCCGCGGCCTGCTTGCCGGAGGCGCCGTACTGCTCGCGGAGACTGCTCTGCTCAGCCAGAGCCGCGGCTCGCTTGTTGCCATGGCAGTGATGCTCGTGCTGGTCTTCGTGCTGCTGCGCGAGCGCACGCGCACATTTGCGCTGATGGTGCCGGTCGCACTCGGCATCGGAGCCGCGGCGCCGGCCGTGCTCGCGGTGGGCGACCATCTCAATCGAGGGACGGTGTCAGCCGTCTATGTGCACCGAGCAACGGCCGTCACACTCGTCGCAGCTGTCGCGGTGGGGCTGCTCGTTGCGATCGCTGCGGTCATCGAGACTCGCAACGCCCTCTCGGAGTCGGCCGTCGGGCATATCCGCAGAGGACTTGGCCTCGCCGCGCTGGCGACTCTCCTCACGATCGCGGTCGCCGCAGTGGTGGCAGTTGGCGCCCCGGTTACGCGGATCCAGCACAGCTGGGAGAGCTTCAAAGACAGCCCCCCCGCAGACAGCACTGGCGGCAGCCACCTAGCGAACGGCCTCGAGAGCACCAGATACGACTACTACCGCGTAGCTCTGGACGAATTCGTCGCCCATCCGTTGATCGGCATCGGCGTCGACAACTTCCAGCAGCAGTACCTTCGACACCGTCACGGCACGGATGCCCCGCGCTATCCGCACAGCATCGAGCTCAGCACGCTGACTTACACCGGCCTGATCGGAGCGTTACTGGGTGCAGTCGGTCTAGGCGCCGCGTTGCTGGTTGGCGCGAGCGCCGTTCGATCGACGCCCGGCGCCGACCCGCTCGCGAGCGCCGTGGCGGCAGCGGCGCTGGCCGGTTTCACATATTGGCTGATACACGGCTCGGTGGACTGGTTCTGGGAGATCGCGGGGCTAGGTGCTCCGGCTTTCGCACTGCTCGGCCTCGCCTGTGCGCTCGCGCCCCGGGCGGGCGGCGACCCCGATGCCGTGACGCTCGACGCCCAAAGCCCGGCCGCTGCGCTGTCGGCGAGGCGCAGCCTGGGCATCGGCACTTTGATGTTGCTCGCACTCGCGTCGGCCGGGTCGCTGGCGGCGCAATGGATGCGGTGAGCCGCCAGCGTGACGCGCGCCGCGCCGCGCGCACCCCGTTCGGTTCCGGTGTTCCTTACCGCCTCTCCCCCTCAAACCCCGATCGCGACGTACTTCGTCTCGAGGTACTCGCCGATCCCCTCGAAGCCTCCCTCGCGGCCGAAGCCGGACTGCTTGACGCCGCCGAAGGGCGCGGCGGGGTTGGAGACGACGCCCTGGTTGAGACCGACCATGCCCGTCTCGATCGCCTCGCAGACGTGCAGGGCGCGGTCGAGGTCGCGCGTGTATACGTAGGCGACCAGCCCATACTCGGTGCGGTTGGCCGCGGCGATCGCCTCCGCGTCTGAGTGGAAGGTGGCGATCGGGGCGACCGGGCCGAAGATCTCCTCGCTGAGCAGGCGCGCGCCCTCGTGCACACCGGCGAGGACGGTGGGCTCGAAGAAGTAGCCGGGCCCCTCGCGCGGGCCGCCGCCGACGAGCGCGCGCGCGCCGCGGGCGAGGGCGTCGTCGACGAGCTCGGCGACCTTGGCGCGCTGCGCCTCGTCGATCAGCGGGCCGACCTCGACGTCGGGCTCGGTGCCGCGTCCGACCTTCATCGCCCCCATCCGCTCGGCGAGGCGGCCGGCGAACTCCTCGGCGCGGGCCTCGTGCACGTAGAAGCGGTTGGCCGCGGTGCACGCCTCGCCGACGTTGCGCATCTTTGCCTGCAACGCGCCCTCGACGGCGGCGTCCAGATCGGCGTCCGCGAAGACGAGGAAGGGGGCGTTGCCACCGAGCTCCATCGACACGCGCAGGACCTGCTCGGCCGACTGTTCGATCAGCGTGCGCCCCACCTCGGTGGAGCCCGTGAATGACAGCTTTCGCGTCCGTGGATCCCTCAGCAGGGGCTCGATCACCGCGCCCGAGCGCTTCGCGGTGATCACGTTCAGCACGCCCGCAGGCAGGCCGGCCCGCTCGAGGATCCTGGCGAGCGCGAGCATCGACAGCGGCGTCTGCTGCGCCGGCTTGACCACCATCGTGCACCCCGCCGCGATCGCCGGGGCGATCTTGCGCGTGCCCATCGCGGTCGGGAAGTTCCAGGGCGTGACGAACACGCACGGCCCGACCGGCTGGCGCATTGTGAGGATGCGCCCCTTGCCGGTGGTGTTGACCATGTAGCGCCCGTGTATGCGCACGGCCTCCTCCGCGAACCAGCGGAAGAACTCGGCCGCGTAGGCGATCTCGGCGCGCGACTCGGCCAGCGCCTTGCCCATCTCGAGGGTCATCAGCAGCGCGAGGTCCTCGGTCTGCGCGACGATCGCCTCGTAGGCCCGGCGCAGGATCTCGCCGCGCTCGCGGGGCGGGTGAGCAGCCCACGCGGCCTGCGCGTCGGCCGCGGCGGCGAGCGCCGCCAGGGCGTCCTGCACCTCTGCGTCGGCGACCTCGGCGAGCGGCTCGGCGGTGGACGGGTCCTCGACGCTCAGACGCCCGGCGGCGGCGGCCGCGCGCCATTCCCCGGCGATGAAGAGCTCCCGCGGCACGTCCGCGAGCACCGCGCGCTCGCGCTCGGCGCCAGTCATCGTGCAGCGCTCAGGTATCGACTGCGCGCGCCCGACC
>Ga0209040_10001995_pt1 | contig 16106 bp, 14 predicted proteins | sample BogFormECP12_OM3_FD_188240 | JGI IMG/M metagenome (GOLD analysis project Ga0209040, IMG submission 188240) | Bog forest soil microbial communities from Calvert Island, British Columbia, Canada - ECP12_OM3 (SPAdes) (version 2) | ecosystem: Environmental > Aquatic > Freshwater > Wetlands > Bog ...
GGTGGAGACCTTGCTGGCCGGTGCCGGAGTATGCCGTGACTTCGTGCACCTGGTGGTAGCGCTGCTGCGTGCGGTCAAGGTACCCGCCCGAGCGGTTTCGGTATATGCGCCGGGTCTGTATCCGATGGACTTCCATGCAGTCGCCGAGGCATTCGTCGACGGGCAATGGCAGGTAGTCGACGGGACCTTGCTGGCGCCACGGCAGGCGCTGGTGCGCATTGCCACCGGGCGCGACGCCGCCGACATCGCCTTCCTGGACAACCATGGGGGTGCGATCATCCTGAACAAGTTGGCGGTGACGGCGATCGTAGACGGCGATCTTCCCATAGACTCGATCGACCAAACGGTGTCGATCGGCTGACGGGCCCATTGCGGCCAGACTCACAAATCGGCTCCAACTAGTGGATGGTGGAGGTATGACCTCGCCACCTCGACATTCGGGCAATGCCATCGATGCCCTACGCCCGCCCGGCTAAATGTGGCAATCCACGAAAAGCTCCGCGCGGCCGTCGACGGCCGGCGAGGCCTAGCCGCCGCTGACTCGCTTTGCGAGGCCTGCGTGATGTTGTTCGGCATGGACGCGGCGGCCATTTCACTGGTCTTTGCCGGGGCCGCCAGCGGAACATTAGGCTCCAGCGGCGCGGCCGCGCGTGTGTATGACGACCTCCAGTTCACCCTCGGCGAGGGCCCGTGCTTGGACTCCGTTGCGTCGCGCGCCCCCGTCCTCGTCGCCGATCTCGCCAACGTGAACGACGTTCGGTGGCCTGCGTACGGCCCCGCCATGCTCGACCATAAGATCCGGGGCATATTCGCGATTCCGGTCGTGCTGGCCGGCGAATTCGTTGGCGCCCTAGACCTTTTCCGCGCGAAACCCGGCGAGCTGCACGTTGAGCACTTGGCCGGCGCTGTCGTCGCCGCCGAGCTGGCCGGCATGCCCCTGCTTGACCTCATGCACTCCGACCTGCAGGCCGCCGCCGACGACCCGGACAGCGGCGCCTGGGCCGAATTCAACGCACTGAGCCGCACGGAAGTGAGCCAGGCCACCGGCATGCTCGTCGCGCAACTAGGGGTCGAACCCGCCGAGGCGCTGGTGCGCCTGCGCGCCCACTCCTACGCAACCAACCGCAGCGCCACCGACGTCGCCCGCGACATTCTCGACCGGCGATTGTATCTGGAGGCCGACTAATGCAGCCCGACAAGGAGGGCAACGTGACCGATACCCCTCGTGAAACTCGTGTACTGGACGCGGTCGTATCGCTCGTCGACAAACTGCTCGACGACTTCGACGTCGTCGACCTGCTCACCGAGCTCACCGAGCGCTGCGCCGACCTGTTGGATATCGCGGCGGCGGGATTTCTGCTCGCCGACCCGCTGGGGCAACTGCGCTTGCTAGCCGCGACCTCCACGCAAACCCGCGAACTGGAACTCTTCCAATTGCAAGCCGACGAGGGGCCCTGCGTGGAGTGCTATGCCACCGGCCACCCGGTCTCGGTGGCAGATCTGCGCGCCGCGACCTCCCGGTGGCCACAGTTCGTTCCGGCCGCGCTGGAGGGAGGAGTCGCGTCCGTGCACGCGGTGCCCATGCGCGCCGCCGGCATTGTTTTGGGCTCCCTAGGCCTGTTCGGTAGCCGGCCCGGCGAACTCACTGAGTCCGATCTGCTGGTTGGGCAGACACTGGCGCATATCGCGTGCGTGGCTATTCTGCAGGAACACCCGCCGACGCCCTCGACGGTGATGCCACAGCTGCGCTCTGCGCTGACCCACCGCATCGTCGTCGAGCAGGCCAAGGGCTTCCTCCGCGAGCGCTTCGATGTTTCCGTTGACGAGGCGTTTTCGCTGCTACGCAGGTACGCGCGTACCCACGGCGAGCACCTGACCGACGTTGCACGGCAGTTGATGAGGGAACCGAGTTCCCGTCCGGCGCTGCTGGAAAGGATGACCGAACTGGCTCACGGCTGAGTCCGCCGGGCCTGGGCGCGCCGCACGGCCTCGGCCACTAGTCGCTCCGCGATCACATAGAGCTTGGTGTTTTCGGTTTGACTCATCCGGACGAGTTGGGCGAAGGCCCACTCCGGGCTGGCACCAGACCGACTCCGGATGATGCCGATCGCCTGATCGATCAACGCTCGGCTTTCCAATGCCTGCTGCAGGTGTTCGGCGCGCTCGCGAGCTCCGGCCAGCAGTTGCGCGTTGTAGATCGACACCGCCGCGGGCCCGGCGAATTGCGAACCCAACTGCACGGCGTGCTCGCCAAAAGCGTCGTGGCTCGTCGCATAGCAGTTGATCGCGCCGATCACGTGTTCGCCGACCATCAGCGGCAGCGACAGCGCGGAATGCACGCCCATCCTCGCCACCCGGCCACCGAAGCGCGGCCAACGGCTGTCGCTCCCCAGCGATCCACTGACGGTAGCCCGCCGCGACTCCATACACGTGATGCACGGCCCCTCATGCAACTTGTCGTACTGGATAGCGTCGATCTCGTGGACGAATTCCGCTGTGGCGGCAGCCTTCTGGAGTGTTGGTCTGCCTTGATCCGCGTCGATCAACCCAACTCCGGCACCGTCAACCCCGGGAATGGCATGGGCGGCGAACTCGGCAACCTCGCCCAACAGCTCGAACACGCCGCGGGCGCCGGCCACCATCCCGGCCAGTCCGCGCAGCCCGGCACGCAAATCGACTTCGTCCGCCTCCCGTTGGGCGGTGGACAATTCCGGCTGCTCTGGCGGTTCGCGACCAGGCTGCGCGTCGTAGTCGGTCATGGTCAGGAACAAATGTACCGCCGATCTAGGTGACCAGCGCCAACGCGTGGGCGCGCCGCAGTTTTCCCGACGGCGTCTTCGGGATCATTCCCGGCTCGAGCACGACCACATTGCGGGGCCGGACGTCGACCTCAGCGACGACCTCATGGGCAACCTGACGCTCGACTCGGCGCACCTCGGCCGCGTCCTCCCAGACATTGGATTCCACGGCGACCGCGAAAGTTTCGCGCCGGTGCCCGGCGTGCAGGCGCACCGCCACGGCGCAGCCGGACCGGACCCCCTGCACGCGGGAGGCGGCACGTTCGATGTCCGTCGGATAGATATTGCGCCCGGCCATGATGATCACGTCTTTCACCCGGCCGCACACCACCACGTTGCCGGTTTCGGTGAAATAACCCAAATCGCCGGTGTCGTACCAACCCTCCTGATCCTGTGCGGCGATGAAACCGGCATTCGTGGTGTATCCCAGCGTGACAGGTTCGCCGCGCACCTCGATGACGCCGACACCGCGGGTCGGCAGCACGTCGCCGTCCTGGTCGACTATCCGGGCCTCCAGCCCCTTCAGCGGACGACCGACCGAGGCCAGTCGCCGGGTTTTACCCCTGGATGCCGGGATGGCTCGGTGCAACATCGCGAGCAGATCGGCGTCGACCTCGTCGACCATCAAGCCGCGGCCGCACTCGGTAAACGACACCGCCACCGTTGTCTCGGCCATGCCGTAGGCGGGCACGATCGCCTCCGGGCGCAACCCGAAGGGCGCGCCGGCCGCGCACAGGTCCTCGACATCGGCCGGCTCGACTTGCTCGGCGCCCGAGAGCGCCCACCGCAGCGTGGACAGGTCGAACTGGCCGGGCCGCGCCTGCCTGCGCAGGCGTTTGGCGAACATCGTGTAGGCGAAGTTCGGCGCCGCTGTCATGGTGCCCCGGTACTTGTCGATGAGCTTCGCCCACAGCAGGGTGTCGCGGAGGAAGTCCATCGGCGTGACCTTGACCAACTCGACGCCGAAATACATTGGAACGGTTAAGTAGCCGGTCATGCCCATGTCGTGGAAGCACGGCAGCCAGCTCACGATCACGTCGGATTCCCGATCGACGTTTGCGCCGACGAACATCGCTTCGGCATTCGACACCACGTTGCGATGACTGATCTGGACGGCCTTGGGGGATCCAGTCGAGCCGGATGTCAATTGCAGTAGCGCCACATCGGCGTCGTCGGTCTCGACCGGGTCGATCGAGCGGCTGTCGAGTAACTTCTCGATCGTCAGTACCGGTATTCCCAGTTGGGACAGCAGCGGTGCGGCCGCCATGAACGGGTCGGAAACCACCACCGCCGTAGCGTCGATCATCTTGATGACGGCCGTGGTCTCCTCGGCCCAGCGTTGCAGGTCGGTGCGCGGCGTGGGCTGGTGCAGCATCGTAAGGCTGCCGCCGCGCATCCAGATACCTTGCGCGGTCGGGGCGATCTCGACAGGCTCCCCGGCCAGCACTGCGACCGCGTCGCCGCGGCCCACGCCGGCGGCGGCCAGACCGCCCGCAACCCGGCGGGCCCGCTCGTGCACCTGACGCCAGGTATGCCGGACCGGGGCGTTCGGCTCCCCGGTGATCATGCCCTTGAGACTGCTGTGGGCGTTGTCATACATGGTCTCGGTGAATCGGCTCACCACAATCCCCCTGGCTCCGGCGCGACGGCTCGGCGTGTGTTGGTCGGATCGGTGTTGTGTCGGAATCGACGGAGCCGCTGAGGCACGACCGCGGAAGAGCGTGACCCTCTCTTGTGCACCCCAAATGGTGTCAGACGCACCGACTGTACAGACTCGACCACCGCCGAGCCGTACGGCGCGCCGATCACAGCTGAACTTGCACCCAAGGGGGACCTCCGGCGCCCGAAAGCACAACCCGAACTGTCGGCTTACGTCGGAGGTAGAGCCCTTTCGGCGGGGAAAATCGGATCGCCGCCGTGACGTTTCCGGGAGGCTGGAGTGTCAACCGTGAATGAAGCTACCTCTCCGACTGCCGGCTCTGCGGCAATTCACGCGCTGCGTTGTCGTTCGGCGGCCCGCAGGATCGAACCAGCGGTCAAAAATGCGGGTTTGTCCCGGTCGGCGGCGTCGATGTGCAGATTGGCGGCGCAGCGCAGCACCATCAAAGCGAGCCCGCTGTGGGTCGCGTACGGGATGATCAGCAGGTTGGCACAAGCATCCGCGCCGTTGACGGTCATCACGTGCTGGGGCTTGGCTTCCCATCCTGGCCAGTTGAAGTCGGGCGGTCGTTGCAGCGGCGGCCAGTTGACGTTGATGGAGGTGATGTCGCCGAGCAGGGGGGTCAGGGTCGCAACCAGGTTGGGCAATTCGGCGGTGATGCGATCTACCCGTGGCCACCACGCGCCGTCGATATCACGGCCGAGCTCGCGAGCCACTGATAACCGTACGGGAGTGGCCCGGCGTAGACCGCCGATTGGATACGTCATCGGAAGTGGCGGAGCCGGAGCCGCGGGGCCATGGCTAGGGCGGTACATGCCACAGGGGGATCTTTCATTCGGCATCGACCCCCGCGGGTGCGGGGCGTCGGAGGAATCGCATTGCCGGTGGGTGTTATCCGCGCCGATAGCGGTGGTCGGCCGCTCACAACGAAACTGCTCACCGCTCAGGTTACGCCACCAGCGGTTTCTCGGCCCCGGCCAGCCCAGCCTGAGTCAGGCGCTGAGAATTGGCGGTTCGTTGTCATCAACCGCCGCAATGACTTTCGCGATCAGCCATTGCACGGCGCTGACCGCCTCACCGTTGTCGAGGTTCCACGCACCGATCAGCCGCTCATAGGTGGGTGGGCTCCACAGCACGTCAAGCAGTCCGGCCAGCGCTCTGCGCTGCGCATCCGGCAGCTCTGGTGCGCGGGCGGTCACCGCGCGGTTCAAGGCGTCGTGCCGTCGGGCGTCGGCGCCGGCGAAAGCCGGGCCGCGTGGCGCGCCGACGGTGTCCTTGATCGCGAACCGTCGCAACGATGCGAAGACCCGAGCCGTCACGTCGGCAAGATTGTCCAGCTCGACATCTTCGTAGCTGATGCCTGCCTCGTCCTCCAGCCGGGCCATGATCGCGTCGTGCAGGTGCCGTTCGGACGGGAAGTTGCGGTAGACGGTGCGCTCGCTGACGCCGGCGCGTTCGGCGACGGCCTTGAAGGTTAGCTCGTCCCAATCCCAGGTGGTGAAGCCGCGAACCAGTCGAGCGCCCGCGTCGATGATGCGCTCGCGGGTGGCGGCGGCCCGTTGGCGGCGCGCCGGGCTGTGGTACCGCCGCCGCGGTGACGGGTCCTCCAGCGACGTTGACAACTCGCTCATAATGGTGTCAGTGTACTGTCACGGAATCTCCTGAAGGGGCTTACTGTGGCCGAATTCGACGATGTCGTCGGCCGCGCTGTCGCGCAGACCGGCCTGGAGGATTTCGGTGACGACTCCTTCCGGGAAGGGCTCGAGGCGCTGCTCACCTCGCTCCGCGACGAGGCCCGGCTCAACGCCCGGGGCGAGGCCTACATCTATCCCCGCATCGTCACCGCGCTGTCGCAGCGACTGCAGGTCGAGGACTGGTATCGCCGCCACCCGGAGATCGACGACGTCGACATGCTGCCGCCGTTGATCGGGCTGGGGCTGCCCCGCACCGGCTCGACCGCGTTGTCGCTGCTGCTGTCGCAGGATCCGGGCATCCGCTACCTGCGGCGGTGGGAGGCATCGCAGCCGTGTCCGCCACCGTCGACGGTGCAGGGACCTGATCCGCGGATCCCCGCAGACCAGGGCAACGTCGTCGGCTCCAGGGCGCACGTGCCGACCGGCACCCATGCGCCGATGGAATGTCTGGAGCTGATGGTCCTGGACTTCAAATCCCATATCTTCCAGGCATTTGCGCAGATCCCGTCGTACTCGGCGTGGCTGGTGAAAAAGGCCGACCTGACGTCGACGTACGCCTACCAACGGCGGGTGATGAAGCTGCTGTGTTGGGGGGAACCGACCCGGCCGTGGCGACTCAAGTCGCCGTCGCATGTGCTGACTCTCGACGATCTCAACCGCGTCTTCCCGGACGCCCGTTTCGTCATGACCCACCGCGACCCGACCGACGTGATTTTGTCGGTGGCAGATCTCTACGCCGACATCATCGGCGGCTTCACCGACCACATCGACCGTGAATACATCGGTCAACTCAACGTCGAGCACTGGTCGCTGGGCATGCAGCGAGCGTTGCGGTTTCGCGACGGCGGAGCCGATCATCGCTTCTACGACATCGACTTTCGTGCGATGCAGGCCGACCCGATCAACGAGGTCCGCGGACTCTACGCGTGGCTGGGGGAGCCGGTCACCGACGAATTCGAATCGCGGATGCGCGGCTGGTGGGCCGAGGCGGCGGCGGAACGGGAGCCGAGCAGCCATGCCGATCCGGTGGCATTCGGCCTTGACCTCGACAAGGTACGGCCGTTGTTCGCCGACTATGTGAAATCGAGGACTGTGCATGGCAATTGACCTGACCGGCGGTATCGACCCGGCGCGTGAGCAGGTGTTCGCGCGCCGGCCTGACGACCCGGAGATGCGGGACTCGGTGAGTTTCTGGGTCATCGACGACCGCGGAGAAGTGGGCTTGCCCCGCATCGGGATTGAGGCCGTCGCCGCGAACTGGGATGCGCACGACGTCCAAGTCAATGTGGCCTTTCCGGACGGGCGGGTCTTCCGGCTACGCGAAAACGGGAAGAGCTGGCCCGCCGAAGGGCCCGACGGCCGTCCCACCGTGCTCGGCGCCGGCGGGCTGGGATTCCGCTGCATCGAGCCGTTCGACACCTGGACCATGACGTACGACGGTAAAGCGGTGCAGACCTCGTCGACGGATCTGATCGACGGGAAGAAGGACGGGCCGCTGGTCGACGTCAGCTTTCACGTCGAGGCCGCGATGGCCGTTCCGCCGTGGGTGCAGGGCGCGCTGTCCGCCGAGGCGGGGTCGCGGCTGAAGACCTCGATCGAGGGCAACCTGATGGGTGGCCCGCGCTACGAGCAGCTGTTCCACGCCACGGGAGCGGTAAAGGTCGGCGACGACGAGCGTGGCTTCGTCGGCAGTGGACTGCGGATTCGCCGCCAGGGAGTCCGCAAGCTCGCCGGATTCTGGGGTCACAGTTGGCAATCGGCGCTCTTTCCCAGTGGACGCGCCTTCGGCTACATCGCCTATCCGCCGCGCCCCGACGGCGGGCCAACCTTCAACGAGGGCTACGTATTTAACGGCGAGGGCGGCCTCGTTCCGGCCCGCGTCGTCGAGGCGCCGTGGCTCACCCGGCTGCAAACGGTCGGCGAGGACGTCTCGCTGGTGCTGGAAACGCCAAGCGGGACAGTGCATATCGCTGGTGAGACGATTTTGTCCACCCACGACATTTATCACGACGACAAGATGTTCTCCAGCCAGGCGCTCAAGCAGGAGATGCCGAGCTTTCCCGCGCTGCAGCAGGCCGGCGTGCGCTATCGGTGGGACGGCGAAACCACCTTCGGCATGCTGGAGCGCTCCAACCCGCTGGACAAAATCACCCGTTAGCGTCCGCCGATTTTCCTAGTTCTAGCACCGCGGTCACAGCCCAACCGCGATACTTCGCGGCAGTGTCGAAACAACTGACGGGCGGATGCTTCGGCCCTGACCTCTTGGAGACTCGCTGAATGAACACCGGAATCAACCTGCATCAGTGGGAGCGGCGTACCGAATGGCTACTCGCCGCAGCCGCCGTCGTATTCCTGGGCGTGTACTCGGTGCAGGTGCTCGGAAAGCCGCACGGGCGTGAGACGTATGTTCTATGGGCGGTCACCTGGATCGTCTGGGGCTTGTTCATCCTGGATTACGTTGCTCGGCTTTGCCTTGCCCCCGACCGGTCGCGGTGGTTTTTGCGGCACTTGCTTGACCTTGCGATTGTTGCGCTGCCACTGGTGCGACCACTTCGCTTGCTGCGTCTGATTGTTCTGATTGAGGTGCTGCAGAGGGCAGTCGGGGATGCGTTTCGGGGCCGCATAGTCGTCTATACCGTCTCAGGTGTCCTGCTTTTGATCTATACAGCATCGCTGGCCGTATTCGATAAGGAGCGGTACCAGCCCGGCGCGACGATCAACTCCTTCGGAAAGGCGATTTGGTGGTCGATTACAACGGTGACCACCGTCGGCTACGGTGACGTTTACCCGGTTACCAACACCGGCCGAATCATCGCCGTGCTGCTGATGATCGGCGGGATCGGTCTTGTCGGCGTCGTCACAGCGTCCCTCGCGTCGTGGATCATCCAGCGTGTAGCGGAAGAAGAGACCGCGAATCAGGCGGCAACCACTGCTCATATCGACGAGCTTCGCAGCGATATCCGAGAATTGACACAAGAGCTACGGGCGAGAGGCTAATGCGCCCGCGATCTAGGATCACACGGTGACCATCGCGCCCGAAACATTCACCACCCGCGGAGTGGGCGGCACGCGCATCGTGGCCGATCGACTGGGCGATCCACAAGCGGCGGCCGTGGTGTTCTTGCACGGCGGCGGGCAGACCCGCCGCTCCTGGGGCAAGGCGGCCGCGGCGGTGGCCGAGCGTGGGTGGCAGGCCGTCACCGTCGACCTACGCGGCCATGGCGATTCCGATTGGTCGGAGGGCGGCGATTATCGCCTCACCAGCTTTGCCCTCGACATCCAGGAAGTGCTGCGTCACGTGCCGCCGCAACCGGTGTTGGTGGGCGCATCCCTGGGCGGGTTCACGACAATGCTTCTCGCGGGGGAGATTTCGCCCGGAATTGCCCGCGCGGTCGTCCTGGTGGACATCGTGCCCCACATGGATCCGTCCGGGGCGAACCGGATACACAACTTCATGGCCGACCGGATGAAATCGGGATTCGAGTCGCTCGACGAGGTCGCCGACGCGATCGCCGAGTACAACCCGCATCGACGCCGACCCGCCGATCTCGATGGTTTGCGCACCAACCTGCGCCGCCGCGGCGATCGCTGGTATTGGCATTGGGACCCGAAGTTCATCAGCAACACGGCGTCGCTTCCGCCCACCGAGGTGGCCGATGTCGATCGATTGAACGCGGCGGTTGAAACGATCCTCGCGGGCGGCGTGCCCATGTTGCTGGTGCGAGGCCAAGTGAGCGATCTGGTCAGCCAGGAGCGTGCCGACGAATTTCTGGCGCGTTTTTCGCAAGTCGAGTTCGTCGATGTCCGCGGTGCGGGACACATGGTTGCCGGTGATCGCAACGACGTCTTCGCGGATGCAGTGTTGGACTTTCTCAATCGGCACGGGCGGTTCTAGCCGCGGCCGCCACCACATCCTCTGCGCCGAGGTCGATGGCGGCGCTGACAACCGCCCGGTCGATCTGGCGCAGTGCATGCACGATGGCGAGAAGTCTTGCCCTGGTGGAGCGTTCGGATTCTTGGTCGTGCTCTCTGGCGAAAGTTTCTGCGGCGTCAAGGAAGTCGGTCGCGGGCATGACGGTCGCGTCGTGGTGGCCGTGTAGGGCGTCGGTCAACACGTCGATGCTGTGCCGGATGTGCGTCGCGGCCGATGTGATGGCCTCCGTCAGCCGCGTGGAGGCCTGGTCGAGCCGTTCGCTGTTACGGGCCAGGGTCCGGCCATAGCGGTCGCAAGCGGCGAGCATCCGTTGGCCGTGTCTGATGCTGTGCCGGCCGGAGAAGCCGCCGACCCCGGCGGTCAGCGGCTTGGCGGTGGTCCGGAACTGTTGCAAGTCTCGGCCGAGTTGCCGCGCTTTGTCGGTCGGGCTCGCGGTGGCCTCGTGGCCGAATAGCGTCGACACCGATGTTTCGATCACCTCGGCCAATGTCGTCAAGAAAGTGCGGGCGTCGTGGCGCATGGACGTCCTGGCGTTGGTCGGCAACACCAGGATCGCGACTGCGATGCCGATGACCGCGCCGATCGCCGTCTCCTCGATCCGCAAAAGCAGCATGCCATAACTGAATTCGCCGAGCAGTCCGTAGAGCAACGCCAGCATCGTGGTGATCCAAAACGTCATCAGGCTGTAAGCGACCTTGAAGAAATATAGCGAGCAGAACACGCAAACGAAGATCAACACCAGCTCTGCGGTGCTGTTGCCGGAGACCACCGTGGCGACCAGCACTCCAGCGGGCACACCGAGCACGGTGCCGATCAATCGCGCCCAGCCCTTGGTGAGCGTTTCATTCCAGGTGTTGGTGCCGGCGAAGATGACAAACGCGGCAATCACCGCCCAATACCAGCGGGACGGGGATACAGCCTCCCCGATGACAATCGCCAGCGATGCGGCGACGGCGACCTGGATGGCTTGCCTAGTCGTCGGCAGCAGACCGGCTCGGCGTTGCTCCTCAGCGGACCCGCCGCCGTCGGAGGTCGCAGCCACAGAAGTTTCGGAGACAGCCTGCTCGACCAGTGCGCGGACTTCGGAAGTCGCTGTTGCCGTGGCGATTATCGCGAGGGCGAGGCGGCGCACTGCGGGGTCGGCGTTGGAGGTTGACGGGCGATCGAGCAGCTCCTGGGCCAGGTGTGCGGCCCGCTCCAACCCCTCCGGTTGCGGCACGCGAATTGCCCTGAAGAGTTGGGAAAGGGCCCCGACCAGGTCGGCGCGGGTCGACGCGGGTATCTCGGCGCTGGCGATCGCGGCTCGCGCTCCGGCGGTGGCGACCCGCTCGACGGTGAGTTCGGCGTCGAACAGCCACAGGGCCAGGTCCTCCCCGCTGACTCCGGGCCACAGCGCGGCCGGGTTGACCTTCTCTTCGATCTGGTTCTGCACCATCAGCGCGGTCTCGTTGAGCGCCACGGTCCGCAGCCGGAGCCGGCGTCGGCGTCGTTCATCGATCCAACCGTCCTCGACTGCCTCCGCGGTGGTGTCTACGACGATGGCCATCCGCGCCCGCAATGACCGCACGGTGGCCCGCAGCACGCCCTCGGGTTTATCGGGCAGCACAAAGGCCGTCATCACGAAGCTGCAGACCGTGCCCACCAGTACCGCCCCGATCAGCCAGGGCAGCTCGGCAGTCGTCGCGCGCAGATACAGCGTGAAGAAGTAGGCCATGAAGGCGACCATCCCGAGCGCCCGCCCCCGCGCGCCGAACCGGCGGGCGTAGACCGCCGCGTACACGATCACCACGAACACCACGTCGGCGACCAGCTTGTGCGGCGCGAGGAGCGTAGCGGTGGTGATAGCGAGCGCGGCGGGCAGCGGCAGCAGGACAATCGTGATCTTCTGCTGGTACGGGTCAGGCTCGTTGACGGCCCGTCCGGCGAACATGGTGATCAGTACGCCGAGCAGCGCGACGGTCAACGGCTGGTGGGTGGCTTTGGTCAGCAGAAACAGGATCAACAGCGCGATCGCCAAGGAGACCGTGGTGCGGGCGGCCATTCGCAACCGCAGCAATCCGGGGTCCGAGCCGATCGCCCAGTTCTGCGCCCGCTCATACAGCGCGGTTGCGCGATCGAACACCCGTGATCAGCCTCTCTTCTGCGGAATGCTTGTCTATCGTGACTTGACTCTGGCATAGCGGCCAAGATGGGACCCAATGAGCATTCCCCAGCCGACGCGGACGAAGCTGGCCGACGGGCGTGAATTGCTGTTCTTTTCGTTGCCCGGTCACACCCCGGCGCCGGTCGAAGACCGCCGGCCGCTGCCGCCGCGGAACCCGAACCAAACGCAATTGCGGTTCGACGGGACGACCGGGCAATGGGTGATCATCGCGGCGTTGCGGCAAGATCGCACGTATAAGCCGCCGGCCGACCAGTGTCCGTTGTGTCCGGGTCCGACCGGGTTGACCAGCGAGGTGCCCGCAATCGACTACGACGTCGTCGTCTTCGAAAACCGGTTCCCGAGCCTGTCCGGGGCGGGGGAGACGCCGTCGGTTGGTGACGGCTTCGTCTCGGCTCCCGGTAGCGGCCGCTGCGAGGTAATCTGCTTCTCCAGCAACCACACTGGGTCGTTTTCTGACTTGGAAACGTCGCAGGCGCGGCTTGTCGTCGACGCGTGGCGGCACCGGACTGCCGACGTGATGGCGATGCCCGGTGTCGAGCAGGTGTTCTGCTTCGAGAACCGCGGCGAAGAGATCGGCGTGACGCTGAGCCATCCGCACGGCCAGATCTACGGCTATCCGTATCTGACGCCGCGGACCGCGGCCATGCTGCAGCAGGCCGCTCGGCACCGAGAGTCACACGGCGGCAACCTGTTTGCCGACCTACTGGCCCGCGAGGTGGAAGACGGCAGCCGCATCGTCGCGCGCACCGATATGTTCACGGCATTCGTGCCGTTCGCCGCGCGCTGGCCGGTCGAGGTGCACATCTACCCGAACCAGTTCGTGCACAACCTGCTCGATCTTGCTGCCGCCGAGCTGGACGATTTCGCGCAGATCTACCTCGATATCCTGCGGCGGTTTGACCGGATGTATTCCGGCCCGCTGCCTTACATTTCGGCGCTACACCAATTCGCTGACACCGACGCCCAGCGGGAGGGCTACTTCCACGTCGAGCTGATCTCGATTCGGCGCAGCGCCGTCGCGCTCAAGTATCTGGCGGCCTCCGAGTCGGCGATGGACGCGTTCATCAGTGACGTGACACCCGAAACCGTGGCCGAACGGCTGCGACGACTCGGGTGACGGTCCGATACGCCGCGCCCGGGCGGATCAACCTGATCGGCGAGCACACCGACTACAACCTCGGCTGGGCGCTGCCGATCGCGCTGCCGCAACGCACGGTGGTGACGTTCGAGCCCTCAGACGCCGACGCGATCACCGCGCGCAGCGACCGCATCGACGGATCGGTGCGGATTCCGTTGCTTACCAAGCCCGGCGAGGTGACCGGGTGGGCCGGCTATGTCGCCGGCGTGGTGTGGGCGCTGCGCAGTACCGGGCACCCGGTGCCCGGCGGCACCATGTCGATCACCAGTGACGTCGAGATGGGATCGGGGCTGTCGTCCTCGGCGGCATTGGAGTGCGCGGCGCTGGGGGCTTTCGTGGCGGCTGCCGGTTGGCGGATCGACCGCATCGAACAGGCGCGGATCGCCCAGCGCGCCGAGAACGAGTACGTCGGCGCCCCAACGGGTTTGCTCGACCAGCTGGCCTCGCTGTTCGGGGAGGAGTCGACGGCGCTGCTGATCGACTTCCGGAAGCTGACCGTCCAGCCGGTGGCATTCGACCCGTCGGCGTCCGGTGTCGCGCTGCTGCTGATCGACTCCCGGGAGCGGCACGGTCACGTCGGCGGCGAATACGCGGCGCGTCGGTTGTCGTGTGAGCGGGCGGCCGCCGATGTGGGTGTGGTGTCGCTGCGGGAGATCCAGGATCGCGGGCTCTCGGTGCTGGACGGGGTCACTGACGCGGTCGATGCCCGTCGTGCCCGTCATGTGCTGACCGAGAACCAACGAGTGTTTGATTTCGTTGCGGCGTTGGGTGATTCCGACTACGCCGAGGCCGGCCGTATCTTCAATGCTTCACATGCATCCATGCGTGACGACTTCGAAATCACCACCGAAAACATCGATCTGATCGCCGACACCGCGGTGGGGGCGGGCGCTCTAGGTGCCCGAATGACTGGCGGCGGATTCGGCGGTTGTGTGATCGCGCTGGCGCCTCTCGATCGGGCGGAGGCGGTCGGCGCGGCGGTACGTGAAGCCGTGCGCCCCGCGGGGTACGGGGACCCGGTAGTCACCCGGACCCACGCCGCCCAGGGCGCGGGCGCATTACGTTAAACCCCGCGCGGTCACATCTGCAACAAGTCGCCTAGCCTGTGGCGAGTCACAGCAGCCACGGCTGCACCTGCAACCAACCATGACTTGTTGTTCAAATCTGATGTCGCATGGGGTATCACACATCAAACGTCGGACCGATATCACATGCGCCATCAACTCGGAGCCAATGCTAATCGCCAGCCGCCAGCGACTGCTGAGGCTGGTGAGTATCCTGGGACAGCGCGTCGCGAAGCAGCGTGGACCGGTCAATCTGGAGGCGGTGACATTGCAGGCGTCCACCTCGTGGGGAGAGTATGGGGAATGGTCGGCTACGTGGACGTACGCGCCTACGCCGAGCTCAACCACTTCTTGGCGCCGGAGTCGCGCGGTGTGACGGTGCGCCGTCCGTTCCGCAGCCACCAGACTGTCAAGGATGTGCTGGAGGCGATGGGCATTCCGCACACCGAGATCGACCTCATCCTGGTGAACGGTGATCCGGAGGACTTTTCGCACCGCCCGACCACCGGCGACCGCGTCGCCGCCTACCCGATGTTCGAGGCGTTCGACATCGGGTCGACGGCCCGGCTGCGGCCAACCCCGCTGCGCGACCCGCGCTTCGTCGTCGACGTCAACCTGGGCCGGCTGGCGCGGCTGCTGCGTGTGCTCGGCTTCGACGTGTGGTGGTCCAGCGACGCCGACGACCAGACCCTGGCCGATATCAGCCTTGAGCGGCAACGCATCCTGCTCACCCGAGACCGCGGCCTGTTGAAGCGTCGTGCGATCACCCATGGGCTGTTCGTGCGTTCCGAGCAGCCCGAGCAGCAGACGCTCGAGGTGATCCGGCGACTGGACCTGCGCGAACGGCTCGCCCCGTTGACCCGCTGTGTGCGATGCAACGGCATGCTTGCCACGGTTTCCAAGGAGGAGGTGCTCGACCAGCTTGAGTCGTTGACCCGCCGCTACTACGACGAATTCAGCCGCTGCTCAGACTGCGGGCGCATCTACTGGGCCGGGTCACACTATGCGCGGCTGCTCGGCCTCGTCGCGCGACTCCGCAACCAGTTCTAGGCGGCCCGGGTAAAGCGAATCGCGTTCAGGTGCAGCTGGTCGACCGCCTCGGCGAACTGATCGTGGGTCGGCATTTGATGATCGCGGAACCCTAACCCCATCGTCCGCTCTGCGCGCTTGACCCCGTAGGACTCGGCGCAGCGCGAGTAGAGATCGGCAATCAGTGCTTTGTCCGTGATGAGCTCGCCGCGCATCGTCGTCGTCTTGCCGTCGTGCAAGACCTGCGCGGCGGCGCCCTCGCGGAAGTTGTTCTTCCAGGTCTCGGCGGTCATGGCGTAGAGGATGTCGTCGATCATGTGGGCGCTCAACGGAATTGAGTAGTGCCGTCCGCTCTTGCGCCCGGTGAAGTTGACGACCATGAGCTGGTTGCGTGCCGGACCCGCGAATGGGGTGTGTAGCAGCAGTTTCATGATGGGGTTGACGAGGCGCAGGAAGGCCTCGGGTGGGTGCGACATGGTGATCGCGTTTGACTGTTCGGTCATGGCCTCAGGGTAGCTCGCAGCCACTAAGCCTGGATCCACGGATGGGGGTCGCGGTTGGATCGGCTGAGCGTTGATCTTGATCGTCCGGTGTGCGGACGTATTGGGTCTGCTGGTCTGCCCAG
>Ga0209040_10001996_pt1 | contig 16104 bp, 10 predicted proteins | sample BogFormECP12_OM3_FD_188240 | JGI IMG/M metagenome (GOLD analysis project Ga0209040, IMG submission 188240) | Bog forest soil microbial communities from Calvert Island, British Columbia, Canada - ECP12_OM3 (SPAdes) (version 2) | ecosystem: Environmental > Aquatic > Freshwater > Wetlands > Bog ...
CGCGATCGAGCCGTTGTCGATGCTGCCCGCGTCGCCATCCTTAAAGGCGAAGGTGAGGTCGTAAATCGCCCGAATCGGGGCTGAGGCGAGCGCCTCGTCGCACGCCCCGTACCGGGAGAGCCATTCGCGGAAGTCGAGTTGGTTGAGCCGGTCATAGGCCTCGTCGCCGCGTCCAAGGAGGTCGACAAGGTAACCCAGGCCCGCAGCGATCCCGAGATTGGCCAAGATCAGCAAGCGCCGAACGTCCTGCTCAGCTGAGGCCAAGCGCAGGGCGAGCTCGACCGCCGGACTCCGGATCGTGTCGCGCACGGCGGCGTTGGCCGTCTTGAGGCGACCCGCATGGATAGGGACGGAAGCGCTGTCTCCGCTCTGGATCGCCGCTCGCAAGGCATCGATCGCGTCGCACAAGGGGTGGATCCGATCAAAAATATGGATGAAGCCCTCGAGCCAGTCCGCCATCTTCAAGACGAGTTGTCCGACCTCGTCGACTCCGGCTGCGACGGGGCCGCGAACCGGAGGATGCGGCGCCAGAAGGTCGTCCCCGGGTTCGCCCGGAAATCGGGGCAGGTTGGGGAAGTTCCACGGCGACCAGTCGCCGCCCGAGCCGTCCTTCTCCATTAGAGTGACCTGCCTCTGCGGCCGGAACGCGTCCTGCCAGTGCTGAAACGGGCAAGTCTCCGGGCGCTTCCATTCCGCGTAGCAACTTCGCAGCGTCGCGAAGGCGTTCTGGTAGCAGCCCATGAGCATATGCAGGCCGTGCTCTTCGATGCGGTTGTTGCGGTCGGGATTGCGACCGCTCGCGCATTTGCCGCCGAGCCTCCAACCTTGCGTGTAAAGCGTCACCTCAAAGCGGTTTTGCTGCTCGGGGGCGCTCAACCAATATGCGGCGGCCACGCCTGCCGGGCCGCCGCCGAGGATCGCCACTTTGATGGGCGCAGCTACGCCTTGTCCCTCCGCCATTCGTCGCTTCCTCGTTCCTCACCGAATATTTCAGCCGTGTCGCGCCGGGAAACCTGAGCTCAAGTTCGCGCGACGATTTCAACGCCGGCTATGGCCTCGTAGTCGACTGTCGACCAGCCCGCGAACTTGACCGGCAATGTGGTAGAGCCGTGGTCGGGCGCGCGCCCAAAGAGGTCGGATAGGATCGGGTGGCTCTCGCACGTCGCAATCTCGATGGCGAACTGATCGAACGACGGGCCGCCGCCCATGAAATTCGTAATGACGACCGGAGAGTTGACGATCGCCTGATAGCAGGCGAGCTTCGGCTCCGAGGACGACCGGAATTGCTTGAGCACTACGCTTTCGATACGCGGCTTGAGACAAAGCGCCCGCAGGACCTCCCCTGCAAGGTCTCCAAGCAGGCCCTCCACCAGACCCACCGCCGCCTGAGCTCCGTCCGCCCAAGTGGGCGCCTGCCGCGCGGCCGCTTGCGTTCGCCAGATTTTGAAAAGCGTCGTCTGTTCGCCCCGAGTCTCGGCCGCAAGGGTGCGAAAAATAGTGGTTTCGACGGAAAACTCGCTATTCGGCCCGTCGGCGGCGGCGCCGACCCTGCCCATGTTTTTCGGCCAGCCCCAGATCTCCCGACCGCAGACCAGGCCGATCGTGTAATCGATGAAGATATAGGGAGCCCAGAAAACGAGACGCGTTGGCAAGGGACTCGGCGAGCGGAATTCCCAGAGCGCCGTTAAGACCATTACCTCGCGCCCGGGCGTCCAGCCCGCGGGCTCCGCCACGGAGGTGCATCTCTCCGCGTCGGCGAAGCTGAAAATCGCGATCGGCAGCGCCGCCTGGTAGCGGACTTGGCCGCCGCCGGCGGGATTGAGCAGCCTATCCGCGAGCGATTGGATGGCGGAAAGACTCGCCGCCACCGCAAAGATGTTCACGTTCACGTTGGTGAAGCTCGCCGGGGGCGCGAAATTCGTCGTCCCGTGGCCAAACCACGATATGTATGGGCTTGGTTCCATCATCCGGGTCCTTGGGAGGGACGTCGCTGCAGAAAGTCGTAGCCGACGATCTTCTGCGGCGAGCCGCAGATGGCTCGCGAAGCCGCGGCGCCCGACATGATGGCGCCTTCGATCGCCGTGGTGTTGAAGCCGTGCCGCGTCCCCTCGCCAGCAAGGATTAGGTTGTCAAAGCCGGTCTCGTTTGGATGAAGCCGGTATTTGGTCGTTCCGGCCGCGGACAGCGTGCAGCACTCAGTCGGGTCGATGTTCGCTCGCCAGTATTGCGAGTCGAGCCGCGCCTCGCCGACCGCGTCGGCTGGAGCCTGCAAGACCTCGAAGTCGAACTCGCCGCCCGAGCTCGCGCCGGGCCATTGAGCGTAAGACGAGGCGTTCAGCCATAGGATCGCCTGCTCGCGAATCTCGTCCCTCGTGATGTCGGGGACTTTCGCGTTCGACCGCGGCTCGCGATAGAGCGTGGTCTTGTAGGTTCCGGTCAGATAGTGCAGCGAGAGCGGAGGGGGGACAGACCACGTCTCGAAAGCGATGACCTGGGTCATATCAGCCCAAATGTTGAGATATTCCGGACCCGATACCGTCGCGGCCTTGCCGGTCGTCCACCCAAGATCGCTCGACGTTTTGTTGCACCAGAGCTGAACCGATTGCGTCGGAACGACCCCGACATTGGCGACGTAATCGGCGAAGCGCCTGCTTCTGGGGATCAGCTGCGCGCATATGCTCGGATCCTGATCGTTCAGCTGCTTGTAGGCGCCGAGAGAAATGGCGAGCACCGCGATGTCGAAATCCCTGCCTCGTTCGAGCGTCTCCTCCCCGGCGCGCGGCCAACTGCACCAGTAGCTCTCGAAGTTGACCTTCGACTTCTGCATCTCCTCGCCGTTCTGCAGTTGCTTCCAGAACGGCTCGAAGGGCCACACGTCATAGCCGTCCGCCGTTCTATGAATTGGATCGTAGTCGCCCAGCGTCTCGGCCTGCACGTCCATTCGGATCGTTTGGATGAGCGGGTCATTCGGCGCCGGCTCGATGCTCGTCACTTTGCGGAAGAACTTGAATGTGACGCCGGCGTCACGAAGGCGGCGGTAGAGCGGCGCGACGAGGACCTCGCCCATTCCAGCCTGGATGTCCCACATCATGGCGCCTTTGTAGCTTCCGACGAGGCGCATGATGACGCCGAGCCCGGTTCCGGCCGCGTAGGAGGGACGGTCAACGTCGCCGTCCGCGTATTGAAACAACGTGTCGTAGACGACTCTCACGACGGTCGACTTCACCACGATGTCGCGATCTGCCCCATGCCGGATGAGCCAGGCGCGAAAGTCTTCGTCGTCCAGCGACTCGAGCGGCCGGTCCGGTATGATGAGGTCCTCGATGATTCCACGCATGGTGGCGAGGAAAATGTCGAGGATGTCTCGGATCATTTGCAGTTCGAGGTGCGATCGGCCCGTAAGATTTTTCGCTTGCGCCTGGGCGTCGCGCGCCCATCGCACGAGTTCGACGAGATGGTTGAGATCGCCGCGCCCCTGGCCGGCGAGGCGGGAGCCGAGCGCGCGCAAATGTTCGCGCGCGGCCTCCAGAACCGATGAGGGCTGCGGATTGGCCGGGGTCGGCGGCGGCCCGGCCTTGGCGACCGCCTCCTCAGGCGAAGGCTGTCCGGTCCGCTCGATGAATTCCTTGATCCACTCGAGAACGGTCTCGATCATCTGGCCCCAGGTTGGCAGCAACGCCCCATCCCCCGGTGTCCCGCTGTTTGTGGGCCAAGTGAGAGGCCAGTATCGCCAGACGCCGTCGTCGCCGAGGACGCCGACCGGCGTATAGGCCTGCGGTTTGACGGCGTCCTGCCAGGCCTCCAGTTTTCCCCCCGGCGGCCGCTCGACGTAAAGCTCCTGCAGCATCGAGAAAGCGTTGTCGTAGCAGCCAAACCATACGTGCAGCCCATGCTCGATATTGCGGCCGTCCTTGTCCCTGCCGCTCGCCGCCTTTCCGCCTAGCCCTCCAGCCGAGCTGGTAAACAGCGACGTCATGCCGAGCGCGCAGTTCCGCCGTCTTGGTCAAATGGTGAGCCGCGCTCAGTCCGGCCATTCCGCCGCCCAGGATCGCAATCTTCGTTTTCGCCATCTCACCCCATGCCGGTTTTATTCGCTAGGCGGCGGCCGCGCTATGCGCGTCGCCCAAACCGGAGCAGGCGCCGCCAGCGAGTAAAATCCAGGGACGTGCGCCAAGCCTGTTCAGCAAAGAAGCGCCAAGGTCACGACATTGGCGGCCGGATTCCGTCTCGCCGAGCGCCTGTGCGAGTCCGAGCTGCGCCAGGGCCTCATCGAGCGGCATGCGCAGCCGCTCGGCCCAGTCCAATCCCCGCTTGAATCGGTTTGCCGCACGCGCCGGGCGCCCCAGGACAAGCGCCAACTGACCCTCGTAGAGATGGCGGCGGGCGCGGCAAATACGTGTGCGGAGAGCGTATTTGCGCACCGCGCGGCACGCCTGCTCCGCCTTCAGCGCGAGCGCAGGGTCACGCACCCCTTTTACGGCCTGCTTTCCGAGGAGCGACAGATAGACTTCCGCGACTGCGCTGACGCTGAACAAAGCGATGCCCATGGTGCAAACGACCTCGCGCATGCTTTCGAGCTGCTCGGCTGCCGTGCGCTCCGCCGCCTCCTCATCGCCAGCCCGCAAGAGCGCGGCCGCCTTAAGACCCCCGCAGAGCAAGCTTTCCGCCCGATGGAGATGCAAGTCGGCGGCGAGTTCCATTCGCCGGATCGTGCGCCACGGGGCGCGCCCCTCGATCATATCAAGGACGCCAAGGCCCGCGAGCGCCCACGCGCGCACAGGTCCGTTTTCGATCGCTTCCGCCGCTTCGCCGAATTCATTCAGCCCCGCGCGGGCGCGCGCGTGGTCGCCGGCGGCGATGGCCCGATGACAGTCCACCACGCGGCAGGATTGCAGACGGAAGCGGTCGCCGAGCTTCTCAAAAATCTCCGCCCCGCGATCAAAATGCATTCGCGCCGCCTCCCAGTCGCCAGCCTGATAGGAATACACGCCGGCGAGCAGGCGACCAAAGCCTCGATCATGCATCTCGCCGGCGTTGTCGGCGACCGCGATCGCCCGTTGCCGATAAAACCGTGCAAGAGAATGAAGCCCGGCGGTGCCCAGCCCAATCGCCAGCCCTCCATACCCTCCGATCATCTCGGTCACTGAGCCGACTTGCTCCGCCCGATTGAGCGCCGTCAGCGTGCCGCGCACAAGTTCGAGGGAGTCTCCCAAAAAATAGGCGTGCTCGGCAAAACGCGTATTGAGGTGCGCTGACAGTCGGGCTTGCTCGCGGAGCTCGTCGGTCTTCGGCATGCGCGCAAGGCCAATCCGATGCGCAGCCTGGCGCGCCGCCTCTCTTATGACCGAGATCGCCATCATCGTTAGCGCGGCCGGTCGGTCCATGCCGTTGAGTCGCATGCATTCCTGGAATTGCTTCTCGGCCTCAGAGAAGCGGGACAGCGCATGCAGGGCTTCTCCGCGGACAAAAGCCGCCTCTGCAAGTTGCCGCTGGAACAGGGTGAGGCGCGCGCGCTTCGCCAGGCGCTCGGCTCGCTCGACGTGCATCAAGCCGTCTTCGTTGGCGTAGCGGCGGATCGCCAGACCGGCCGCAGACAGCCGGAAATCGACGGCCTTTGCTGCATCGCCCGCGTGCTCGCAGTGGTGCGCCAGCTCCGCGTAGTGCGCTTCGAGCGCGTCCGAGTATCGCTCTTCGATGAACTCCACCAGCTTCCGGTGCAGGCACCGCCGCTGGGCGAAACTCAGCAGTTCGTAGGTCGCCTCCTGAATGATCACATGGCGAAAGACGTGCGGCGAGCCGTCGCGCGCCGATTCCGACAAGAGGATGCCAGCCGCAGCGAGCCTCCTCACGCTCGCCTCAAGCGAACGCGCGTCGGTCGACTCCGGGTAGATCGCACGCAGCACGTCCAGTTCGAACACTCGCCCAATCACGCTCGCGACTTTCGCGACAAGCTGGTCGGCTTGACCGAGATCGTCGATGCGGCTCACGACGATGTCCCGCAGCTTGTGGGGCACTGCCGCGGTGGCAAGATCCGACGCAGGCACCCGACACTGGCCGTCTTTCGCCTCGATCAGACCATGCTCGAGGAGCGACATCACGAGCTGATCAATGTGGATCGGAAGGCCTTCGGATTGCCCGTATACGAAATCGACGAGTCTGCGGGGCGCGGATCTGACGTTCAACAGCCCGCAAATCATTTGCGCCGTGGCGCCGGCGTCGATGCGCGCCACCGGGATGCGGCGCGACGCCCTCTGAATGACCTTTGCACCGTGCGGCGCGCCGACGGGGTCGAGCGGCCGCGACGTCGCGACAATGAGGACATTCGGCAACCGTCGGCGCATGGCCAGCAGGAGATCGGCCGAAAGCGCGTCAATCCAGTGAAGGTCGTCGACTAGAATGACGTGCGGCCTCCCCGCGGCTTGGCGTGCAGCGAGCGCAACGACAATATCCTCCACGCCGGCGCGGCGTGCAGATCCCTTGATCTGAGCGGCGAGCTCTCTGTTTTCGACGCCGATCGGCATTACGTCTTCGATCACCGCGGCCTTTTGATCGAGCCCGCTGCCGGCCAAGGCTTCGGCGTAGCGGGCTCGCAGGACCGCTAGACTTGCGTCATCGCGATCGCCGCTCCGCCGGAGCAGCTGCTGAAAGACGCCGCGGAACACGAAGTAAGCGGTCGCCCGCTCAATCGCATGGGCGCCTGTCTGGACGACGAGGAAGCCGCGGAACAGCGCCTTGAGACGGAGCTCGTAAAGCAGGCGGGATTTTCCAGCGCCGGGCTCGCCCTCGAGAATGACCAGTCCACCCTCGCCGCGAGCCAGCCGATCGAGTCGGTCGCCGAGGTCCGCCACCTCCGCGTCGCGTCCGAGCAGCAAGCTTTGTTGCGAGACTGAAACCGGGAGCGCCGCCCGCGCCTCAGCGAGGCGGCGCACCGCGAGCTGCCTGGCCCGCCCCTTGACCGGGATTTGCTCCGCGTCTGCAAACGAGAACCGGCCCTCGGCCGCGCTGGCGGTTTCGGCGTCGCACAGCACCGTTTCTTTCGCCGCCTGCATGAGGCGAACGCCATAGTTCATCACCGGCCCGTTCAAAACATATTCCCGACGGGTGGCGTTGCCGACCAGACCACAGAACACACGGCCGGATGCAACGCCGATCGAGTGAGCGACCCCGAGAGCCGAGACCTTTTCTCGGATGCGCGCTGCGAAGCCGACCGCGTGGGAGGCGTTATTCTCCGCGCTAAACGGCGGAAGCCCGAAAACGACGAGCGCCGTTGCGCCCTTCTCGTCCGCAACGACGCTGAAGACTTCGACATCAAGCGCTTCGGCCGTCTCCGCCACGATGTCGAAAACGGACTGGAGACGCTGGATGGCGGGGGCGTCGGCCGCCTCGGGTTCTCCGAGGCGCGCATAGACGAGACTGACAACCCGGAACTCCCTCATCCACGCCTCGAGGCCGGACTCGCTCCGGAGAACCACGATATGCGGGAGGAAAGAGGGTGGAGGACCAGGGGCGACGGGTAGCAAGGCGGGGCCGGGCTGCCGCGCCGCGTTCTGAAGCGAGTTGAGCCGCGCGGCATATGGCTGATCGCCGCAAGACTCGGCGATTGGCTCGAACGCAGCCTGCTCGCTCAACAAATCCGCGATGCCTCGGTCGACAACGATGTCGCCAGCCTTGCCAAGATGGGAAATCAGCCCCACCGTGCGCAGCGGCGCTCCGGCCAAGACATGAAACCTCCTCTTGCTGGGCCCCGAGAGGATGATGGCCGAGAACTGGCCCGCCGCCAGCGTCAGCCGATGACGAAGCGGGGTCGCCGGCTCCACTGGCCAAAGCGCCCCGAGGTTTCGGAGCGCAAAGGCGGCGCCGGCCGCGAGACGGGCTTGAAGGCCCGGATCCTCGCCGCTTGGCCAGAGTCCGATGATGGTGTCGCCGTCGATGGAGACCACATCCCCGCCGTGCGAGGCGACAATGTCGATGACGCGGCTGAAGTAGTCGTTCAATGTCTCGCCGAGACGCTCGGCGCCGTCCGGCCCGGTGGCGGCTACTCGATCGGTCATCGAAGTCGAGTTGACGACGTCGACGAACAGCACGACGCCTGGGAAGACATCGAACCGAGTTTCAGGGGAAGCCGTCTGTGTTGACAGTTGTTCGGCGAGCAGCCGCGACGAAAACCCCCCGAACCGGTGGTGCCCCGATGAATGCCGCGACACGCTGTCCTCGAGTCTTCGCATCGGTCTCCGCCGACCAAGCAATCCGAAACGGAAATCACGATGAACCTAACTGCCCAATTAAGACTCGAGAGCCGTGGAATCACAAGTGACGGCCGTCACAACCCGGTGCGTGCGCCGAGCGTTTTTTGGCCTGTCTCAGCGCGTCCGAGCCGCCTTAACGAGTACCGCGAGCTTGCGACCAGTAGTATTCAACGGCGGATCCGCGGCGTTCACTCGCGCATTTTGTCCTTGGGCGACGGGCGCTGGTCCGCTCTGGCCCCGCAGCCTCTCGAAGCGCGGCCCATCGTCGCACTCATCGTGGCGACCGCGTCATCATCACCCGGGTCTCGGTATTCGCGGGAGAAGCCATTGTTGGCGCGAACTTTCGTTTTCGGGCTAGGGTGACGCAAGGAGGATACGCCGGGAGTTTTTCTGATGTCTGAGGCGCGCATCGCATCGCTCGTCGAGGCAATGACCGTCGAGGAGCAGATCGCGCTTTTGGCGGGCCGGGACTCGTGGACCACGACGCCCGTCGATCGGCTCGGGATTCCGGCGATCAGGGTCAGCGACGGGCCGAAGGGGCGCGCGGCGGTGGCCCGCCGGTCGGAGGGCGTGAAGGCCGCGGCCTTCCCGGTCGGGATTGCGCTGGCGGCGAGCTGGGACATAAGCCTCGCGGGCGAGGTCGGCGCCGCCCTGGCCCGAGAGGCGAAGTTGAAGGGCGCGCGCGTGCTACTCGGACCGACAGTCAACATGCAACGCTCGACCCTCAACGGGCGCAACTTCGAGTGCTATTCGGAGGATCCATTTCTCGGCGCCGAGCTCGCTGTCGCCTACATCACGGGGCTGCAGTCCCAGGGCGTCGGCGCAACCGTCAAGCATTTCATCGGCAACGATTCCGAGTATCAACGCACGACCGTGAGCTCCGACATCGAAGAGCGGAGCCTGCGCGAGATCTACACACCGCCGTTCGAGGCGGCGGTGAAGCGAGCGAAGACATGGGCGCTGATGACCTCCTACAACCGGAGCCCGGCGGCGTCTGCTTCGTCGCCGTGGTCGCGCTGCCGCTCGCGCGCCGCGTCTTGGCGCTGTTTATGATCGTCGTCGTCGTCTTCGTCCTCGAGCCCTTCGTCCACCAGCGTCTGGAAGCGGAGGCGGCGCACGATCCGCAGGGCCTCGTGCGGCCCACCTCAGTCTCTGCGATCCGGCGACGCTGACGATCGCCGCGCAAGACCGGAAATCGCCTTCGGCGGCCTCACGGCCGGACTCAAAAGTGGAATACGGCCGCCCACCCCAGTCAGAGGCGCAGAGATCTCAGCTTCCCATCAATAAAAGTCTTGGCGCGGGGCACGTCGCTCTCGTCAAGGTGCTCAATGATGATCGGAATATTGGGATGGCGCCGGGAGAGCCGCTTCAGATAGAGGTCGTAGTTCAGTCCGCCGAGGCCGGGCGCGGGCAACTCGATCTGCCCGACGCCGCGGAAGGTGTGGCTTTCCGCCGCGCCTTCGAAAAGCTCCGCATGTTTCTCGGACTTGTCCGACCCGGCAAGCTTCACGTCTTTCGCGTGAGCGATCCTGATCTTGTCCGAAAGCGCATCGAAGATGCGGTTGAGCACGCCCTCCATGTCGCCGAAATTGTGCGCCTCAAAATAATTCGTCGGGTCCATCAGTAGGCCCAGCGAGGAATGGTGGATCTCCGCGAACGCGCGCAGCGTTTCCTCGACCGAGCCAATGACGTTGTTGACGTAGGTCTCGAGCAGGAACACCGCGCCGTGGTCATAAGCGACCTGCACGAGATTGCGGATGACCCTCACGCATTCCTCGAACCCTTCTTCCGTCTTGTTCTTGGGATGCGACACCCAGTCGCTGTCGGTTGCGAAAGTCCCGGTTTCCGAGATCACATAGGGCGATCCGAGATCGCGCGCGTGACGGATGACGGCCGTGAGATGGTCGAGCCGGCGTTTGCGCTCCGCGAGGTCGGGATGGATGATGTTGGTGTAGCCGGAGATGCAGCAAATCGGCAGGTCGTGATCGCGGAAGGTTTCGGCGATCGTCCGGCACTTCTCCTTGGTGATCGCCTCGGTCGAGAGGTCCATGTCCTTAAAAGTCAGATCGAGCTGGACCGTGTTGAAGTTGAGGCTCCGGATCTTTCTTGCGGTTTCCTTAAGTCCATAAGGGAAATACCCGGTAAAGATTCCTGACTGGATCATATTCGCTTCCTCCTCGGTTAGACGCCGAATTCTGACAAAGCCACCGCGCGTCTCTCGTCGAGAGAACGGTACGCGGCTTCGATCAGCGCCATGGTCTTCAAATTGTCCGCGGCGTTGAGCTCGGGTTCGCCGCCTGTCTTCACGGCGTGCTGGAGCTGCTCCATCACGCCTCTGAACGCGTGCGGGAACCAGCGCGTCGTCCAGCTCGGGCGCACCCATTTGCCGCCGGTCGCGCGGCAGGAGTAGCGCAGCGTGCTCGGACTGCCTTTCGGGTAGTCGGGCCAGCCGATCGTCCCGTCCGCGAGCCCGTCCGTGCCCTCCATGCGCCATTTGATGTAGATGTCGGACTCGAATCCCTCTTCGTGAGGCCCCGTCCAAACGTCCTCGAGACTTACCGCCAGCGCGCCTGACGGGAACCGCAATGTCGATACGCACACCCCGTCGCGATGGGCGAACTGCGTGCGCGGGTCCGGTCGCGCCGCGGTGAATATGTCGATCGGATCCCCAAGCAGAAAGCGCAGGACGTCGAGGTGATGGACGCTCATGTTGAGGAGCGTCAGCCGATCGTAGTCCGCAAGGAACGTCTGCCAATGCGGAATTGCGCGCATCTCGATAGTGCCGATGACCGGCGACCCGAGATCTCCCCGATCGAGGATCTGCTTCAAGACGCGCATCGACTGGTCGAAGCGCATGTTCTGGTTGACCGACAGGATCTTGCCGGCCGCCTTGGCCTCGGCCGCCACGGATTTCGCCGTTGCGAGATCGAGGGCCAACGGCTTTTGCGCGAGGATCGCTTTGATGTGCTTCTGACGAAGCGCCTCGCGGATTAGCCCCGGCTGCTGATCTGGAGGAAAGGCGATGTCGAGGATTTCGACGTCCTTATCCTCGATCAGCGCGTTTGGCGCATCATGCGTCTTGGGGATGCCCCACCGCTTGGCGACTTCCTCGGCCTTTGACCGGGTGCGCGAGGCGATGGCCACGATCGGGAACTCCGCTTCGCGATAACTCGCGAGTTGAACATCGGCCATGATGAAGCCCGCGCCGATGACCCCGATGCGATAGTCACGGCATCGAATCGGCGGATCCGGGACGAACTTGGGCGCGTCGGACATGTTTTCCTCCCTCAGTTGGCGCGAGGCCTCGCGAACGTCAGACGCTCGTCGGTCGTGGCCACCGAACGCGGAATCGTCTCGCGAATGTTGGCGACCTGATAGTCGCGGTAGGACCGCCGGACCAGCGGGTCGTCGAAATTCGTGAGCTGGAACGGATCGAAATAGCCCGCCGGATTCGATGCCGTCCAGGCGAGCCGAGCCATTGCAGCCGCGGACATCCTCGCGGCTCATGATGCGAGAGGCTCGCTGACCGCCACGGCGTCAACGCCCGTCGCGAGACTCATCACCCGTTCGTGGTCAACCTCGTCGTGCCCGAGTTCGGCCCGGATCCGACCTTTGTACATGACGATGAGCCGATCGCTCATAGCGAGCACTTCCGGCAATTCGGACGACGCCATGACAACGCCGCAGCCGCTAGCCGTCAGCTGGTTGAGGATGTGATGGATCTCCGACTTCGCGCCGACGTCGATGCCGCGGGTGGGATCATCAAGCAGAATGATCATAGACTCAGTCGAGAGCGATCGCGCGATCACGACCTTCTGCTGATTGCCGCCCGAGAGACTCGAGACGAGATTCTCGATCGACCCGGCCTTGATGTTGAGAGCCTCTGCGGCGGCGAGAAACCACTTGACCAGAAGTCTGTTCGGGATCCAGCCCAACGCGTTGGAAAGCCAACGCAGCCTTAGCAAACCCCCATTGTCGATGACGGACATCGCGGAAAAAAGGCCCTCGCGCTGTCGATCGCCCGGCACATAGGCGATGCCTTCGGAGATGGCCTCAAGCGACGAAGCGAGCTTGACCTTCTTGTCGCGAACAAAAATCTCGCCGGAGATTGGATCGCCCTGTCCGAAGATCGCCCGCATCACTTGGCTCGTTCCCGACCCATGCAATCCGACCAGACCCAGAACCTCTCCGCCATAGAGGTCGAACGAGACGTCCTCGAACGCGCCGCGGACCGACAAGTCGCGCACCGACAGCAGTCTGTTCGCACGGCGCGCGTTGCGCTCCTTGGGAAACAGGTTGGCGATCTCCCTACCGACCATCATGCGGACGATGTGCTCCGGAGAGGCTTCGGATCGAGAAACAGTCCCGATGTGCCGACCGTCCCGGAGCGCGGTGATTCTGTCGGCGATGCTGAAAACCTCTTCGAGCCGATGAGAAACGTAGATGACTGTGATCCCTTCATCCCTCAGCTGTCCGATGATCTCAAACAGCCTCTCCGCTTCCTGCTTGCTGAGGGCCGAAGTCGGCTCGTCCATAATGACAAGCTTGGCGTTGAGCGACAGAGCCTGCGCAATGACGACCATCTGCTGCTGCGCGATCGACAGAGACCCCGCGAGGTCCGTTGGGCGAATGTCCGCCTCCAACCGGTCAAAGACGGCGCGCGACAATCGGTTGACTTCGGCCCACTGGATCAGGCCGCCCCGTTTTGGCAGGGATTCGCCGAGAAAAATGTTTTCCGCCGCGGTCAGGTGACTGCAGATCGGGATTTCCTGGTGAACGATGCTGATGCCCGCGCTGCGCGACTCCCGGGGACTGTTGAAGCGGATCTCGCGCCGATCGAACGTGACCTGGCCGGAATCCGGATGGAAGACGCCGCCGCAAATCCGGATCAGCGTTGATTTGCCGGCGCCGTTCTCGCCGACCAGCGCGTGAACCTCGCCGCGCGGAACAGCGAAGGTGACGTTGTCGAGCGCGCGAGTCCCGCCAAACCGCTTGACGACGCCTCGAAACTCGATGATCGGGTCGGCCTTCTCCATCGGCGCGGCTTCAGCCACCCCCTGCGTGTCTAACGGCGTGGGAGGCTTTCCCGCGCCGTTATCCGGTCTTAACGCTCAACGATACTTCGGGTTGTAGTCGGAGAAGTTCTTCGGAGTGACCACATCGGTTCCCGTGTCAATGGTCACCGGGCGGATGCCATACTTCTTGGCCTGATAGACCATCATGACCGGATAGAAGCCCTGCATGAAGGGGTTCTGGCCGAGGCCGAACGACACATAACCCGCCTTGAGCCCTTCGATATTGCCCGGACCCATGTCGGAGCCGCCGGTCAGGAGCTTGCCCTGCAGGCTGTTCTTCTTGATGAATTGCGCGATCACGTGAGAATAGTAGTCGACGCCCCAAATCGCGTTGATATCGGGATGAGCCTGATAGTAAGCTTCGACCGCGGCGAAGACTTTTGATTCGTCGGCGGTCGTGTTGATCACGTCCAGCACCTTGTATTTGCCACCGCCTTCCTTTTCCAAGGTTTCCTTGAACGAGCGGTCCCGCTCCTCCAGAGCGTAGTGTCCGAAGCAGCAGTCGGTGATCGCCATCGTGCCGCCGTTCGGCATCACTTTCATCACTTCGTGCGCCCACTCCTTGCCGTAGTTGGTGAAGTTCTGTCCGACGAACGCCAACGGGATCTTCTTGTCCGCGGTCGGATCATTGGTGTTGAAGGTCAAGACGAGAATGCCGGCGTCGAGGGCCTTCTGGATTGCGTCGTTGTAGGCGGAGGGATCGGGCCTCGTCGTGACGATGGCGTCGGGTTTCTTGGCGATCGCCGCTTCGATCAACGCGACCTGCGCGGCGGGATCGTATGTCGCCGGTCCCAGGAACTCGCACTGCGCCTGGATCTTGGCGCAAGCATCTTCCATTCCCAGACGCACCGGGGCGAAAATTCCGGCCCCGAGGTCGTGGGTCACGAAGGTGATCCTGAGCGGTTTGTCGTCGGCCGGCGCGCTCGAAGCGCCGGCGAACGGTGCCGCCAGTACGAAGGCCAAAAGCGTCAAACTGGCGAAGCTTCTCATTTCGTGACCCTCCTGAGGCTGAGATGCGTGTGAATGAGCACGGCGATGATGATGATACCTCCGAGGAACGCGTCCTGGAGGCGGCCTTCGCCGCCGAGCTGGACGAGGCCGTTTCGCATGATGGTCAAAAGCGCCGCGCCGAGGAACGTGCCGATGACGGTCCCTTGCCCGCCAAACAGGGCGGTACCGCCGATCACGACGGCCGCGATGACATTCAACTCGTAGCCGGTCCCGGCCAGCGGCGAGGCCGAACCGAGATGGGCGAAACTCATCGCGCCGGCGAAACCCGCGGTCACCGCCGTCATGACGAAGGCGATCACTTTCACCCGCTGCACCTGAATGCCCGACAGTTGCGCCGCCGCCGGATTGCTGCCGGTCGCCCGAACGTGATAGCCGAACGTCGTGCGCCGAAGGGCAAGACTGCCTGCGACGACGAAGCCGAGCATCCAGAAGATCTGTACGGGAATTGACCCGATTTTCCCGTCCAGCGCCGCAAAGAAGCTCGGATTCTCGAGGCCGGAGATCGGCCATGGCGACTCGATGAGCGCGATGCCTCTCAGGATGTAGAGCATGCCGAGCGTCACGATGAAGGCTGGTATTTTGCCCCGCGTCGTGATCAGGCCGTTCACGGTCCCGAGGGCCGCCGCCATCACGAGGACGAGCCCGAGGCAGAGCCAAAGATTGAGGTCGAATCTTTGGGCGACAAACGCCATCGTGAGCGAACAGAGGCCGTAGATCGATCCGACCGAAAGGTCCAACTCCTGGGCGGTGATCAGGAAGGTCATCGCGACGCCCATAATGGTCAGTTCAGCCATCTGACGGCCCATTGCGAGCAGGTTCGCGGTCGCGAAGAACGTCGGCCGAGCCGATCCGATCGCAAGGGACATCACCAGAAGAAACGCGAAGATTCCGAACTCCCTGGCGCGCAAGATCCCGCCGAGGGCCGAGCCCAATGACGTGGGAGCGCGCGGGGCCCGCGCAGAGGAAGAGAGTTGCGTGTCGGTCATCGGATCTTGCCGCCCCGAGGCCGCGATGGACGGGTGAACGTCTTCGGTTCGGGAACGCCGAGCGGAACGCGTCGGATCCCCTTCGCCGCCGGAGACGCCCGGTCCAGCGAGGCGCGGCGGAGAATCGACCGCTTCACAGCCCTTCCTCCATTGTGGGCATCCCTCCCCTTCAGAACCGTAGCCCACACCTAGCGGCGAGGCCCGTTCTTGTCGTTACGATTGACCATTTTTGATCGCAGAACAACCCCGAAAACATCATAAAGCAGCGAGAAACTTTCGTCGCGGGTGGCGTGCTTCGTGCTATTCCTCGCGACAAAATGTTGAGCGCCTCCCGGCGCGCTTTTGATGTTTCATGATCAAAAATGATGTTGACTTCGGCTCCAATTTTCCGCCAGCCTGTCACAAGGTTCGCCGGTCGGAGCGCGGCGAGCAAGGTGCGCCGACTGATCTCAAACGAGTTCGCAGTAAAGGAGGGAACCCCGTGACCGGGCGCCTGCTTCAGCGGCATGGTTGAATTGTACGGCAAAACACTTTCGCGCCGGGAGGTGGCGGAACGTTGCGGCTTGCTTTCGCAGTTTGCCGGCGTCCGGTCGATGACGCTTGGGGACGGCGTCGAGCGCGGCGTCCGGGTGCTCGAGTTTCGCAACGGCGCAGGACTCAGGTTCACCGTTCTTGTCGACCGGGCCAGGTCCCGTCGCGGAGGTGGTTGGAATTGGGTTGGCGTAGTCTCCGGGTTGCCTAACCCAAACGATTCCGGCGTTGGCGCGCTGGAATGGAGACCACGCC